>OLHA01000312.1_pt1 | contig 28574 bp, 24 predicted proteins | sample 1605961 | NCBI WGS metagenome assembly OLHA01 (sample SAMN03283288) | human gut metagenome | biome: human-associated habitat; material: feces | host: Homo sapiens | place: Peru | collected 2012
GTGCAGATACACAAAAAGAAAGGCTGTGTACACTCTGATTGCAAAGAATCACAAACGCACCCTTTTCCTCCTGCCCCTCAACGAGACCCTTACTATGAAACTGATACCGAATCCGTATATTTTCGCCTTCAAACTGGGGCGTCAGGCACTCCATCCTTGGGTGGGTGGAGTAGACAATGCCCCTCACCGGAATATGGTTTTCACTGGTAATTTCAAATTCCCCGGTATATTCCTGTCCTTCTGTAACCGTAAGAAACAGTTCCTCGTCCGAAATAGAAAGTGAAGGCTGATCCGATTCGAATTTTCCTGCGGCTATCTGCCTGATTCTCTTCTGCACATCCACACCTGCTTTTCTACTAGTATGTCTTTTATTATATACGATTCCTTATATGCATGCAAGAACCAGCCCCACTTTTACGCCCTTGAAAAACGGGCATGGATCATGCGGCATCTCGCAGAAATCCACTCAACAATCAGACTCAGATACCGAAGAACCGGTTCCGTAATAATTGCAAAAATTACCATCAGCATTTCACACTGTTTGGAAATTTCCGTAATTCCGAAAAAACTTCTGCCAAACAGCATGCAAAGAATCCATCCTGCAATCACGCCGACCAGCATTACAATATGTCCGGTATTCATCGGTCTTGCAATGCGGTGCAGAATCATAAAACCAACAATTGCAACCAGAATGGTACATGATGTAGACAGACAATCCAGATCTACCTGAAATTCCCGGCAGAAAATCACCAGACCACTTACTACGATAAAATCCGTCAGTCCTGCCGGAAGTGCCCGCACAAGTACGTTTGTCAGGAAATGTCCGCGGATCAGATCCTTATTCGGCTCCAGTGCCAGAACAAACGACGGAATACCAATCGTAAACATACTGATCAGCGATACCTGTGATGGTTCCAGTGGATAATCCAGCATCAGAATCACGGAGAAAATGGCAAGCAGCATGGAAAAAATGTTTTTTACAATATACAATGCGGCGGTCCGCTCAATGTTATTTACCACACGGCGTCCCTCTGCGACCACCGATGGCATTCTGGAAAAATCGGAATCTAAAAGTACCAGCTGTGCCACATTAGAAGCGGCTTCGCTGCCGGAGGCCATCGCCACGCTGCAGTCTGCATCTTTAAGTGCCAGCACATCATTTACACCATCTCCGGTCATGGCAACCGTTTTTTTATGTTCTTTCAGTGCCTGTACCAGCATCCGCTTCTGGCTCGGGGTCACACGGCCGAATACCGTATATTCTTCCACCGCGCGATAATAATCTTCTTTTTCTTTCAGAGTCGATGCATCGACAAAACGCTCCGCACCCACAATCCCCGCCTCTGCCGCAATGACGGAAACCGTCAGCGGATTGTCACCGGAAATCACCTTGATATCAACATCATTTTCCGCAAAATAAGTAAAGGTTTCCTTTGCCCCTTTGCGGATCGGATTGGCAAGCATCACAAAACAAAGCGGAAGTACCGGCTCTGTCAGCGGTTTCCGGTCAAGCGTCCCTTCATATTGCGCAAATACAAGCACACGGTAACCTTTGCTGCTGTAGGTGGCAATCTGTTCCTGATACTGGGCAAACTGCCCCCGCAGAACAAATTCCGGTGCTCCGATCACATAAGATTTTCCATCGTTCATCACAGCTCCGGAATACTTCGTTTCCGAAGAAAACGAATACACTTCCCTTGCCCGCATACCACTTCCGTTTGAGAAATGCGCTTTGAGTGCTTCCATCGTTGCATTGTCTTTTTCCTGCGCTGCCACAAAATCTGCCAGCAGCTGGGAAATTTCCAGCTGATCTGCCCCATCCAGAACAGAAAAATCATAGACATGCATCCCCGGCTCGGTGATCGTGCCTGTTTTATCCACACAAAGAACATTGACTCTCGCCAGCGTCTCAATACATTTCATATCGTGGATCAATACCTTCTTCTGTGCCAGCCGCACGGAACTAACCGCAAGTGCCACACTTGTCAGCAGATACAGTCCCTCCGGAATCATTCCGATGATAGCCGCCACCATACCGGTGATACTGTCATGAAACGTTCCCTCATTGTAAATAAACGACTGCACGAACAGGGCAATCCCGATCGGGATGATAATAATTCCCATCACCATGATCAGATAATTCAGGGAGCGGATCATTTCTGACTGCTCTCCCTTTTTGCTTTTCGTCGCCTGCAGGGTCAGCTTTGAAATATAAGAATCTTTTCCGACCTTCTCAAGACGTGCACATGCCTTTCCGGATACCACAAAACTTCCGGAAAGCAGGGAATCCCCCTCCCGTTTTTCAATTTCATCCGACTCTCCGGTGATCAGGGATTCGTTCACCTGCAGTTCTCCGGATACCACTTTCGCATCCGCCGGAATCTGGCTTCCCGCCGAAAATTCCACAATATCATCCAGCACCAGCTGATCTGCCGGAATCTCCTGCCGCTTTCCGTCACGGATGACAACTGCATGCGGTGCATTCAGAATGGATAATTTATCCAGCACCTTTTTGGAGTGTACCTCCTGGATAATACCAATACAGGTATTTGCCACAATAATCGGAAGAAACAGCATATCCGACCATGCACCCACAATAGCAAGCAAAACCGCAATCACAGCAAATACAAGATTAAAATATGTGCAGACATTTGAACGCACAATTTCCGAGACCGACAACGTGGAAGACTCTACTTTATAGTTGTTTTCTCCCTGTGCAAACCTTCTTTTTACCTGCTCTGCAGACAGCCCGGACTGTGGATCTGCTGCAATTCGTTCCATTCTGACTCTGTTTTCCTGTTCCATGATAATAATTCCATCCGCTTCCTATGTATTTTTCGTTAAATTTTCAGATGAAATTATTATAACCGATTCTTTCACAAAAGTTGTCCATTTTCCAAATATTTTTCAAACATTTAACAATTGTTTATAAATAATGCCGTAGCATGAGTTTCCTGGTCTTTCTTTTTACACAGGATTTAAGTTTAGCAGACTCCGTGTGTTAACAGTACCTGATACATTTCCGGCCGTCTGTCCCGGAATACGCCCCACTCTCTTCGGGTCTTTGCAATCTCATCAAGATCAAATTCCGCCGTAATCACGCCTTCTGTCTCACGATCCGCCTGGGCAACAATCTCTCCCGTTTCATCCGCAATAAACGAAGAACCGTAAAACGTCATCTCAGAATCCCCCTGTACTTCCTTTCCAATCCGGTTAGAAGCAATGACCGGCATGATATTGGCAGCCGCATGTCCCTGCATGCATCTCTGCCAGTGCGGTCTGGAATCTTTCTGCAATACCGGCTCACTTCCAATCGCAGTCGGATACAAAAGAAGTTCCGCTCCCATCAGCGCCATGCAGCGTGCAGCTTCCGGGAACCACTGATCCCAGCAGATTCCGACACCGATATTTACATATTTTGTTTTCCACACTTTAAAGCCGGTATCCCCCGGTGTAAAGAAAAATTTTTCTGCATATGGCATTCCGTCCGGAATATGCGTTTTCCGGTATTTTCCAAGCACCGTACCGTCCGCATCAATGACTGCAATTGTATTAAACGCCGTATTTCCCGCACGCTCAAAAAAGCTGACCGGAATCACGACATCTAACTCCTTTGCCACCTCTTTAAAATGATTGACTGCCGGATTTTCTTCCAACGTCGTGCACAGATCCATATATGTAAAATCATGTTTCTGGCAAAAATAAGGTGTCTCAAACAACTCCTGCAGAAGAATGATCTTTGCCCCCTGCTTTGCCGCTTCCCGGACCAGCCGGTCTGCCTTCTTCAGTGTCTCCTCACGGTTCCATGTACATGCCATCTGTGTGGCAGCAACTTTTACTTCTCTCATAAGTATGCTCCCCTTTCCCTCTATAAATGAAATTTCCTTGTAATAGCGTCTACCAGATAATCCGCGGTTCCCTCAACGCCCAGAAAACTGCTGTTGATCATAATGTCCTTGTGATACTTGTCTTCCGGCAGATATCCGGCATAGTTCATATGATAGGAATCCCTCGCCTCATCGACAGCAACAATCATTTTTCTCGCCTCGGAAATATCAATATTTAAATCTTTGACACAGTGCTCCACGCGGTCTTCAAACGGGGCATAAATGTAAATATGCATTGCATTTTCTTTTTCTTCCAGAATAAAATCTGAACACCGCCCTACAATAATGCAGCTCTCCTTGTCCGCCAGAAACTTAATGATATTCTCCTGTGCCTTGAAAATATCATCCTGCGTATTGTTCGTTCCTTTTCCCAGTGGATACACCATTCTCGAAAACGGATTGTGAAATACCTTTTTGGCGCTTTCTTCTTCCTCATCAATGACCGAAACCGGAAGATCCAGCTGCTTTGCCGCCTCATCGACCAGATCACGGTCATAATATTCGATCTGCAGCTTTTCCGCCATTCGCTTCGCAATCGGCCGTCCCAGACTTCCAAACTGTCTTGTAATTGTGATCACATATTTATTCTTACTCATAAAAAGCTCCTTTCTCCATCAGCCTATGATTTTCTTTCCCTCAAAAAAGTTCGCAATCACCCGTGTATCACGGATTTCTTCCGGATCAATTGCAAATAGATTATGGCTCAAAACAATGATATTTGCAAATTTTCCTTCTTCAATGGTTCCCATCTGTTTTTCCATCTGATACACCTTCGCGGAACCCGCGGTATAGGCTTTTAATGCATCCTCCATGGAAATCTTCTCCCACGGATTATGCCCGGTCGGTCTGCCCGCATCGTCCCGTCTGGTCACTGCCGCATACAGTGTCACAAAGGGATTGAGATCTACCACCGGATAGTCCGTGCTGAGTGCAAGTTTGGCTCCGTGTTTCAATAATGTACCGACCGGCCACTCCAGTTCGCACCGTTTTGCCCCGATCTGATTGATCTTTTTATTATTCGTCAATGTCAGGTGATACGGCTGCATGGAAGCAATGATATTGTGTCCACGAAAACGATCGATGTCTGCTTCTGCAATATTTTCAATATGTTCAATCGTATTGTAAAATGCTTTTTTCCCATTTACCTGTTCTGATTTTTCGTATAAATCCAGCGCCAGACGCACGGCTCCATCCCCGATTGCATGCAGACGCACCTGAATCCCCTCCCGGTTTGCCGCAATAATCTCTTTTTCCATTTTTTCTTTTGGCCACATCGGAACTCCCTGCCCGCAGGAATCCGGCATATCTTCATACGGCGCAAGCAACATTCCTGTATGTGTTTCTGTAACACCGTCAATAAAGCCCTTTAGCCCCATAATCCGAAAATGCCCGGTATCAAAATGTTTCCGCATGGCAAAAAATTTCTCAAAGGATGTATATCCAAATAATTTTGTATATACATAAATATTGGAATTGAGTTCCCCCTGCCGATCCATTTTGCGGATCAGTTCATATTTTTTATAAGTTTCTTCGGTATAATCGTCCGCAAACATCTCACCGACTGCTGCAATTCCATTTTCCGCCAGATACTGCTGGAACTGTCTGTGGATATGAAACAGTTCCTCCTCCGTAAAATCCATATACTGATCCACCGCCGGTTTCATCGCTGCCGGTTCTAATAAAAGACCACTTGCCGTGCCATCCGGCATCTGCACAATCTGTCCTCCCTGGGGCTGTACCGATGCATCAATGCCTGCTTCTTCCAAAGCTTTTGAATTCATCCACATACTGTGGCAATCGGAACAATACAGATATACCGGACGGTCCGAAACAACCGCATCCAGGCTTTCTTTGGTCGGCAATACTGCATGTTCCCAGTTTCCGATAAACCAGCCCGCTCCTCGAATCCGTTTATACTGGGGATGTTCTTTTGCAAACTGCCCGATCCGTTCGGCACATTCCCGTTCCGAGGTTCCTTTCCCCAGATCATCACAGACATAATCGCTGAAATTTACTGCACCGGAAAAAATATGCGTATGGCCATCCACGAAAGACGGCATGATCATCTGCTCCCCATAATCATACAGCTTAAGCTTCGGATCTTTGTCTCCATACTCCCATGGAAGAATCTCCCGGATCTTTGTCCCCTGCACATGGATGGTACAGGGTTCCGGCCGATGCCCGGTTCCCCGGAACACCGCCTTGCTTCTTATCAGATACTCTTTTTCTTCCATCGCAACCAGCCTCCTTTTACATTACCACTCCACAGATCACAAACAGGATGATACTGATTCCACTCGCCAGCAGCACATAGGGCAGCTGGGACAGGGAATGTTCCATATTTTCGATACCGGCTCCCGTCGATGCTAAAAGCGTGGCATCTGCATAAAAGCAGGCATGGCTTCCAAATGCGCCTCCGGAAATAATGGCTGCCATGATCAGCACCGGATTGGCTCCGATTGCTGCGCCGAGTGGAAATACGATTGGCGCAACCACAGCACTCATGCCCCAGAAAGAACCCGTTGCAAAACAAAGCAATGCAACTAATACAAATGCGATTGCCGGGAAAAATGCTCCGCGAAGCAATGGTTCCATGGATGTCACAATGAAATCCGTCATTCCCATCTTCTCCGTCAGCTGCTGCAACATAAAAGCGATGACGAGAAGCATCAGGATGGAAAGCATATCTGCAAATCCTTTTACAATCACTTCAAAGAAATGTTCAAACGGCACAATCTTTCTCGGAACATATAAAACAAAACAGACAAAAATCGCTGCAACCACGGATGTCAGCAGATCCGATGTAATAATGGCAAGAGCTACAAGAACAACCATAGGAATCAGAAAATCCCAGATGTTTCCGTCTTCCTCATATCCTTTTCTATCATCATGATTATACTTTCTGCTTGCATCACTGTACACTTTTCCGGTTTCTTCCACTCGTATATAAGCCTTTTTCATAGCCCCTAATTTTGGCATAATGCCCAGACAGAACAACAATACAATGACCAATGTGATGATTGGATAGAAGCAAAACGGAATTGCATGAATATAAGCATTGATTCCGGATGTAAATCCAAGTTTCATCACACTCTTCTGTTCTGCAAACAGACTTGCGTAAAACACGGCCCATGTGGAAAACGGGAGAAGCACGCATACCGGAGCTCCCGTGGAATCCAGCATATAGGCAAGTGCCTCTCTCGGAAGCTTCCGCTTATCGTAAGTACCCTTCATGCAAACGCCGATGGAAAGAACATTCAGATAATCATCCACGAAAATAAGAATTCCCATGAGAAACGTTGTAAGAAGCGTTTTCCGCTCTGTGTTACACACTTTCGAAATCACCTTTGAGAATCCAAAACTTCCTTTCGACTCCTGCAAAAGTGCAATCAGACTTCCAAACAATCCACATGCCAGAATGATCCAGACATTGTCTGCCAGTGTACTCTGCAGAAGGCTGCACCACTTGGCAAGAAAATGTGTCCGGTACAAAATAACCGCGGCAATCAGCGAACCTGCAAGCAACGCTTCTACACATTTTCTTGTTTTGGTGGCAAAAATGACAATACACAGAATAATCAAAACTGCAATCAATCCACTCTTCATACTTTTTCTCCTCTCTCACGCAAAAAAGGCATCCAGGTCCAAGCCTGAATGCCTCTTTGCATATATCTGTTTTTCAGTTGTGTTTATCTTAGCATGTTTTATCTGCCGTCACAATTCTTAAATATATGAAAAATAAAATAAAATTCCTTCCATTTTTACTTGATTTTAAGTATTTTTTGCCGTATAGTGAATAAAAAATGCGAGGTATGTCGAAATGGATAAAAATATGTTTCTGATGATAAATGATCTGATCTATGATCTCTATTCCTGCCAAAGCGTGGAAGATTTAAAAAATATCTTTCTTCCCCGCCTGAGACTCGTCATTCCATGCAGTTATACCACAATCCTTCTGCCAAATCCTCCGGATCAGGCGTCCCCTTTTTATCCGATCTATACCCCGGAGGGCTTCGCCATCGCAGAAGAACGTTATCTGCAGTCCATTCATGAAGACAAACTTCTCTGGAACTGCTATTCCCGCGAACCCAAACTGGTCCGGGAGAGTGATCTCCTGCCGGATGATGTCCGGCTGAATTCCCACCTATATCGGGAATGTTATCAGGGCTTTCATATTTATGACAGTCTGCAATACACAAGCGCCTACAACCGGCAGTTTCTCGGGGTGCTCACCCTCTTCCGCACAACCGATGAACCACATTTTACGGAAGAGGAAATGTTTTATGTCAATGCCTTAGGACTTCATTTCAATACCGTCCTCTATCGGATGTTCTGCGCCGTTTCCGCACATACCACCTCTGGACCTGACAGTGCTTTTTTCTGTGAACAATATCATCTGACGAAAAAAGAAGGAGCCATTTTTGCCCTGCTCCTGCAGTACAAAACCAATGATGAGATCTCCGATGCACTTGACATAACAGTCAACACCCTGCAGAAACATATCCAGAATATCTTTCGCAAAACCAATACCACATCCAAATGGGAACTGCTGCGTCTGGTTTCCGACCAGACTTCTTAACGTGCAGCGTTCCACCTATACCATTTTTACCACCCAGACGTTGCTTCGTACCATGCAGTATCCGATCACAACCTTGATCAGTTCCGTGGCCTGTACCAGAAAATAAACACTTACAATTCCAAGTCCCGTACCGTGTGCCAGCAAAAATGCAACCGGCACAACAACCACCCAGGTAAACACCGAATCAAATAAAAACGTAACCATCGTTTTTCCACCGGAACGAAGCGTAAAATACGACGCATGACTAAACGAACAAAACGGCATGATCAGCGCAGAAACGGCGATAAACTTTGTAGCCAGATCCTTAATTTCCGCTGTCGTATTGTAAATATCAGGGAAAAATCCCCCCACGAGAAACATGATTGCTGCCATAATCACACAGCAGAAGACACTGAAAACAATCATCTTGTTGTCTGCGTCTTTTGCCTTTTCCAGTTCTCCGGCTCCCAAATACTGTCCCACAACAATACTGATACACGCTCCCAACTGTATATAGACAATGTTAAACAAATTGGTAATCGTCGTGGCAATATTCAGTCCTGCCACCACATCGAGTCCGCGCACGGAATAGCACTGGGTCACGGTGGTCATGCCCGCCGCCCATAAAACCTCATTGAACATCAGGGGAAGCCCTTTGATCAGTATCGTTTTCAGTTCGCTCACCGGGATTCCAAATCCGCGATAAGCCCCTTTCAGATACCGGTTCTTCTCCCGGTTTCTATGTGCCCAGAAGACAACAATAACCGCTTCCACATACCGGGCAATCACAGTGGCAAGTGCCGCCCCCGTCACCCCAAGTTTCGGAAACGGCCCCACACCGAAAATCAGCAGATAATCCAGCACCGCATTGGTTCCCACCGCCACAAAACTGGCCAGCATCGGAACAAGTGTCTGTCCCGTTTCTTTTATGTTGGTGGCATATGCCTGATTCACCGCAAACGGAACCAGACCCACCAGCATGATCACCAGATACTGTTCTCCATATTGAAGTGCCACATCGGTTGCTCCATTTCCCACAGTATCCGTCAGGTACAGGGAAATCAGATCCGATCCCTTTGTAAGCAGCAGCAATATGGTAAGTCCCGTCACAAGCAGCGTCGCATAAAGCTTAAAACGAAATGAATGCATATGTCCCCGGTGATCCCCGTTGCCAAAATACTGTGCGCCAAAAATACTTGCCGCCGACACCGCTCCAAAAATTGCCAGATTGTACACAAAAATCAGCTGGTTTACGATTGCAACACCGGACATCTGTTCCGTTCCCAGCTGTCCCACCATAATGTTGTCCAAAAAGCTGACCAGATTCGTGATGGCATTCTGCAGGATCATTGGCACTGCCAGCAACAGATAACGGCTGTAAAATGCACGATCCCCCACATACTTCTTCTTTAATTTTTTCCAATAACTCATAAAAACCTCTTTATATTATTTTTCAATCCTCTTTTCAAACTCCCCCCGTATTTTATATCCATCCTTTCCTTCCTGTTTTTGTCATTTAATTTCTCTGCAAGCCGAATTCCGTTGAAAAAATAATCCAGCGCGCTCTGCTCATCATCGTTATACATATAAACGATACCTATGGAATTGTACAATACCGACAGCAGATCATCGTAGTCATTCTCCCCTGCCAGCTCCAATGCCCTGCTGTATTCCGGCAATGCATGTTCGATTTTCCCCAGCGTGTGATATGCATCTCCCAAATACGTTCTGCCAAAAGCTTCCATGTATTTGTCCTCGCACTCTGCGAGCATCTGCATGCATAATTCTTTTTCCTTTTCCGGATCTTCACGACGAATCTCCAGAATTTTCTTCATCTTCTCCGTCCGTACCACCATGTTGTCCCCCCCACCTTGCAATATTGTATACATTATATAATACAGGGGTTGACATTTCAACTATACGTATCGTCCAATTTGTGAACGAAAGCCGTCACGCAAAACGCCAGTTGTTGCATGATATCCTACTTCTTCGGAATTACCATCTGCATATCAAGCCCACAGGCATCCTTTTGCACCATCTCCGGGATGGACTCCGTCTTCCCCTGCATACTGAGATTCGCTGTCACCATCAGACATACTGCATCAACGATATCATCCACATTGCACCGTAACCTCTTTGCGGTCCTCTGAATGTTTTCACTTTCCAATTCCGGTATGTACTTCTGTAGAATTGTACACCGCTCCTGGAATCCGTCCGGTTCACATTTTCTGGACATTACGACAGAACCATTCAGCCTGCAAAAACATACCTCCGGGTGACTCTCCCGAATCACATTTTTATACTCCTCATGTACATTCAAAAACTCGTCCAGTTCCCGCATTTTTGGAATAATTGCCCGGGTCTGCGCAGCAAGACTCTTATTTAACGCCGCCAGATTTGCAGCAATCTGTGCCTCTTTCTCCGTTTCATAAACCGCCTGTCTGGATGGAACCGCAAAAATAGTTGATGCGCGCTGTGCAATAATCTTTCTGGCAAACGAATCCGGTCTGACATCATCCACATTACTTGGAAATCCAATCACCATATCTATGAGAAATGCATCAAACACCGGATATGCCGCCGTCAACTTCTCCATATTATCATATCGTTCTATACGAAATTCTCCCCGTTCAAACACTGCGGCAATCCATCCGCCCCTGCAGCCATCGACGCCAATCGTAAGCACATCCTTACGCATACGATCGGCAGCTGCGGCCTCATACGCGCGAATCGGACATTGTAAAGCAACACTTACAATATGTGCAATGTTCTTATCGCCTGCATATTTTGAAGAATCTGCAAAATTTTCCGTGATAGGCATCCACACAAGCGGATTCACTTCCTCAACCAACTCCGTCTCTTCATGGAGCTGACCAACATACAGCTCCAGAACAAACTTCTGATGATAATACGTCATATCCATCAATCGAAACAGCGTTATCTGACTTCTTCCGATTCCCGTCTCTTCATACAGTTCCCGATATGCCGCGTGGTTACTACTTTCCCCTTCCTCTACCTTGCCTCCGACAAAATTGTATAACCCTTTATATGGATCTTTTGATCTTCTGCAAAAAAGAATCCGATCTCCTGCCCTGTTCAAAACAACAATACAATTACAATGTTTAAAATCACTCATCTTTTTCAAATCCTTCGTTCAGAAATTCATTCCATTTCGCATTTGTATTCTCCAATTCATGCTTCTGCATAATCCGGTTCCGGTCACTTAGAATCGCCAGCATCTCGTCCACGATTTCCGCCATCGGAAGTTTCCTGTAATGTGCCAAATAGCCAAGCATCCTCTGTGCCGTCCAGTCTGTGTTCAGATTCAGTGAAATCTGGTCACAAAACTCCTGTGGAAAGCCACGGTTCAGGAGGGTGTTATATAATTCCATTGATTTTTGTGTTCTGGGTTTCATGTCTTCTCCATTCTGTAGTAATCTTTTACGTCAATTCAATTAAAAACATCTCGTACAGATCATCTTCTCCCTGCAACAGCGGCGAATTCTCGCCGCCTCCATTCGTGGAGCGACGCATTGCTGCGTAAGAATCCTCACCGGCAGAGACCAGATCCATAGCGGAAAAGGTGCATCCATGCTCCTGTGCAATACGGCAGAATGCGGAAACCGGATTTTTCATTCCCCGCGTGGCTAACAACGCCTGCGCAAGTTCCGGATTGGAGCGAGCCCTGGCTTTTAAATTTTCCAATTCATCATATATGTTCATCGTGTTTTCCTTTCTCATCCATCTGTAACCTTGTTATGTCACACATCTTTCCTGCCTATTCTTTTAAACTCACAAAAAAATGCTCTCCTGCCGGTCAGATTACCTCTGCGCCAAATGGCATCAGGGATAATTTTGCAATTTTGAAAAACTGCTTTCCAAAGTATGTTTCCTAATATGCTCATATCAATACTCCTTTTCGATCTTACCATCTATTCCATACATTTTCTTGAATTCATCAAGATCCGCCTGACTCTTAATCAGCATAACCTCTTCGATCTTACCTGTATGGATGTCCTTAAAACCGGCAACCTGCTCACCATTACAGATGCTTGCCTTAATTACCGGCTTCTTATTTTCTTTATCATAAGTCTTTGTAACTGTCTTTTTCTTAAATAGTCCCACTCTGAGCACCTTCTTTTGATTTTGCCATCTGTATGAGTTTTTCAAAAGACTGAGCAAAGCGTACATCATCTTCCTCTGTACGCTTTCTTGGTCCCTTCATATGATTCTTATGAGAGCTGCGTCTTGCCTTCTTGTTAAGATGCCGCTCCATAAGCATCTGGTCAATATTTTCATTTGTGTACCACTTACCGGATTGGTGAATGGCATACGCCCCTTTTCCAAGTGCCATAGCAGCGACACCATAATCCTGAGATACTACGACATCCCCTTTATGACAAATGCTAATCAGCTTGTAATCTACCGCATCTGCTCCTGCACCAACTACGATCACTTCGCTATAGTCTGAATATAATACGTGATTCGTATCACACAGCAATGTGGCTGGAATACTATATTTCTCTGCTATTTCTTCTACAATGCCTACTACAGGACACGCATCTGCATCTACAAATATCTGCATTTTTCTCCTCAAATCTACTTTATATCAGCTACGATTCACTGGTGTACGCACTTCTATAAGATTTCCCGACGGATCATAAAATCTTACCATCTTTTGTCCCCCGGCCAGCACTGCCAATTCCGTCTGAAACCTCACAAAAATATCACTTGAAGTAAGTTTATCTACCAGTCCTTCAACATCATTATCTTCAAAGTACAGTTCCGTCGTGTTATTGAACGGTGTTGTATATCCTCCAATCACATCCGCCCATAATTTTGCATCCTGTAATACAAGTCCTTCCGATAATATTACATTTCCTTCCTGCTTCATAATCACCTGCAATCCAAACATTTCTTTATAAAAACGAATAGATTCTTCCATATCATCAACCGCTATCAAAACATTTTTCAATTTCATAATTTCTTTTTCTGCCTTTCCAGTTCTTTTTGAATCCATGTCATAATTATATCTACAAGATAATCCTGCTGCACCTGACTCAGTTCCCTGCCCGGCTGCATTTTATGCCACTTCCGGATACACTCTCTGCAGCATGTTGCAGTTGCATGTTGGGCAATAAATACCGGATGCCCCCTCATAGGAGTCTGTTTGCCATCATTTGCTATAAATGCGGGAGCTTCTCTCTTTGCAATAAAGTCCTTTGCATGTTGTCTGATCGTATCAAGTCCCTTTTGGTTTATGTAATCTATGTCTTTCTGCTTCAAATGAAAACTGCTTCGAAATTTGGAATTGTCCAGTCTCTCGAACAACTGCCTGTACCACTCGTCCTTTGTCATCAGAACTTCACTGCTTCCGGATCATGCATAAATGATGAAAATGTTGCAGTAGCATTCTTAAAATAAAACACCTCTGTGTTTCCATCGTCTGCTGAATACATCTTCTGTAATGAAGGGTAAGCATCAAGCATCGACTGTCTGGCTTCTCTTCTGTCATCTTCCACAAGTTCTCCAGCGACACGGAGCCACTCTCCATTTTTAAATGCACAGATTTCTACCTTTGGATTTGCATGAATCTGCTTTGATACCTCTTTCACCTTACCTGTCTGAATATAAAGTTTTCCCTCAAAAATGTGGGCTGTACCAAAAGGTCTGACTCTTGGCTGGTCACCTTCTACGGTTGCTAAATAATATGTTTCTGCTTCTTTTAAGAATTTTTCTACTCGTTCCATGATGTAAGCCTCCTGTTATTTATCTAATAATGTAATTTTTATTTTCAGTAAGTGTCCGATAAATGGTCACTACCGATCACTTATCGAACACTTTGTGTCCGATAAGTAAAAAAGTGTTCGATAGTGTTCAATAAAGTGTTCGATCATTAGTAATGTAATCCCTAAATCATATATTTAGTTGCTGGTCCCTTTCCAGCCTTCTTAATTAAACCTTTTATTATCATCTTATCAAGCAATTTTCTTGCTCCAGTCTTTGACTTATAACCTCCTATATCTGCAGCTTCTTGCGAAGAAATACTTCCATTTCGTTTGATATACTCGAGTATTTTTTCTTCTTTCGACACTGCAGTTGATTCTACTCGATTTGTATTTTTATTTCTGATATCAGCAGCTCCAGGAATGTATACCACTTGCCCAACTTCAAGCTTTAATGATACCCTGTCATTGCGCTCTGAGAAATCAAATTCCGGTTTTTTCCAATTTTGCTCTGCCCATGCTGTCATAATCTTATCGACACCACTTCCAGCACGCTCACCAACATTAACGAACCCAAACATCTTTAAAATATTCGGATTTCGTGGATCACTATTGCCACCTGCATAAAATTCCTCTTTTGTCACTCTGATAGTACCAGGATTGGAAATGCTAAGTTCCTTGCCCTTTTTAACGACAAGGATTCTCCGTCTACCATAATATTTCATACGTACCTATGCATTCGCCAAAGCTTCCTCCAAGACATCATGGACGTCCACTCTGTCTATACAATATCCATATTTGCGTGTTCAATTACTTCACCTACTAAATAAACTATGCATTAGACTATAACCGTAGAATTATTCAATCAAATCTCCCATATTTCATACTCTTGCAACCTTGCTGCCTCATATACCATCTCAAGATTTTCTAACAAAAGATTCTTAAACTGCGTTTCCGAATTTCCTGGAATATACAACTTTTCGGTTGCCCAAATTGCATTTAGATGTTGATTCTCACACTTATTAAAATATTTTAACAAAATTTTTGCTATCTCCGGGTTATCATTATCAAATATAAGCTTGTACAAATAATAATTGTATTTAACAAACTCTTTAAGAAATTTTTTTTCTGGGAGTCTATTATTTTTACTTGAATTTAATGATTTACTAACTGGTGTTAAATTCCACAATTCATCATTTGATACATAAGATCTTGGAACAAAATGATCCAAATCAAATGCCTCTATATCTAGTTTATTTCCTGTGTATATTTCATATAACGGTTTTTGTGTCAATACAACAGTAGCCTTCCATAACTCTCTAGCACTTTTTAATGATTTATGTTTAGATTGCGCTTCTGGAGCTATTTTATTCACAACACCTGGAACGCCTGGATTTCTATCTTGAATAAAAATAGCTTTATTATATCTAATCCATCCTATAATAACAGTATAATTCTGCACCATAAATTCACGCCATTCATCGTTTATATGAATTTTTCTTTTCAGCGGTTCTTCATCATAAACAATATCATAGAAAAACTCATTATCCGTTTTTGCAAACAAATTTAAATAAGCAATAAACCGACTATATGACCCACCTTTATCTATAAGCTTTTTCCCTTCTTTGTCCACAAATGGCTTTATCAACCTATAGGGAACATAATCCGTTAAATGCTTTTTATCAGACAGTAACACATCATCATACTTATTTATCAAAGAAAGAAGTCGTTCTTTTGAAGGAGCCTTATTTAACAATTCATTTTTTGAACAATCATATAACACTCTAATTGTATGCTCAAGGAAATTCTCAGCATTTCCATTTACAGAATGACCAAGCCTAAGATGATAATGAGTAACTGTCTTCCACGAATCTACAATCATTTCATTTATTACATCGTCAAATGAAAACAAATCATTTCCATTCGGAATCAATTTCATAATTGCTTCTAACCAAAAAAATTTGTATCCCTGATCATTATTACTCAAAAGATTCTCAAATTTTTTAATATTAAGTTTATTTGAATACAAAGGAAGCACTATTTTTCTCGTATCATCCAATATATCTTTCCCCTCTATTATCCTAAATCTTTTTGACCATTTATAATAAAAAACTTGTACTATATACCTAACCACTTCTGCAGTAGAATCAATTTTCCAATAATTCTAATGGAATTTATCAATCCAATCTTTTGTTCAAACTTTTATTTTGCTCTCTACATACTTACCAAAATCCAGTACAACAATAAAAAGATATGTCTTTTTCCAGGTGTAACTTCATTTTTCTCCCTCTTTACATTCCAAAAGCGTCTTTCGCATTCTCTACTACAGTACGTACTTAATTTGCTACCTCTTTTATGTCTGACTCTGCCACTTCTATAAAGCGCATAAACCTCTTTCAATATTTTATATTGCATTAACTATACATTTTAAGTAATTTATATACCCAATTACAAATTTCATGTTGTCCCTTGCTTCCTATTATCACTCCCACAATTTAGCTTTTCCTCATTAAGATGAAACAGTCTTCAAATAATCGAAATAATCACAAGATAAACCACTCATAAAAATGATGATTCTGACAAGGTGATTAAAAATCCCTTAACTTTCTTTAGATTAAAACACACCATATGATCAGCCTCTGCTATAAAAATATTATATTCAAAAGACATGCATATCTATTAACGTTCGCTCTATTTTTCGCCATTTATTTCCTTATATAATTCCCAAAACGCTTTATCATGCAAATAAATTGGTCTTCCCGTGCCGATTTTTATTATACTATGATGAATTTTCAATGTCTTAATTTGCTTAAACAATATACTACTATCTTGGCTTTTTGATTCTGTATTAAATACAAAATCTACATCACTCCCCTTAAGATCAGATACATTATGAACTACCCATGTAAGAATATACTTAGAATAATCATCATCACCACTTCCAAAATGTTTTAAAAACTGAGTCGAAAGAATCGTTCCAACACCAAATTCTCTACCTTCTTTTAAAATCTTTTTTAATACTGGAAATCCCTCACTCATAAAATTATCTGCTTCATCAACAAGAATCATCTTAGTAAGTTGTCTGAACCCATTTTCTATTTTACTTGATCCGGCAGCTTGCATTTGTGCATAGAACAAATCTAATGTAATTGCTACAATTAAACTTTGAATATCCGCATCAAATCCAGATAAGTCAATCACTACTACGCCTTGAAGCAGTTCAAAAAGTGATTTTGTTTTACTTGAATTACCTTCAAAAACTTCAAACTCATGTAGTTTATTCATCGCAGCAGCTAACGAATCATTCTTCTTTATTTTCTCATCATTTGCGTATCTCTGATAAACTTGCTCAAAGGTAGGTGCTTCATTTTCCCAAGAATCTTTATCACTTGGTTTTATTCCATAATCAAGGTAAGTTTCCTTAATACATTGAAGAAGCGTATCCTGTTGTTTTGCACCTAAACTATATATTTTTGCTAAAGTATCTTTGAATGCATTAGCTGTATGAATTGGAAGTAGCGGCTTAAATACTTTTGATTGCGTCAATGCCAATGGATTAAACGGCAAATGATATGGTTGTAAAATAGTTGCATTTGTTGCCTTAACAAAATCGGGCTTACTTTCGTTATAATCACCCTTATAATCAAAAATTAATATTCCCACTTCTTTACTATCAACATTGTGTTTCTGATTTCTATATAATTGTGTAATCAATGACTTTGTGAACTGTGTTTTTCCAGTTCCCATCGTTCCAATAATACCAGTGTTTGTGTGGAACAACTGTGAAGTATCATTTGGTCTCCATATTACATCCTCACCATTACGATCATCCGAGCCAAGTAATACCTCAATTCCTGCTGATTTCTTATCAGTATATTGGAATTTGATTTCATCTGTCATATCTGTTACCACTATTTCATCACCCCCTAACTCACTAAAGCCATCTATTTCTTCAACATTGTTTATCATTTTCACGCGATCTTCTAATAAATTTGACTCTTTATCTCCTAAATCAAAAGAATCTAACTCATCATCATTCTCTTCGCTTGGTATTGATATTTCATAATCAGTAGCGTCTACTAGCAAGTCATTACCCAGTAATATTAATGCCTCTGCTTCAACAACATCAGAATTAATTAAAAACTCATACATATTTTTTAAAGGAGTTGAAATTTCGATAACTTTATCCTTTGAATTCTGTTGTCTTTCAGTAGTCATTGCTCCTTCAACAAAGTAAAAAGCATATTTATCCGGTTCTGGTAAAAGATCCAGCTTATATAAATCATTCATTAATGCTATTCGAATCTTTGAATCTATCAACTTTTTATATTCGTTTTCATCTGCAATTTTATATGCAATCATCTTTTCAATATTTGAAATAACATGTTGTATCATATGATTTCTATATATTTTCTTATCTATACTCTGCCGTGTATTCGAATTATTATCTAAGAATGATTTTGCAATTAAGTCTGCCGTATTAATAACTTGCTGATGTGCATGAACTCTAATATCATGACCGCATTTACCATGTTTAACCTCTATTGGAACATAAGTAATATGTACCCCATCATCTGCTATCTTTATGCCAGCCATCATTAAATCATCTGAAGTTGCATTTTGATTATCAATAATTCCTCTATTTATCAGGATCTTCTTTGAAAACAGAACATTTGTCAATGTACCACCTATTGACCCCGTCACACGCAAAATTTCATCTAATGCAATTGGCACCCAGATATAATCCATGTATGTCTTTTCAAAATAAGCTCTGCAAAAATTAATTGCCGCTACCAAACTGATTTTCTCTTCTAATTGCTTTGGATTAATGAACTGCATCAGCCATTCGCCACTATATGCATTAAAATCACAAATTACACGCTTAATATCCATATCATCTGAATATAATGGCAACTCACGATGCAGTATATCTCTAATTACGTCAAAATATAGTGTCGATTTCTGCGTAACAGTTATGGACGTATACCCAGTAGAAGATATGTTCTTATCCGGATAATGAATAATTATCAACTCATCTTCATGATTTCCTTCCTGCTTAATAAAGAAATCTAAATCAATTTTAGGTTCAACAAATACAACCCAGTTCGACGCCTTATATATGCTCTCCAGTTTCCGCGATTTTGTATTTTGAACACCTTGAGCTATACTTAGGTTTCTGATAGCTGTACTTCCTTCTTTGCACTTTGCAAGTTCGTTCAATGCATTTGCAAGTTGCAAATATTTAGAAGTTGAAAGTATATCTTCCGTATACTGCGATCCATAACCATATTTATAAATCCCACTTTCAACATCTAAGTATGATGGTACATCCGAAATCAACCCTTCAAGCATTATTCCGGATTCGGCTGATGAAATAGTATTGTGAAGACTTTTGTTGCTATCTCCTTGCATAGCACAAAAACTAATATGTGCATACTTATATTTACCATCATCAGGCATTGCATAATAGAATACACTCTCTAAATACCAATCACAGAATCCCTCTATCAAATTCACATTTTTCGGACCATAATACGAAGTTGCAACTTTTTCAATATATGTACCATCACACATATACTCAAAATCATTTTTGCCACTTCCTGTGTAATAGTAATTTATTTCTATTGAAACAGAAACCATTTCTGAATTGCTCTTATAGAGCTTAAGCAATGCTTTTATCATTTCAAATGTATGCTGAATATTAATAACATTGATAATAATTCTATTATTCGCACTATTTTTGAAAAGATATTCAAATTTTGAATAATAATCCTGTATTTTATTTGCATAAATTGATTCTTCACCTTTTATTGATTGAGCAGCATCACAATAACAGGCCCACTGTAAAGGGTATGCGCCCTTTATTGACTGAAATACTATTCCATTTTGATCTTCAATAAATGGCAAACTGTTTCCATATCCCAAACTTGCAAATAAATAATCATCCATTTCCACTAACTGCAAGTTTTCTTTTGCAAGTTCTATTTGGTATGCAACACTCAATGGACTTAATGGCGAAAGCCAAATTAACCTATCGGCATCATATACCATTCCAATTTTAAAGATATTTAATATATCCATCGATATACTCTGTTTATCAACAAAATATGGGCTCTCCGGTCCTATATAAGTTAATACTATATCCAGATATTCTTTATATAATCTAAGTAACTCTTCATTTATACAGCATAACGAAGGAATCGTTCCCAATTTTATATAATAATCACATATCTTCCCTATTACAGCCTGTATATCTTGTGGCAATAATAAATCAATTTTTTTCATATTTCTCAATCCATTAGTTTTACAAATGATAGCTTTTGAATTAAGAATCTCTTTTTCAAGAACAAATAAATCATTTAATTTATACTTATTTCCAGATACATCAAATCCACTTGTACCATATCTTTCACTCTTCTTATTTCGATTCACAATTTTCTCATCATATAACTCAAAAATGTTATGTTCAACAAAACATCGATTAAATAGCTCATATAATTCCAAAACTCTAAGCTTATCTTCTGTAAATTTCACTTTAGCAATAATCTGAGTAGACTGATCATCTAAATCCATTTTAAAAGTAAAATCTCTTACTACTTCATCTTCTGAATGTTCAAATTTTATTTTTGTCTGATTATTTGTATTTACTGGCCAAGAAATTGCAGCCGAATTTTGCATCTCTATTGTTAAGTTTGTTATTTTTTCTCCTTTTCCTAATGTCAATGTATAATCTTGCGATACAAAATGATATACATATCCACTCTTTTCTTCACGCATCCCTACACAAGAATCAGCCAAGAAGGCCGCAGATACATTCATAACGGAAACGTAAACTGTAAATTCTGATTTTTTACTTCCTATAAATTTCACTTTACCATTATAAAATTCATCTGTTTTATTCAAAAGAATATTGTATGAATTTCCTCTAGTATTTATAGATTCCACTACAAAGTCCGGAGTTCCATCTATATTTGCTTTTTGAGTAAATCGAATCTGTATCTTAAACCTTTTTTCATCACTAATATCTTTTGTAAAAATAATAAATGAAGACACATTCGATTTAACATAATTCAAATAATAATCCTTAGAAAGTTCATTATCATCGCTGTCCAAAACCACAATTGGTTGTTCCAATTTAAACTTTTTTGTATTAATCTTTTTATATTTTTCTATTTCTTCGAAAGTAAACTTCTTATCCCAATCATTTTCATCTGCATTATAACTTTTCTGGATCTGCTTAATTATACTTGGTTCAAATGAAGACATCTCTGAATCAAGTTCTTGGTCTTCTAATGCTAAAGATATCCTTCTATATAAACGATAGTTTTCTGCAAGATTACAATCTTTCTTTCCTAAATCCGTCAATGACATTGGAAACATATGCAAATCATGAAAATCATCCTGAATAAGCTGTTGAGACTCTATTATCCTTATTATTGGAGCAAACTCAAGCAAAGAATTATCATTCGGTGGTTTATTGCTTTTGATTTTATCTAACGAATAGCATAATATCTTCTGCTGATTTGTCCCCTTAACAAGATTAACTTGCGAATACAAATAATCATAAACACGTTTAACAGATAAAGGCATTCCTTGTCTCTGAAAATTTTCTGTTGTCTTAGAAACACTAGCTATATTTTGAACAGACAAATAGAAAAGAATTTTATCTTCTCTCTCATCTACAAACTTATTTCTAATACTATTTTTGAACGCATCTCCTAATTGAACCCCATCCTTATCATAGTCAGGGATAAAAACTAATATTCTTTCATATAAGCCATTTGATATTTTCAACTGAGTAGCTTCATATTCAACATTATTCTCATCATTATAAAAGATATAGTTAGGCATAATCTCAGCATCAATGTTTAAATCTCCAATCTTTGCTTTCAAAAGATTTAATTCTGCTAAATCTTCAATATATTTTCTAAGTTGTATATCAAAATTAATAATATTTTCCTTACTATCAAAATACAAAACGTATCGACTGGTAACAACCTCTACTTTATTTGAAAAAAACTCTACTAATGTTTTTATAATATATTTCTGCAAACACAGTAAATTATTGGATTCGTTTAACATACTGCGCCTCCTCACTATCACATTTACTATCAATAAGATTAATTTGAAACAAATAATCAATCATAAATTGTTTTGACTTACCATCCATACATAGGCCACGTAATCTTAATTCTTCGAATAAATCACTAATTTGCATTCCTCTCTCAGGTATCATCCTATCCGAAGATCTCTGACAAATTGATATCATGGTAATCAAATCCTCATTAGTTATCATCATCATTTGTCCAAGCTGCCCCCATGATTTAACAAATCTCATTTTCAAAATATGATTATAATTTCCAGCCGCATATGCAACTACATTTCGTCTCTGTTCTTTACTATCTAACTGCAAAGAAACACAATTATACAAATAAATCACTTTTTGCCTAAACCTAAGAACAGGATCACTTTCATCTGGTTTGTTTACTTTTGAAAAATCTACATATTCCCCTGGTGTATCTGTGCTATAAGTAGCATGTACTACTGTATATTGATCAATAATATAATCCAAAGCTTCATCCATTTGATCTCGTTCTTCGGGATAAAATTCATATATCCTATACAATTCTGAATATGATAAATATGCACTGTCATTTTTATGACAATTCAACATATTTAATACCGTCATATGCTTAAATATTTTTTGTGTTTTCTTTTCTACTCTTCTCCAACCATTTGTGATACATTCTCTGTCTTCTGAAACGCCCTCTTTTGCACCCTTAAACAATGGATATCTCTCTTGTACTTTTCTGTCTGGCATTACATATAAGTCTGCATCAATTCTCAAAGCAATTTGCGAAAGATATATAAACAAATAATATGATAACAAGAATTCCATCTCGGCCATAGAATCCGTCACATTGTCTAACGCCGTTCTAAAATCCTTATTCATAATCATAAATAATTCGCCAAATTCCTGTTCAAACAAACGAGAATATTCCTGTTCTAAAGATAATTCTTGAAGTACATTCAACTGACTATATGCACTATTTACCATATCATCTAATGGATTCGCTTCACTTTTAACTACAGAACTAAATTTATCTTTCGTCTCTTGATCCAATAACACATCAAATACAAATTTTCCAAAATCCTTTTGTTTGCTTGCTGGTAAATATCTTAATAGTGCTGCACTTAAAGCATGCAAATCATTTGACTCATCAAAATATATAGATTCTATTAACTCTAAAAACACATCTCTTAGCACTGGATCATCATTATAATCCAATTGTTCAATCATCTTTTCTTTTAAATCATTTTCAATATTGTTTGTGTTTTTAGTAGATAAAACTTCACCAAACACATTATGTAAAGTATCCGCCAATAATTCTGCAGATGAATACCCTCTATATACACTCGCATTTTTTGTGTTATTAGGACAAATACTATCACATTGAGTAACCGTACTTTTTGCTCTATTTTTCAAGCCATCCGCTTGAACAAACTTTTTCTGAAAAATATTTTGATCAAATACAAACTCTCCCATGCTTATACCTCATAATTAAACGTATAATCGTCGAAATCATCTTTTGATATTCTGTATATTTTGCCTTCTTCTCCACGAGCATAAACATAAATATCACTATCTGACTCTGAAATTAGTTTTCTAACAAATGCATCATATTTTACATTGCGCTTTCTATCAGCGTTTGTAGGAACAAATCCAGCCTTAACATGTAATAGAAACGAATATAATTCATAATCAATATCCAAAGGCACAACTGTTTTACTATCTTTCAACTTAAACCCAAACCTTATAGTAGAAGAGAAATTTGGAAATTGAGAGTTTAAATTCAAAGGTTCTATCTTCGTGTTTTTAGCAAATTTAATATTTATTTTTTTAAATAAATAAAACTTCGATGATGCCCTACTTACAATTATTCCATCTTTTATATTTGTTCCAGACCTATCACCTAATCGACCATTCCATAAAAAAACACACTCTTCTACCAACTGAATTAAATTTTTGCACTTATCCTCTGCACCTATATTGTAATAAAACAAATATTTTAAATATGCTTGATATTTATCATCTACCTGATCCGGCGAAAGATTAGTATAGCGAATATATAATTTAAAAATAGCTTGTTTTATATCCTGTTCATTATCTTTGTACCTTTTCGCATTATTATTCTTGCAATATAAAATATCATTAAAAATCTGTGCAAAAATTTGTGATTTTTTGACAGCAGTATTCTGTAACCAAAATTCAAAATCTGGTTTCAAATTTAATGAAATAATCTGTTTATCGCACTTTCTTGAAACATCTCCTAGCACATCTTCTTTTGAAGTATATTGCAAAAGACCTTCCTCACTCTCATATAGTAACCATAATGTCATATTTTTCACGAAATGTATCAGTCTATTAACCGATTTGCTCATAATCGCATTTTCATCAAATGTACGACCAATAATTATTTCATAATAAAAATCATTGATTTCTCTAACTGAGGGGGAAAGATTCCCCTTGATAATTGCTTTAACAAGTACATTAACCACATAATCTCTAAATTGTATATTTTCAACCAATTCTTTATAATTCCAATACACTGGACAATTCGCTCTACGTAAACAATTTTTGCAGCCGTTAGTATATGCCAGATAAATAGTATTTTCTATATCATTTGATAAAATTTTGTTTAATAACTTTGTGAAAAACGATATATCTACCCCATATGAATTAATTTCATATCTATGAAAAGAGGTAAAATCTACATGTCCTATGCAATACGCTTTTTCATTCACTACTTCATTTTCCATCTGTATATATTTCCAGGCTGCAATGTTATCAAATAGTCCCTGCTTATCAACATACTCTTTTAACAAACCATACTCTTTTTCATAATTCTTTAAGAAATCATTCAATACACCTAGATTAATGGCAACAATTAATCTATATTCTACTCCATTTTCTAATTTCTGATCAGAAAACTCATCTAACTTTTCTCTCAACTTTTCATTGGCGCGTTTTCCTTTCTTGTCACTTGACGTCGCGTCAATATAAACATCAAAATCTTTTGTATCAATGACTCTTTGACTTATAAAATTCGCAATCAAATGTGATTTACCATCTCCAGAATTTCCGCATACCAAAACAAGTGATTTGCTTTTTGCTTTTGCATTTGAAATCACTACTTTGAGCCTATCGTCCATTTTTGAAGCGATATGCATATACCTGTTAAACTTTGAAAACTTATCATTTGCAACTGATAGATTTGAAGAACTCTTTAATCCTTCCATCGCCTCAATAAATTGACACATTTTTACCCCTCCATTGTTACATGCTCAATATTACAGATCAAATCCAAATTTGTTCCATTGTTAACTTCAAGACATACCCCACAATATGCCCTATCCATTGCAGGAGTTGGAACAATATTGCATTCAACATCATGTTTATTCAAAATCTCTTCAGCTTTAAATACATTGCTTGTACTATAAAAAACTACGAACATCTTTTTTCACCTATTCTTCAGAGTATCTATAAAGACATCAATCTCATTTATTGTATTTTTATCACACAAACTCACACGTACAACACCTATATCCGTTGTCCCTAATGCTTCATGTGCTAATATTGCACAATGAATTCCTCCCCTTGCACATATATTTTTTTTATCTAATAACTGCACTATTTCATTTGAAGTGAAACCTTCAAGATTAAAACCAACTGTGCTAACCCGATCATCGTCCATATCATAAATCGTTATTCCATCTATCTCTTGTAAACGTTTTACTAAATAATTAGTTAACTTCATTTCATATTCTTTACTCCAAGCGAAACAATCTGTCGTAAAATCAATGGCCTTTTTTAATGCCCATATAGCTGGCATGTTCAACGTTCCTGCTTCATACCCTTCTGGATATACTGATGGATTAACTTTTTCATGTCCAAGCACACCTGTTCCACCCTGTATGAGTGGTTCAAATAGAAGTTCATTTCGACTACATAATCCCCCTACCCCTGGCAACCCTCTTAAGTCCTTATGACCAGTGAACGCTAAATAATCAATATTGTCATTTACCATATCTAACCTAATCTTACCAGCCCCTTGCGAAGCATCAACAAATCCTTCCACACCAATCTCTGATGCTGCATGAAATAAATTTCTATCAAAAACTACTCTTCCCGTCAAATTACTAGCTAATGTAAAAGCTATGAGTCTTGTATTTGACTTAAAATACTTTCTAATTAAATAATTTGGTGTTTTATTAATATCATTTCTATCAACTACACTATATTCAATAGTTCCTTCCTGTCTCATTGCCTCCAATGGTCTTAAAACGGCATTATGCTCATAAGAAGAAATCACAACATGATCACCCTTTTTTAGATATCCACGTAAAAATAAATTGATTGCTTCAGTAGAATTTTTTGTAAAAACAACATTTGGATCTTCAAGACCAAAATACTTTGCAACAGTCATTCTAGATTTGTATAACATTCTAGAAGCTTCTATCCCCAATCCATAACTTCCTCTACCTGGACTAACACCAATTTCGGTAACAAAATACATAAAAGCATCTATTACATCTTGAGGCTTATATTTAGTTGTTGAAGCATTATCAAAATATATCACTATGACTCCTTCTTTCCTGCCACTTTATCGCAAATAATACATCCATTATAGAACTTAGCAATACACTTCTTACAGTGAACACACTTAGCCTCATCAATGGTATATTTACCATGAATTGTATCTATCGCACCATGTGGACATACTGAATCGCATGCTGAACACCTAATACAGAATTGATATTTTCTCAACTGGCATTTAATTCTATTAATCAAATTCGTTACATCTATTCTATCTTCAGGAAATATCTTAATTACATTTGTTCCAAAAGTAATAATCAGTTCAAAACATTTTCTATATTCTCCAGCCTTATCATAATCATAGAATGAAAAATAACTAGCATCCTTCTTTTCAACTGTCCTTATTTCTCCAAACGGCTTCAGTAGTTCCACAAAATCCCTTTGAATTTTTTTATTACTGATTATATTTCTAGCTTTGTCTGATAGATTACAAGTAGTATCAACTATGGTAACATTCTTTACCTCTAATCCACTTGCCCCTCTTCTTACTTTCCATTTACCTTTTTCGTAATATGCATCAGGATCAGTCTTACCTGTTCTCTTGGCAAATTCATATACCATATCCTTCCACTTTTTCATCTGATCAGGATGATATATTTCTGTTAACATCATTGACCAATCCGAATTGTTTGGGCAACACCAACATCCAACTCGTTTATAACCCAACTGATAACAATCATTTATAAGCACATTTTTGAAAAGTATATATAGCCAAACATCATAATCTGTCCACTCTATAATAGGCATTGCATTTATCTGACTAGATATTTTGGAGTGTTCCTGTGTTCGTTCATATGTTCTTCTTGCAATTGATTCACTATGTCTAATTCCAATAAACGATAAACTATTTCCCGGAAGATTTTCTAATTCCTTATTCAGATTACTAGTTTTAAATATTGTACAACACCACCGTTCATGCTGACTTGGCGGTCCAAACACCTTGCACAATTTAAAGAAATCATTTTCTGTTTCACTTGGAATCATTGGAACAGTTGGATTTTCTTTTCTAAATTTTTGACCCACATATTCATAAGTCTCAGGAAATTCAAGTGTTGTATCTCCAAAAAAATGAATAATTGTGTTATCTTGAAGAGCATCCCTAACCAATCTTCCAACAACCGTTGAATCCTTTCCTCCAGAAAAAGAAACCGTAGGCAGGTAATTTTTAGTTTTATACTTTTCATACGTATATAAAATATATTTCTCAGCCTCATATATTATCCCTTTGAGGTAAGTAATATTTGCGCGAACCATCCCCATATATGTTTGATAATCTCTTTCAATAGTAATATTCTGTCGAAGTTCTTCTGCTACTTTAAGATGCTTCTTTGCCTTGTACCAACTAACATATGGAATTAAATGTGCTTCACCATCATAGAAATATCTACTAGCCCCCATATACCACATCTTAGTGTTAGAAAAATCCTGCCCTGCAATCTTTCCAAGCAGTTTTCTCTCTTGCGCAAATACTGGATTAAATATTGTACCTTCTGATATTTTCTTTAATTCTCCGTCGCATGAACACATATGCATTTCTTTATTGAATACGGGTTCATAACACTTCTTACACCAATAAATCAAAATATCATTTCACCTCTACATAATTTCAGATAGGATCTTTGCCAATACCTGCATTTTTTCTTCCGAAGATAATGACTGTCCAAAATCATTGATTGTTGCTTTCATTTTATTGAACAAAGTCTTACTCATAAAAGACAATTCTCCATTTTCAAACTGAGCTATCC
>OLHA01000315.1_pt1 | contig 28471 bp, 21 predicted proteins | sample 1605961 | NCBI WGS metagenome assembly OLHA01 (sample SAMN03283288) | human gut metagenome | biome: human-associated habitat; material: feces | host: Homo sapiens | place: Peru | collected 2012
GTGGGGGAGCTGGCAGGCCGAACGGCCTGACTGAGGGGGTGTGGTTCGTTGAATGCCACCAGCTCAAAGTTACCGACTATACCCCCTTTGCCGCTAACGCGGCACTTCCCCCAGTGGGGGCAGCGAGGGCCTCGGCTCCCCGGTGGGGGAGCTGGCAGGCCGAACGGCCTGACTGAGGGGGTGTTGTTCGTTGAATGTCACCAGCTCAAAGTTACCGACTACACCCCCTTTGCCGCTAACGCGGCACTTCCCCCAGTGGGGGCAGCAAGGGTGGGGCAATTGACTGTGAAAACCATGTTTAATTATTCCTTAAATTAAATTTTTTTCTTGACTTTAGTTATGCGTCAATGGTATAATCACACAGACAGGATATGTCAGCAATGTCGCATGAGCGGCCCGGGGGCGGATTGGCTCCGGGTGCCAAAATGAGAAGGAGGATATTGTTATGAAGAAGCATGGCTTTCGCAGCATTTTCAGTCTGCTGTTAGCCCTCATGATGGTTTGCTCCATGCTTCCCACCGCTGCGTTCGCGGAGGGGGATGTGGAAGAGCAGCCCGTTGTGGTGGAGCCGGAGGGAACACCCGCCGGGGAGCTGAAGCAGGACGAGGTCAAGCCGCCCGAAGGCGGAACGCCCGAGGAGCCGAAGCAGGACGAGGTCAAGCCGCCCGAAGACGAAACGTCTCAGGGGCCTGCAAAGCCCGCCGATGCCGACCACGGGGACGCGGACGTGCCCGGTGGAAAAACACTGACCTTGCCGCTGATGCCCGGACCCGATTCCGGCGATACCGCGAACAATGCCAAGAGCGGCAATAATAGCACCGTTGTGCTGCATCCGTCCGTTAACAGCACCGTGACGGGTGTCAAGGTTTCGGTCGGCGGCACGCTTAGCGGCTATACGATTAAAAGCATCAGTGGCTATGACATCACCGTTGACCTCGGCACGTATAATGTCAACAACGGCACCTTCCGTCTTCCTTATGCGAAAGACATCTGGTATGGTGTTGACGACAACAAGGTCGACTACATCTCTTGGGCTGGAGGCGGCAGCAACAGGCGCAGTGAAGGCGCTAGCGCTTTGCTTGCCAATGGCAAGAACACCGCGTACTATTACTTCAAGGGCGTGCCTGTTATGCCCATCTTTACGCTGAAGTACGACGCCAACGGCGGCACCGGCGCACCGGCCAGCCAGACCTACACTGCAACCTCCAAGTACGAGGGCTCTTATACCTTCACCATTTCCTCTCAGGAGCCGACCCGCGATGGGTATACCTTCCTGGGCTGGAGCACCAACCCCAATGCAACGACTGCGGATCGCCAGCCCGGCGGCAGCATCGTTGTGACCGGAACAACCACCCTGTACGCTGTATGGGAAACCAAAACCCCTCCCCAGCCCGCGCCGTCTTCTCCTCCCACCTTCGGTGAACTTGTGAACATTCTGAGCGCGGAGGCGGTGAAGGTCGTCTGCATCAACACCGCTGCCGGTCATGCTGAAGCCGCATACGCTCTGAAGAAAGACACGATCATCAATACCTCTTTTTCCGGCGGTCCCAATGGACACACCTACACGTTCGATATAAACTCGGCGGAGTATGTTGCGGCGTATAACGAGACGACCGGTAAAACGCATACCCCCGGCGACGCTGTCGCGCCCGTCACGCTGGTCTGGCAGAACGGCGGATGGAAGGTGCAGAGCGGCATTCCCGCTATCTTCAGAGTCGCGTGCGACGCACAGCCCGAAGAGACCTACACTGTCACCTACAAAGACGGTGTGGATGGGACGGTTTTCGCAGATGATGTCCACTCCGGCCTGAAGAGCGGAGAGGCTACTCCTGCTTACAAGGGTGGCACCCCCACCCGCGATGGCTTTACCTTCCAGGGCTGGGAGCCTGAAGTAGCGCAGAATGTAACTGGCAACGCTACTTACACCGCAAAGTGGGAGGAAGAGTCCACTCAGCCTGGCGGCCCCAGCAAGGAAAAAGTTATCGAGATTTACGGTAACGTAACGATCAACTGCACCACTTTGCACGGCAGTAAGTCCTACCCCCTGACGGAAGACACGATCGAAATCGGCCCAGTTACTTACAGGGAAGATCTTAAGGGCTATACCTGCATGGTCTACATCAGTTCGGCCCCCTATGTGGAGAAGTTCGATACTGAACACGGCGGCGTGAAGCATACCGTTGATTTTGTCGGAAAAGGATTTGAGTTTCATTATTTGAACGGCCAGTGGTTTGCACCGTCCAATGATGATGGAACCATTCCCATCGTTTTCAATGTGAAGTGCGAGGAGCAGCAGCCCCAGCCTTACAAGCCCAGTGACGACGAGGTCAAAGAACTGCTGGGCGACGATGCGGTGAACGTTATCTGCACCAACGAAGCGAGCGGCCACGGTGGCAGGCTCTATGGCCTGCTGGATAGTACCTTTGAGGTTCGGTATGACGGTCAGTATGGCTGTGAGGTTATTGTTACGCCTGCGGAGTATGTAAGGCAGTTTGATATCGATTGGGAAGTTGAGCAGGGTACTCACGCTTCCGATGCCAGTAGAACGAATCAGAGCATTATCAACCTGAAGTGGGTTGAAGGCAAGTGGACGGCGGTTGACGCTCCGGCCAAGTTCTATGTCCTGTGCGTTAATGAGCCCCCCATTGAGATTCCCAACCCCGAAGTTGAAAAGCTGCTGAAGGTTGATGTTATCTGCACCACTTCCAACAATGCCCATGTAGATGGGAATGCGCCGTACGCACTGATTGGCGGTACATATAGCACCAGCGCGATCAATAACGAGGGCGATGTTCCTACCTGCACCGTTACGGTGAGGGCGGAAGAGTACGTAAAGCTGTTCAATTCGAACATTGAGAAAGAGCATACCCTCATTGATGAGGACAGCAAGACGATCACGCTGCGCTATGTGGGTAACGAGTGGAAAGCGGAGAATGACGGCTATGTTGATTTCAAGGTAAAGTGCAAAACACAGCCTGAGGTTCCCGGCGATATTACTGATGAAGATCTTGCAAAACTGAAAGTGGTAATCCACTGCACCACCAACGGTTCTCACACAGACAGGACGTATGACCTGATTGCGGGAAATTATAGTCTTGATTACAGTGACGAGGGCTTTACTTGCTATATCGCTGTCCTTGCGGCCCCGTACGTGAACGAGTACATTTCCGACACCGGGACAAATCATGAGCTTGTTGACCCGCAGAAAAGCAGCAAGACCATTACGCTGAGATGGAACACTGAAACCAAGGCATGGGCGGCAGATTCCAATTCTGTTACCTTCGATGTCAAGTGCACCACGCAGGAAGGCCCCGCTGCACCCACTGCGGAGCAGGTTGCTTCCCTGCTGAAGGTGAAGGTCAGCTGCGCCAATTTGTCCGCTGCTCACCAAGAAAACGTGCCCGCGTTCGTGTATCAACCGCTGCTGCGCGGTTCCTTCGACATTGGCGAGGTGACAGGCAACGCACAGAGCGGATACGCCTGCCGGATCACCGTCCGTGCCGCGCAGTATGTGCAGGATTTCAACACACGGTCTAATGCGACGCATACGCCCACCGACGGAACGGAAAAGGCCGTCACGCTGTACTATGAGGACGGCGGCTGGACGGTAGGCACTGGCAGCGGCCTGGTTGAATTCACGGTCATCTGCGAAAACGTCCCCGCCCAGAAGTACACCGTCACCTATACCGACGGTGTGGACGGCGTGGAGATCTTCAAGGATCAGGTCTATGCCGACCTGACCGCCGGTACCGCCACGCCCAAGTTCGACGGTACGCCCACCCGTGTTGGCTACTTCTTCGCGGGCTGGAACCCCGCTGTGGCTGACACTGTGACCGGCAACGTCACCTATACCGCTTCCTGGAAGGTGGACAGCAACAACAACGGCAAGCCCGACGATGAGGAAGAGCGCTACACCGTCACCTACCTCGACGGTGCGAACGGCAAGGCCTTCGCCAGCCAGGTCTATCCCGGCCTGCTCTCCGGCACCGCCACGCCCAAGTTCAACGGTACGCCCGTCCGTTCCGGCTATGTCTTCATCGGCTGGAGCCCCGTGTGGTCCGCTACCGTCACCGGCAACGTGACCTACACCGCCACCTGGAGCACCATCACCGGCGGCCTGGACAAGGTGCCCAAGACCGGCGACAACGGCCTGACCCTGGCCCTGAGCGCCCTGCTCCTGTTCTCCTTCTGCGGCGCCGCCGCCTGCGTCGTCTCCACCAAGAAGCGCGGCTAAGGCAAATACCCCCCTCTTAAACCCAAAGGCGGTGACGGTCCCCTCCGTCACCGCCTTTTCCAAAACGGGAAAAGAACTCGGCTCCCCAATGGGGGAGCTGTCGAGCAAAGCGAGACTGAGGGGGTGTGGTTCGTTGAATGGTAGCGGCTCAAAGTTACCAACGCCACCCCCTTTGCCGCTGTCGCGGCACTTCCCCCAGCGGGGGCAGCAAGGAGACTCGGCTCCCCAATGGGGGAGCTGTCGAGCAAAGCGAGACTGAGGGGGTGTGGTTCGTTGAATGGTAGCGGCTCAAAGTTACCAACGCCACCCCCTTTGCCGCTGTCGCGGCACTTCCCCCAGCGGGGGCAGCAAGGAGACTCGGCTCCCCAATGGGGGAGCTGGCAGGCCGAACGGCCTGACTGAGGGGGTGTGGTTCGTTGAATGGTAGCGGCTCAAAGCTACCAACGCCACCCCCTTTGCCGCTGTCGCGGCACTTCCCCCAGCGGGGGCAGCGAGAGGGGCGCGGCGCACCGCTTCCAACAGGGAGGGCAAGGTTATGCATTACGACAATAAAAATGTTAAGCTTGCGCGTGAACTGCGGAAGAATATGACGCCCTGGGAAAGGAAACTTTGGTATTGCTTTCTAAGGCGTTATCCCGTAAGATTCTATCGTCAAAAGGAAATTGGGCGTTTCATTGCGGACTTCTATTGCCCAAAAGCGTCGCTTGTAATTGAACTGGATGGCAGCGGCCACTATGAGCCGGAGGCACAGCGGGCGGATGCGGTAAGGTCCGCTGAACTGGAGCAGCACGGGCTTATGGTACTGCGCTTTAGCAATCTGGATGTAGACAAGAGATTTGAGGGCGTCTGCACAATGATTGACCTAACAGTAAAGGAAAGATCTCACGGCTGACTCTCTCTTGGCTCCCCAATGGGGGAGCTGGCAGCCCGTAAGGGCTGACTGAGGGGGTGCGGTTCGTTGGATGGTAACGGCTCAAAGCTACCAACGCCACCCCCTTTGCCGCTACCGCGGCACTTCCCCCAGCGGGGGCAGCGAGAGGGGCGCGGAGCACCACCCCCAGCGGGGGCAGCGAGGGAAACTCGGCTCCCCAATGGGGGAGCTGGCAGGCCGAACGGCCTGACTGAGGGGGTGTGGTTCGATGAATGGTAACAGTTCAAAGCAACCAACGCCACCCCCTTTGCCGCTGTCGCGGCACTTCCCCCAGCGGGGGCAGCGAGAGGGGCGCGGAGCACCACCCCCAGCGGGGGCAGCAAGGGAAACTCGGCTCCCCAAGGGGGGGCAGCGAGGAATACAACATTTTTTGCAACCATTGTATGAGGGAAAGATCATATGGCAAAAAAGAATGGAAAATATCTGAACCCCGATGAACCGGCGCGGCCGCGGCGGGACGGCAGGAGAAAAAAGACGAACCGCAAGGCGGTCCGCGTGATCCTGATCGTTCTGGCGGTGGTGTTCTGCGCGGCGCTGATCGGGCTGGGCATCTGGCAGCTCCGGCTGGCCAAGGCCCGCAGCGATTTCCGCAAACTCGCCGCCATCGTGCGGCAGAACACCGTGGAGACCACAGCCCCGGCGGAGACGACCCCGCCTGCGGCCCAGCCGACCCAAACCCCGGCGGACCCCTCCGCCCAGACCGAGCCGGTAACGGAGCCGGTAACGGAGCCGGAGCCCACCGAGCCGGTGATGCTGCCCCAGTACGCGGCCCTGTATGAGCAGAACGACGACCTGTTCGGCTGGCTGCGCATCGACGGCACCGTCATCGATTACCCGGTGATGCACACCCCCGGCGACCCGGAGAAATACCTGCACACCAATTTCGCGGGGGAATACAGCTTCGGCGGCATCCCCTTCATTGACGCCGCCTGCTCCGCCGACAGCGACAACCTGCTGATCTACGGCCACAACATGCTCGACGGCAGCATGTTCCGCTCCCTGATGAAGTACCAGGAGAAGACCTATTGGCAGGCCCACCCCATCATCAACTTCGATACCCTCTATGAGCAGGGCGAGTATGAGGTTCTGGCCGCCTTCTATGACCGGGTGTACTACCAGTATGAGACCTGCTTCAAGTTCTATCAGTTCATCGACGCCCTGGACGAGACGGACTTCAACGAGGCCATCGCCAACTTCAAGTCCAAAGCCCTCTACGACACCGGCGTCACCGCCGCCTACGGCGACAAGCTCATCACCCTGGTCACCTGCGCCTACCACGTAGACAACGGCCGCTTCGTCGTCGTCGCAAGAAAAAAATAAAGTTTGGCTCCCCCATTGGGGGAGCCAAAGCTTTTTGATACGTCTTGTAGACGATTGAGCACATCGTCCCGCCCAGGTCGGTTCATTTCCATGCCCGATTGTAAAGAAAAGCGCCGGGCGCGTCCATTGGACACGCCCGGTTTTTGTCTCAATATTCTCTCACAACGGCCTTGACGATGCCGATGATCTCGGCCTGGGTTCCGTCGATGGGGGGGTAGGCTTCGTTTTCCGGCATGAGCCAGATCTCGCCGTGACGGCGGCGCAGGCGCTTGACGGTGGCCTCGTCGCCCAGGCGGGCGACCACGATCTGCCCGTCGTCCGCCGTTTGCTGGGGGCGGACCACCACCTTGTCGCCGCTGAGGATGCCTGCGCCGATCATGCTGTCGCCCCGGACCCGCAGGGCGAAGCAGCCCGGATCGTCCCAGGCCATGGTGCCCTCCTGATTTTCCACGGCCAGGATGGGCATGCCCGCGGTGACCACGCCCACAATGGGGATCTGCCCCGGCCTGGCCCCGGCGGCCAGAGCGCGCTTGCGGCCCTTCTGCCCGGCGGCTCCCAGAATGCCCTTGGCTTGCAGGGCCTGCAAATGGTAGCTCACCGAAGCGGTGGAGCGCAGGCCCACGGCCTCGCCGATCTCCCGCACCGAGGGGGAATAGCCATGCTCCTGGACAAATTCGTTGACGAAATTCATGATCTCCTCCGGCTTGTTGCTGGTTCTGGGCATGGCGAAGCCTCCTTGTAAATTCTCTTTCCATCATTATAGCACAAATGAACGAAAAAGCAATTATTTTTTCGCACATTTTTCGCCCCGGCCGGGTAGAATGGAGGGAAATGCTTTTAAGGGAGTGGCGCAAATGGAGGATATGGAGGCCCGGGTCTGGCAGCGGGTGGGGGGCAGGGAGCCAATGGAGCTGTCCCAGCTGGCAAGACTGTGCCGGGAGGCGGCGGCGGATTATCGCAATCTGGCCGCCCTGTGCGCCGGGCAAGCCCGGCAGACGCTGCTGGAGCTGCACCGGGAGGCGGCCGCCGCCGCCCAGGCGGTGAGCGGCATGGCAATGCTGCGGGGGCTGGAGCTGCCGCACGATCAGACCTGCTGGCCGGAAAAGCAGCTGCGCCGGGGGCTGGCCCTGGCCTACCGCCGCAGCCGGGAGCTGTGGCAGGCATTCCAGAGCTGGAGCGCCAGCAGCGAATTCGGATTTTCCTTCCGCGCCCTGGCAAGGCAGGAGGAAGCCGCCAGCACCCGCCTGCTGGCCCTGCTGGCAAACTGCCCGGTGAGGCATACATAGCCGCCCCGCGAGCAAAAGGAAGCCGCCGGGGATTCGATGACATTATGGTTCCCACCAGTGTTTGCACTGGTGGGCGCAGGTGTCCACTGGACACCCGCATTGAAATGGGTTCGAATCCTCTTTGGGAAAACAAAAAGGACAAGGCCACCACAGATGTGGAGGCCTTGCCCTTATGTAGATTAATCGCTTTGGATGCGATTACTTCGCATTGTTTTTCGCTGTATTGATAGATGAGATCAAAAGCTTTTTGATCTCAATACACTGGTCAAGAATGGTCTTATCCTCATAGTATTCGCTTTCAATCAGCAATTCCAGCCAGTATTCACTTTCAGAACACTCTTTGAGGGCAATTTGGAGCTTTGCGACAAAGTCCGCCCTGCCATGTGCATAAAATGCTTCCCGAATATTGGCACCAATACTGGTTCCGGAGCGAAGAAGCTGGCCTGTCAGAACGGATTCCCGCTTCTGCTGTCGTACCTCATTGCATACTTTGATGATCCGCAAGGCAAACGCTTTAGATTTTTCCTGTAACGGACTTCCCATAAATCTCCCCCCTTCGCATCCTACTTATTCACTATTCACGATTACTTTTTACTTTCCAAAAATCGGACGTCCGAATTTAGTGAAGAGTGAAGAGTGAAGAAGTAAAAATCGGCAACCTTCCGCCGAAGTTTGCCGATTTTTGGTGACCCGCCGGGGATTCGATAACATTGTGGTTCCCACCAGTGTTTGCACTGGTGGGCGCAGGTGTCCACTGGACACCCGCATTGAAATGGGTTCGAATCCTCTTTGGGAAAACAAAAAGGACAAGGCCACCACAGATGTGGAGGCCTTGCCCTTATGTAGATTAATCGCTTTGGATGCGATTACTTCGCATTGTTTTTCGCTGTATTGATAGATGAGATCAAAAGCTTTTTGATCTCAATACACTGGTCAAGAATGGTCTTATCCTCATAGTATTCGCTTTCAATCAGCAATTCCAGCCAGTATTCACTTTCAGAACACTCTTTGAGGGCAATTTGGAGCTTTGCGACAAAGTCCGCCCTGCCATGTGCATAAAATGCTTCCCGAATATTGGCACCAATACTGGTTCCGGAGCGAAGAAGCTGGCCTGTCAGAACGGATTCCCGCTTCTGCTGTCGTACCTCATTGCATACTTTGATGATCCGCAAGGCAAACGCTTTAGATTTTTCCTGTAACGGACTTCCCATAAATCTCCCCCCTTCGCATCCTACTTATTCACTATTCACGATTACTTTTTACTTTCCAAAAATCGGACGTCCGAATTTAGTGAAGAGTGAAGAGTGAAGAAGTAAAAATCGGCAACCTTCCGCCGAAGTTTGCCGATTTTTGGTGACCCGCCGGGGATTCGAACCCCGGACCCACTGCTTAAAAGGCAGTTGCTCTGCCAACTGAGCTAGCGGATCATGTTGGCTGGGATGGCCGGATTTGAACCGACGAATGCCAGAGTCAAAGTCTGGTGCCTTACCGCTTGGCGACATCCCAATATATTGGTGCAACGCGCCCATGGTCGGACACACAGAGAATTATATCATGGAAGGGCCCCGTTTGCAACCCTTTTTTTGAATTTTTACGCCCCGGCGGCCGCTGTGCCGCCGGGTTTGCGATTTTTGGGCACAAGGGGCTTCGTGCCCAAAAATTCAACACGGAGGCGGCGGTGCGCAAAAACTGGGCAGATGGAAAATAGTGCCTGTTTTTCGGGCACCGGCGGGGGAATGACCGTGTTCAAAGGCAAAAAAATATTGTATTCTATGTCCAGTCAATGGAACCGAACACATGCCGAAGGAGGCGCAGAAATATGAAATCCCGTTCTGTTGTTCCGATGAAGGTCGCCAAGTATGGCTATATCGCCATTTCCGTTGTGTTCTGCCTGGTGGGCGTGGCGCTGATCGCGTTCCCCGCGCCCTCCGCGCAGACCATTGCGATTTTCTTCGGTGTTTCAATGCTGGTATTTGGCGCGGTAAGGCTGGTGGGTTACTTTTCCAAGGACCTGTTCCGCCTGGCCTTCCAGTATGATCTGCAATTTGGAATCCTGCTGATGCTGCTGGGGATCATCACCCTGCTGAAGCCCGACAATGTGATGAACTTCCTGTGCATCTCCATGGGCATCTGCATCCTGGTGGACAGCCTGTTCAAGGTGGGCACCGCCATGGACGCCCGGCGCTTCGGCATCCGCCAGTGGTGGCTGACCATGGTGATGGCCATTGTGGCCGGGGTGGCCGGGTTGCTGCTGGCCTTCCGCCCCTCCGAGGCGGTGGAGGTCATCGTCACGCTGCTGGGCATCTCGCTGCTGTGCGAAGGCATCCTGAACCTGAGCGTGGCGGTCAGCCTTGTGAAAATCGTCAAGCATCAGAAGCCTGATGTGATCGATGCGGAATATTGTGATGTATGGGAGGATAATTAAAATGCGTTTTTCAAAAGCGGTCGTCAAATACCGCATCCCGATCCTGATCCTGACGCTGCTGCTGATGATCCCCTCGGTAATGGGCATGGCGGCCACCCGTGTCAACTATGACATGCTGACCTACCTGCCCGGCGACATGGAGACCGTCATCGGCCAGGATGAGCTGCTGAAGGACTTCAACAAGGGAGCCTTCACCTTCCTGATCTTCGAGGATATGCCGGAAAAGGATGTGGCCGCCCTGAAAGAAAAGGTGGAGAGCATCGACCACGTGGCCACCGTGCTGTGGTATGATTCCCTGGCCGACCTGAGCATCCCCATGGAGCTGCTGCCGGAAAAGGTGTACAGCGAATTCAATACCGACCACTCCACCATGATGGCCGTGTTCTTCGACAGCGGCACCAGCGAGGACAGCACCATGGAGGCCGTTAAGGAGATCCGAAGCGTCTGCGGCAAGCAGTGCTTTGTGTCCGGCATGACGGCGCTGGTGGTGGACCTGAAAGACCTGTGCGAGCAGGAGGAGCCGATTTATGTCGGCCTGGCAGTGCTGCTGGCCTGCGTGGCCATGTTCCTGCTGCTGGATGGCTGGCTGATCCCGCTGGTGTTCCTGGTTTCCATCGGGGCCATGATCCTGCTGAACATGGGCACCAACTACTGGCTGGGTGAAATTTCCTACATCACCAAGGCCCTGTCCGCCGTGCTCCAGCTGGCCGTGACCATGGACTACTCCATCTTCCTGTGGCACAGCTACAACGAGCAGCGCGAGAAGTACCCGGATAACAAGGAAGCCATGGCGGTGGCCATCAAGGAGACCCTGACCAGCGTCATTGGCAGCTCCGTCACCACCATCGCGGGCTTCATCGCTCTGTGCTTCATGAGCTTCACCCTGGGCCGCGACCTGGGCATCGTGATGGCCAAGGGCGTGCTGCTGGGCGTCCTGGGCTGCGTGACCGTGCTGCCCAGCATGATCCTGGTGCTGGATAAGCCCCTGCAAAAGACCAAGCACCGCTCCATCATTCCCAACATGGATCGGTTTGCCAAGGGCATCGTGAAGATCTTCCCCGTGTTCCTCATCCTGTTCGTGGCCCTGATCTATCCCGCCTGCAACGGCTACGCCAAGGCCAACGACGAAGTGTACTACGACATGGGCCAGTGCCTGCCGGAGGAAATGAACTACGTGGTTTCCAACGAGAAGCTGCACAATGACTTCAACATTGCCTCCACCCACATGGTGCTGGTGGATGCCAATACCTCCTCCAGGCAGGTCAAGGAAATGATGGCCCAGATGGAGCAGGTGGACGGCGTGAAGTACGTGCTGGGCATGGAGAGCCTGGTTGGCTCCCGCATCCCGGAGGAGCTGCTGCCCGCCGAGCTGACCGACCCCCTGGAAAGCGACAACTGGAAGCTGCTGCTGATCAACTCTGAATATGCCCCCGCCAGCAACGCGGTGAACGAGCAGATCACCCGGCTGAATGAGATCCTGAAATCCTACGATCCCACCGGCATGCTCATCGGCGAAGCGCCCTGCATGAAGGACATGATCGAGACCACCGACCATGACTTTGCCGTGGTCACCGCCGTGTCCCTGGTTGCCATCTTCATCATCATTCTGCTGGTGGAGAAGAGCCTGACGCTGCCCGTGATCCTGATCGCCGTGATCGAGCTGGGCATCTTCATCAACCTGGGCCTGCCCCATTATCTGGGCCAGAGCATGGCTTTCATCACCCCCATCTGCATCAGCACCATTCAGCTGGGCGCGACGGTGGACTACGCCATCCTGATGACCACCCGCTATAAGGCCGAGCGCATCTCCGGCAGCGACAAGCGCACTGCCGTGCAGACCGCCCTGGCCACCTCCATCCCCTCCATCATCGTCTCCGGCATGGGAATGTTCGCCGCCACCTTCGGCGTGGCTGTGTACTCCGATATCGAGATCGTCAGCTCCATGTGTATGCTGATCGCCCGGGGCGCTGTGGTGAGTATGCTGCTGGTGATCTTCATCCTGCCCGCCATGTTCATGCTGCTGGATAAGGTGATCTGCAAGACCACCCTGGGCATGACGAAAATTGATACCAAGTCAAAGAACCCTGTGAAATAAATGTGGAGGTATTGAAAATGAACAAACTGCTGAAAAAAGTAATTGCCCTCGGCCTGAGCGCCGCCCTCTGCCTGACCGGCGCAGGGTTTGCCTTTGCCGACGACGGCGTGAAGAATGAAAAGGATGAAACGGTTTACGTTCTGGCCGGAGCGGACGGCGCTGTCCGGCAGGTCATCGTCAGCGATTGGCTGAAGAACGCCGCCGGGGAGGATGCCCTGGCCGACCGCAGCGCGCTGACGGACATTGAAAACGTCAAAGGCGACGAGACCTACGCCGCCGACGGCGAGGCTCTCACCTGGACTGCCAACGGCAGCGACATCTATTACCGGGGCACCACCGACAAGGAGCTGCCCGTATCCCTCACCGTCTCCTATCAGCTGGACGGCCAGGACATCGCCCTGGAAGATCTGGTGGGCAAGAGCGGCCGGGTGACCATCCGCTTCGACTATGACAACCGCCTGTATGAGCTGGTGGAACTGAACGGCGAAAAGGAAAAAATCTATGTCCCCTTCGCCGCCGTCACCGGCCTGGTGCTGGACAATGACATCTTCCGCAATGTGGAGGTGACCAACGGCCGGGTGGTCAACGACGGCGACCACACCGCCGTGGTGGGCGTGGCGCTGCCCGGCATGCAGGAGAATCTGGGCGTGGATAAGGACACCCTGGAGGTCCCCAGCTATGTTGAGATCACCGCTGACGCCACCGATTTCCAGATGGGCATGACCGTGACCCTGGTCACCAATCAGGTGTTCAACGCCTTTGAGGATGCCAAGCTGGATTCCTCCGAGGATGTGTCCGACGCGGTGAATCAGCTCACCGACGCTTTGACCCAGCTCACCGACGGCACCGACGCCCTGAACGAGGGCCTGGCTGCCCTGCTGGAGAAGTCCGGCGACCTGGTCAGCGGCGTGGACCAGCTGACGGACGGCGCGTCCGCCCTGCACGATGGCGCGTCCTCTCTGCAAGACGGCGCGGATCAGCTCAATGCCGGTGTGGCGGAGCTGACCGGCGGCCTGAATACCCTGGTCTCCAATAACGATTCCCTGACCGGCGGCGCGGAGCAGGTGTTCAATACCCTGCTGGCCACCGCCACCACCCAGCTGAAGGCCGCGGGCGTGAATGTGCCCGACCTGACCATTGAAAATTACACCGACGCGCTGAACAGCGTCCTCAATTCCCTCAGCGAGGGCACCATCCGTGAGCTTGCCCTGGAGCAGGTCACCGCCGCCGTGGAGGCCAACCGCGGCCAGGTGGTGGAGAAGGTCACCGAAGCGGTCCGTGAGCAGGTCAGCGCCCAGGTCACGGAGGCCGTTCGCCAGCAGGTGCAGGCCCAGGTAACCGAGGCGGTCCGCCAGCAGGTCACCGCGCAGGTCATCACCGCCGCTACCGGGCTGTCCCCGGAGGACTACCAGGCCGCCGTTGACGCCGGCCAGATCACCGGGGATCAGCAGGCAGCCATTGTCTCCACTGTGGAGACCCAGATGGCCCTGGGCAATGTCCAGGAGAACATCACCGCCGCCACCAATGCGCAGATGGGCACCGAGACCGCCCAGACCGCCATCACCACCAATCTGGATGCCCAGATGCAGAGCGAGAATGTCCAGGCGCTGATCAGCCAGAACGTGGAGGAGCAGATCAACAATCTGATTTCCGAGAACATGAGCGGCGCGGAGGTCCAGTCCAAGTACACCCAGGCCGCCGCCGGACGTCAGACCATCTCCGAGCTGCTGACCTCCCTGGATCGCTACAATGCCTTCTATACCGGCCTGAAGACCTATACCGAGGGCGTCTCCTCCGCCGCGGACGGAGCTTCCGCCATCCTCTCCGGCAGCTCCGACCTGTGCACCGGCGCGGGCCAGCTCACCGACGGCGCGGCAACCCTGACCGACGGCCTGACCCAGCTGCAAGGCTCCCTGCCCGCCCTGGTGGATGGCATCACCCAGCTCCATGACGGCTCTCAGCAGCTGTCCGACGGTCTGAAGCAGTTCACCGACGAAGGCGTCCAGAAGCTCACCGACCTGGTGGACGGCGACCTGGATACCCTCCTGGCCCGCCTGAACGCCATCATGGACGTCTCCCGCACCTACCGCAGCTTCACCGGCCTGGACGACACCATGGACGGCCAGGTAAAGTTCATCTACCGCACCGACGAAGCCAAATAATCCCCCCCTTTCCCATACCGGCAAGGCGCTCCCCAAAAAGGAGCGCCTTGCCATTTTCTCTTGCGGCCAAAGAAAAAACCAGACGCCCCGTTTCACGGGGGCGCCTGGAAAAAAGGGGAAAACGGGTGTTGTTATGCTTCCTCGTCGGAGAGGTTCTCCGTGACAAAGAGGCTGATCACGTCGGCCATGATCTCGTCGGTGTAGTCGGCGGCGATGGCGGCGGCGTTCCAGTAGGCGTAGCTGCCCTCAAACCAGCTCATCAGGTCCTCCACGTCCTCGGCGTAGCGGAATTCCAGATGATAGGTGGTCTCCATGGTGTCGGGGGAGAAGGCAAAGTAGGTAAACTGTCCGGCGTCCGCGTCGTCGGTCTGGTAGAACAGAAAGTCCTCGTCGCAGTCTACGTCAATGGTGTGGTAGCTGTGGGAGAAGACCTCGTTGCCCTCGGCGTCCAGGCCGGTGATCACATCGCCGTCCATGACGAACTGGGCGACGCCGCCCAGGAAGTAGCAGTCAAAGCGCATGCTCTCCGGGTCATTTTCGTAAGCCTGGGTCGCCTCGTCGCCGTAGATCTCAGCCATGCACATGCTCAGCAGCAGATCGGTGGCGTCCTCGGCGTATTCCTCACCCACCAGGGGCGCGGCGGCATCCAGCCACAGCTGGCGGTATTCCTCCTTGGCCATCTCCGGGAACAGCTCCACGTAGGTGCCGCTGATCCCGGCCAGATAATCCTCCTGGACCTCTTCCGCCCCGGCGAAGGACACCACCGACACCAGGCAGACCAGACACAGAACAAACGCAATCATTTTCTTTTTCATAATTGACTCTCCTTATTTTTGAATTAGCCTATGCTAACCGCTGCTCAAACAAAAATCACCACCCAGGGAGGTCTCTGTTTCAACTGGTTAGCCATTGCTAACTGCAATGCATTATACACGACACTCATCACCTTGTCAACCCCTCATTTTCCCTTGTTCCCCTCTCAGTTAGGCTTCAGACCTGACTGAGAGGGGGAAGAAGATGATCTAATCGTCCCCCAAAGGCCCCCTACGGCCTCCTTGGTTTTCGGACGTAGTAGCAGGTGCCGTTGCGGGGGAAGAAGTCCAGGGTGGCTTTGCTGTTGGGGCTGGCGCAGTCGTAGAAGAGCTTTACACGCTGGAAGAAGGCCTGTTTGCCGGCCTCCAGTTCGGCTTCCCGGCCGGCGGCGCAGACCACGGCTCCGGCGGCGTTCCGGGTGACCAGGGCCTTGGGGTAGAATTCGCCGATCTCCACCGGGACGTCCTTTACCAGGTCCCAGCCCCGGTAGTGGATGCACTCCGCCGTCTCGGACAGGGGACTGCCCGCCATGTAGCGGCCCTTCAGGATCATGCCGGGGCGCAGCTGCCAGGCGGCGGAGGCAGGCTCCCCGCAGGCGGGGCAGACGCCCTCCTGCCGGGGGGCAAAGCAATAGATGCAGCGGTCAAATCGTTCGTCCATACCCTTACAGCTCTTTCATTTTCTGATAGATCTCCGCGAAGATGCTGCGGATGCGGTGCATTCCGGCCAGCAGGCGGCTCTCGGCCTCCTGGATCTGCGGCGGATCGGTGATCTGGGTGGTGGGGATGACGGGGGCGGCGGGCTGCTCCGGCTCCACGTACAGCCGCTGCCAAAGCTCCGCCATGTCCTGGATGCGCTGCTGAACGGGGATCTCCAGGCCGTCCAGGATGGCCTTTTCCTGCCAGGCGGGCATCCGCACCCCCAGCTCCGTCGGGGTGGGCAGGGGGGTGCCCGTCAGCCGGTCGAAGGCCTGGGTGGGCAGCTTGCCGGTGAGGCAGTAGTAGATGGTGGCGCAGACGCTGTATACGTCCGTCCAGGTGCCCTGGCCCCGGGTGCGGTACTGCTCCACGGGGGCGAAGCCCTCCTTCATGGCCAGGGTCATGGGCTGGCCGGAGGAGGCGTCCCGGGCGTTGCCGAAATCGATCAGGCGCATGGTGCCGTCGGAGAGCATCATGATGTTGTCCGGGCTCACGTCCCGGTGGATCAGCCCCGTCTCGTGCACCTGGCCCAGGGCGCGGATGATGGGAGCCATGGCGGGCAGCAGCACCTCCGGCGGGATGCGCCCGCCGAAGCCCGCCGCCATCTGCTTCAGGTTCTTGCCGTCCAGATATTCCATGACCAGGTAGGCGGTGTGGTTTTCTTCAAAGAAATCAGTGACCCGCACCACGCATGCCACATGGTTCAGCTGCCGCAGGGTCCTTGCCTCCCGCAGGAAGCGCTCCATGCCCACGGCATAGGTCTGCTCCATGCCCGCCATGCAGCGGATGTCCGCCCCCCGCTGGGTGATGCGCTGGGCGCAGAAGCTGGGGAAATATTCCTTCACCGCCACCGCCCCGTCCAGCCGGGTATCCAATCCTTGGTAGGTTATGCCGTAGCCGCCCACGCCCAGCACCCGCTCCAGCCGGTACCGTCTGCCGACCATCGCGCCGGGGCTGAGGGCCTTGGTCACTTGCTCCATTGCTTGTCACCTCATTCCGTAATTTCGTAGGGGATGTTGTACTCCTGGGCGCAGCGCAGGGCGTCGGAGCCTTCCTTTACATAGAACGTCACGTGGTCGCTGCGGCTCTCGTCGCTGTCGCTGGCAAGCAGATCCGCGCCCGCTTCGATGTGCTCATTGCCGTAGAAAATGACTTCCTCCAGGGCGGGGCAGTTGCCAAAGGCCCCCGCTTCGATGCTGTCGGAGCCGCCCTCGACGGTAATGCTGCGCAGGTTTGCACAATAATTGAACGCGCCGCCGGCGATGAACGCCAGGCTCTGGGGCAGACGCACATATTCCAGGGCGCTGCAATTCCCGAAGGGCTGATGCAGATCATACACCGTTCCGAAATCCACGTAATTCAGCGCGCTCATGTCACAGAACAGGAACAGATTCAGCGCCCTCACGCCGGGCATAATCACAATGCGTGCGATCTCATCCCGGTACTGATAGAAGCCGGGATCACCGTCCTGCAGCGATTCCTGCGGCCAGTTTGACGCCCAGGTGCGCCGGGCCTCGTCGTCGATGCGATAGGCGTAGGTATCGCCGGTGCCGTAGAGCGTCAGGGTGTCGCCGCTCTTGAACCACCATACGTCCGGGCCGCACTGGCCCTCGTCCTCTGCCCAGCGGCCCAGAGGCTCTGACATGCAGCCCGGCGTACCGACCGCAAAGCTGATACCCTTCTCCTCGGCGACGCGCTCGGCGTCGGAGCCGCGCAGGCCGACGATGGTCAGGTTGGGGAAGCTCATGCCGCTGTTGGTCAGGAATTCTCCCTTATCCAGCCCGGTGATGACGGTGTCCCGCCCGATCCACAGCTCCCGCAGGTTTTCGCAGTCGGCGATGGCGTCCCGCCACAGCTCCGGCAGCTGCTCCGGCAGCCGCACATACCACAGATTCGGGCACCAGTTGAAGGCGCAGCCGCTGATATCCGTGATGTTATCCGGCAGCGCCAGCAGCTCAAAGCCCGCGCTCAGGAACGCCTGGAAGCCGATGCGCTCCACGGTGCTCCCGAAGGAGACGTCCCACAGCCAGGGGCAATTTTCAAAGGCGTTGTCGCCCACGCAGGTCACGCCGTCGCCAATGGCCACGACGTAGATGTTTTCCCGCTCCTGGCTCCATGGAGGCAGTTCCCGGCCCTCGACCCAATCCGCCGCATTTTCGCCCTCCATCCAGATGCCGTTGAAATCCCACATGGCCCCGGAGCCGTTGACGCGAAGCAGGCCGGTGTCCCGGTTCAGCTGATAATAGACATCGTCGCCGCACTGGCCCTCCGACGTCCATTCCAGGGTACCGACGGACTGGAATTCATGGCCGTAGATGCGGGCGTAGTCCTCCGCCGCCGAGTTGGTGTAGCCATGGATCGTGACATTTGTGCCGGTGAAAATCGGCTCGGTGCTGCACAGATTCAGGCGGGTAGCGGAGCCAATGGTGACGGACTGGAGGTCCTCCATTCCCTGGAACGCGCCCCGGTACACATAGCGCAGCCCCTCCGGCAGGGTAAGCTCCGTCAGAGCGTTGCCAGCGAAAGCAAAGGGGGCAATGTACCGCAGCCCCTCCGGCAGCTGCACGCTATGCAGATTGCAGCGATAAAACGCCTGCTGATTGACGCCTCGCAGGCTGCTGGGCAGCTGCACACTTTGCAGATTTTCAAAGGTATCGAAGGCCCGCTCTCCGACCTCCGTGATACCCTCGCCGATCACCACTGCGGTGATCTCGTCCCGGTAGTCGTTCCAGGGGGCGTAATCCGCCCAGGGCGCGTTCCACCAGGCGGCGTAGTTCTGCATCTTTCCCTCCCCCTCGATGGTCAGGGTTTGGGTGGTGCGGTTCAGCGTCCAGGTCATGCTCTCGCCGCACTGGCCGGATACGATCTCGTCGCCAGCGGGGATGGCTTCCTCCGTGGGGGCCAGGGTGGGCCAGAAGGAGGTCGGCTCCGGCTCCGGGCCCGGCGCGGGCTGCGCCTTCCCGGCGATCAGCACTGCGGCGATGCAGATGGCCGCCACCGCCAGCACCGCCGCCGCGCCGGGCAGCAGCCAGCGCCGCACCTGGGCGGGGACCTCCCACCCGGCGATCTTCAGCACGGGGGCCTTCTTTTCAGGCTCCTTTTTGGGAGCGCCCTTTTTCACGGCCTGCTTTTTCCCCTTGGGGGCGGGCTTGGACGGCTCCGGGGCGGGGACGTTTTCCGGGAACAGCTCCCGGTACAGCGCCTCCACCGAGGCGGTGCGGTTTTCCGTGCGCAGCTGCAGGCCGTGCTCCAGGGCGCGGCACTGGTATTCCGGCAGCTGGGGCGCCTTCTTGCTCAGGTCCAGGTCCTCATATTCCAGCAGCCGGTCGGGGGAATCCAGCAGCACCTCGCCGGTGACGCAGTAGTAAATGGTGGCGCTCATGGCGTATACATCCGTCCACGGCCCCAGGTTTCCCCGCTTCTGATACTGCTCGATGGGGGCAAAGCCCCGCTTCAGGATGGCCTCGGTGGAGGCGGAGGAGCCGCTTGCCACGTCCCGCACCGCGCCGAAGTCCAGCAGCTTCGCCCCGCCGCCGGGCAGCAGCATGATGTTGTCCGGGCTGATGTCCCGGTGGATCAGTCCCGCCTTGTGCACCATGGCCAGCGCCCGCAGAATAGGGCGGAGGATGGACATGGTCTCCTCCACGCTGAGCTTGCCGCCCTGGTCGGCCACGTACTGCTTCAGGGTGATGCCCTCCACATATTCCATGACGATGTAGGCGGTGTTGTTGGCCAGGAAGAAGTTGCGCACCTGGACGATCTCCGGGGTCTGGGAGAACCGGGCCAGCATTTTCGCCTCCCGCAGGAAGCGCTCCTTGTTGTTGCGGAAGCGGGTCTCGCCGTCGGTGGTGCAGATGGATACGTTGGTGCTCACGGAGCACTCGCGCATCACCACCTCCTTGGGGAAATATTCCTTCACCGCCACCGGCGTGTCCAGGTACAGATCCCAGGCCAGGTAGGTGATGCCGAAGCCGCCCTGCCCCAGCACCCGGCCGATCAGGTATTGCTCCTTCAGCACCGTGCCGGTGGGCAGCTGGTGGATATCATTCTGGGTGCGCTCGTCATAGCCGCAGTGGGGGCAGACCGGCTGGTCGTCCTTGAGCCGCATGCAGCCGTAGCAGCGTTTTTGTTCCATATCAGTCACCTCGTCTTTCCTGGCCGGTCAGCAGAAAACTGCCGCGGCGGTATAGTTGTCGCTGCCCTCCGTCAGCCGCGGGCGGAGGATCTCCTCCATGCGGCTGAGCCAGTCCTCCGGGCTTTGCGCGTCGCGGAGGGCCTGCTCCATTTCGGCCTCATATACGTTTTCCCAGAAGCCGTCGGTGCACAGCAGGAAGGCGTCCTTGCCCCCGGTGAGCATCATGGTGGGGGACAGGTCCGGCCGGGCGTTGTCCGCCCCCAGCGCCCGCAGCACCCGGTTGCGGTCCTCGTGAAAGCGGATCTGGTCCCGGGTGATCTCCCCCATGAGCACCGCCATCTGGGAAACGCTGTGGTCCATGGTCTGGCTTTGCAGCCAGCCGCCGGAGAAATGGTAAAGGCGGCTGTCGCCCACGTGCATCCACCGGGCACGCCCGTCCTCGATGTACAGCAGCACCAGGGTGGTCTTCATGCTCCCCTGGGTCCGCTGCTGCAATTGGAGCACCGCCTGGTTTGCCATCCCGGCGGCCTCCAGCATCCGCTCGTCGGTGAGCAGGCTGCCGCCCCGGGCGGCGTCGCTCAGGGCCTGCCCGGCGGCCTGGGAGGCCTGCTGCCCCCCGGCGTAAGCGCCCAGCCCGTCGCCCACATAGACCCAGGTGCTGTCGTCGCCCTCAAAAATGCGGACGGTGTCGTCGTTGGTGCTTCGGCCGCCCCGGTTCGTCAGGCTGGCTGTTCTGATCTTCATATGGCATCCCTCCCGGTATCGCCGCGGCTATTCCTGGTATTCCAGGATCACCGCCGTGTGATTGTCCTGATAGCGTTTGTCCGCCGCCGCGATCCGCTCCGCCATGGCCTGGGCGGCCGCCTCCGGCTCCATGGCCATCAGCGCCTCCAGCGTCTGGTCGGTCAGGGTGCCGAATACGCCGTCGGAGGCCAGCAGAATTTTGTCTCCTGATATTAGTTTAATGCCTGCGTCGTTCCTGTCAAGAGCCGGAATGTGCCCGATGCCAAAATAGCTGGTCAGGGCGCGGGCCTGCCGGTCGGCGCGGACCCGGCTGCCGGGGATCTCCCGGTTCAGGGCCCGGACGGCCAGCTCCTCCTGGAAGATGTGCTCCCGGCTCAGCTGGATCAGTCCGCCGCCCCGGTACAGGTACACGCGGGAATCGCCCACGCAAAGGAAGTGGAGCAGCCCGCCCCGGATGACGGCGGCCACCAGGGTGGAGCCGCTGCGCTCCTGCCCCTGGAGCATCCCGTTTACCTGGGCGTTGGCCCGGATGGCCAGCTGAAGCAGCAGGTCGGCGCTGCCGAAGGTAGGGTCGGCCCGGAGGAAGCCCTCCTCAAAGCAGCGGACCAGGGCCTGGCTCACCGCCCGCCCGTTGGACAGGCCGCCCATGCCGTCCGCCACCGCCGCCAGCACCCCCCGCGCGCCGTAGACCGCCGGGTCGGTGCAGACGTAGGAATCCTGCTGATCCTCCCGCTTGCCGATGTGCTGATGCACGGCGGCGCGGACGCTGCCCTTGACCGGGGGCGCGGTGATCTCGCTGGTGGAGGGCAGGGGAGCCTCCTCCGCCGGAAGATCGGCGGGGGCCGGTTCCACCGCCGCGGTGCCGCCCTTTCGGGCCCGCCTGCGCCGCAGCAGCACCACCAGCACCGCCGCCAGCAGGGCAAGCACGATGCCCAGCGCCCCCAGAAGCATGCCGCTGCTCCCGCCGGCCTCCGGCGCGGGCGGCGCGGCGGTCTGGACCTCGGTGTAGGATTCGATCACCAGCGGCCCGGCGTCGGCGGCCCGGGTCTCAGGATGTTCCATGGAGCTTACCACTGGAAGCCCTCCCCGCACAGGGGAACAAAGATGTAGGTGCCGCTGCCGATCTCCAGCCGGTCGCCGGAATTCAGTTCGGTGGTGCTCAGCACGGGCTTGCCGTTGCGGCGCACCAGGCTGGAGCCGCTGGCGGGGGCAAAGTAAAAGAGCTTGTCCCGGTCGTCATAGGCGATCAGCGCGTGGCGCTCCCGGGAGACGGTGTTGTCGCTGGAGAGCACCACGTCGTTGGCCTTGCTGCGGCCGATGTAGTTCATCTCCGCGTGGAGCCGGTAATCCCGGCCCTTTTCCGTGCCCTCAATGCACACCAGCCACCCGGTCACGGGCTGGATGGCGGTATCGCCGTAATTCACCGGCATGGTGGGGTCGTAGTGGTCCTGCACGGCGTCCGCATCCCGGTAGTCGTTGACGTCCGCCCAGTGCTCCGGTGCGGGATTGACGGGGACGGTAGCGCCCCGGGCGGGAGCCGCCGGGCCGCGCACGGGCTGGGTCTTGCCGTAGTCGTCCGGCTCGCCCCACATTCCGTCGTCAAAGCCGCCCAGGGGCAGGGTGTGCCTCGCCAGCGCGGCGCATTCCGGGCATTCCGGGGTGATGGAGTCGTCGTAGCGGTGTCCGTTCTTGCAGGTTTTCAGTGCCATGATGAGTTACCTCCTGTATTTCCGTTGATTGAATAAGCTTTCTTGGCTCCCCGATGGGGGAGCTGGCAGCCCGCAAGGGCTGACTTGTGCGCCCGCAGGCGCCATGCAAGCGAGCAACCGCCGTTAGGCGGCTCTTAGCGAGTCGCAGAGGGGGTGTGGTTCGTTGAATGGTAACAACTCAAAGTTACCGACGGCACCCCCTTTGCCGCTTTGCGGCACGAAACAAGTGTATGATTGCCACCGGCAATCATTGCTATCTTGATTCGCTGCGCGGAGCACCACCCCCAAAGGGGGCAGCGAGATCGGAAGGGTGTCGTCCGCTGAGTGGCAGCAGCTCAAATATGCAGCGGCTGCTTTCAGATGACAGAATCATATCATATTGTTTCCCGTCCGGGTTCAACCCGATTCCGCGGCGCGGAAAACCTGGCTGTCCCCCAGGCTGATGAACGCGCCGGGGGGAACGGAATAGACCAGGCCGGGGGTCATGGGCCGCCCGTCCAGGCGGCTGCCCTGGGCGGAGCCCAGGTCCATGGCCAGAAGCGCGCCTCCCTCCTGCCAGAGCCGCAGGTGCCTCCGGCTGACCGGGCTGCCGGGGGGATAGACGACGTGGCAGCGCCCGTCGGTACCCAGGCAGGTCTCCTGCCGGATGACGAGCCTTTGCCCGGCGAACAGGCCCCGGACGCCCAGCAGCGCCGGCCAGCGCTCCCGGGCGGGAGCCGCCGGACGGGCGTTCAGCGCGTCCCAGAAGTCCGTGACGCGCTGGAAGCGGTCCTCCGGGCGCAGGGCCATGGCTTTCTTCAGCGCCTGCTCCCATTGGGGCGAGGGGACGGCCAGTCCCAGCTGGCTGGGCCACCGGGTCCCGTCCCGCAGCAGCCGGTCCTCCGCCCTGGGGGGCAGGGAGCCGGTGACGCAGTGGTAAATGGTCACGGCCAGGGCGTAGATATCCGTCCACGGCCCCAGGTTCTGCCCGCGCAGCTGCTCCGGGGGCGTGTAGCCGTGCTTTGCCAGGATCACCGAGGCCCGGATGCTGCCCCGCAGCCGGCTCCGGGCCGCGCCGAAGTCCAGCAGCTTGACCTGTCCCCCCACCAGAAGGAGGTTGTCCGGACTGATGTCGCAGTGGACCGTGTTCTCCTCGTGGATCAGCTTCAGGGCGCTGACCGCCTGGGCGACGATGGGCCGCAGCGCCGCCCAGCTTATCCGTCCGCCCTGGGCCTCCAGAAATTTGTCCAGGTCCGTGCCCTCCAGATATTCCATGGTGTAATAGGCGGTGCCGTTCTCGCAGAACAGGTGCCGCACCTCCACAATGTTGGGGTGCCCCCGGAATTTGTAGATGGTCCGGGCCTCGTCCAGGAATTTCTGCTTGAATTTTTCGTATTGCTTTTCGCTCCGGGTGGCGGGGCGCACCTCCTGGCTGCCCGGGGCCCGGCAGGCGGCGTCCAGGGGCATGTATTCCTTCATGGCCACCGCCTGACGCTCCCGCAGGTCGTAGGCCAGATAGGTCACGCCGAAGCCGCCGCTGCCCAGCACCCGCTCCACCCGATAGCGGCCATGCACCAGAGCGCCCGGGGGAAGCTCCCGCCGGGTCATGTCCTGACCCGCAGGCCGCAGTCCTGGCCGCCCAGGTACACGGTGCTTCCGCCCCGCAGGGCCACCGGCACATTGGCCGCCAGCCGCTGGCCGCCCACATAGGTGCCGTTGGTGGAGCCAAGGTCCGTGACGGTCAGCTGCCCCGCCTGCATGGCAATGCGGCAGTGCCGCCCGCTGACGCTGCCCTGACCGGGCAGGCAGAGGTCGCAGCCCTCCAGCCGCCCGATGGTGAGCACCTGCCCCTCCTGAATGGGGAAGACGCGCCCGGTCACGGTGCCGGAGATGCCCTCCAGGAACACGCTGGCTGACCCGGCGTTTTCCCGGAATGTCTCCTGCCGGTTCACGGCCAGGGTCACCCGCCCGCTGTTGTACGCGGTGGAAATGTCCACCGCCTGGTTCGCGCCCTTTTTCAGCAGGTGCAGCAGCGTCAGCGCGGCCGCGGCGGAGATGGCGATGTAGCGGATGGTGCTGGCATCCTCCAGCCCCGGAAGGCTGGTCACATCGTAGTTGTGCAGGAAGTGCAGGGCAAAGGCTCCGAAGAAATAGACGAGGAACTGCGGGCGGAACAAATGGGCAGGGGAGAGCTTTTCGTCGCCCTTGGCCAGCATCATTCCCGCGCCCTCCATGGCCGCCCAGATGCCGTGGCCGCTGATGGCCAGCGCGGCCCGCCGCGCCGCCGTATAGAAGCCCAGAGAAAAGCCTCCGATTTCGGTAAAGAGGAAATTGTAGTAAAGCGTCTCAATGACGGCGAAGCCCGTGCCCACCGCCATGCCCAGCAGAATGCCGTTGAGCAGGTATTTGCGGTCCTTCCGGGCCAGCAGAATGTAAACGATCAGCGCCTTGGCCGGTTCCTCCGTCAGCGGGGCCCACTGGGCCCCCACAGAGGTATCCAGCTGGCCGAAAACCAGAGTGGCGATGATGGAGAGCATCCCGCCGATGGCGCAGACCACCAGAATTTCATACAGGGAGATATTCCGGGGAATGTTCATCTCCCAGGTGAGGATCAGCAGCGACACGTTCACCAGCATGGGCATCACGGCCAGGAACAGAAACCCGCCCCCCATATGGCCGAAGTATCGGAACATCCCGTAGCCCAGGGCGCACAGCACCGCGGCCACCAGGAAGAACCGGGAGAATAGAAAGGGCTTCTGCCACCCGGCCAGCATCTCCGCCTCGCCGGGGGTGGTCAGGGGCGTGCCCGCGATGAGCACCCGGGCGTTTTCCTCGGGGGTATGCTTTTTCGTCACGTCGGAGAAAATGTCCCGAAAGGACATGCGCCCCGCCCGGACGTTCTTAAAAAAGGTGCGATTGTTTGCCATAGCGCATCCTCCGTTGCTCTTATTCCTCCGTGATGACGAAGGTGTGCTCCCGGTTGCCCAGGAAGAAGGCCATGCCCTTGTGCACCCGGTAGGGCGTGTTGGGCTTCAGCCGCTCATCCTCCCGCAGGAAGGTGCCGTTGACGGAGCCTACGTCCATCAGATACAGCTCGCTGCCCTTGCGGAACAGCACGCAGTGGCTGCTGCTGACGGTCTGGTCGGGCACGCAGACGCCGTTGCTCTTGTCCCGGCCCAGGGTGAGCCGCCCGTCGGAGCCTGCCCGGTAGCTTCTGCCGTCGCCGTCGCGCAGGGCGGGGCCGCCGGTCTGCTCTGCCTGGCCTGCCTTTTCCAGGCGCAGGGCCGGGCCGTTCTGGGCCAGGGTGAGAATATCGCCGGGGTGCAGGTCATATTCCCGGTTGGCTTCCAGCCGCTCGTCGTTCAGATAGGTGCCGTAGCTGGAGGCCAGGTCCTTCACCGTCACACGGCTGCCCTGCTGTAGGATGACGCAGTGGCGGCTGCTGACGCCCGCCGTGTCGGCAGGGAAGGCGACGGTGTTCTGGCCGCCCCGGCCGATCTGGGTGGAAGCGCCCAGGGGGAATATCCGCCCCTCCAGCGCGCCGCCGACACAGCGCAGCTGCCAATCGCCCAGGGGAATATCCTTCTGCGGCGATACGACATTGGTGCTGGGCCGGGGCTGGGGAGGCTCCTGGGGTACCGGGGCCGGGGCCGGGACAGGCTCGACGGGCGTCTCCTCCTTGACCGCGGGCTTCTTCCGGCTCCTGAGCGCCAGAAGGATCACCACCAGCGCCGCCGCGCCCACAATGATCCAGGTCAGATTGTCCCGGAGGAAGGAGCCGCTTTCCGCGGCAGGCTCCTGCCAGACCTGGGGCTTGGCCTGTTCGCCGCCGTCCGTATCCCTGCCGCTGTCCTTGGCCGTCTGACCCCATTTTTCCAGGGAGCAGCTGACGGGCATGACTCCCGGCTCCAGGGGCACGATGACCATTTCCTCCTTCTGCTCCTCCACCAGGCCCACCACGGCTCCGTCGCTGGTGCGGACCACAGGCGCGCTGAGCATGCAGGGGTCCTCTACCGGGTGATTGGACCATACCCACCGATCCTCGGAGCTGTCGGAGCCGGAGACCTTGCCCCAGCCCTTGTCCAGGGAAAAGTCGGCCTTGTAGACCTGCCCCTCGCCGTTGCGGGTGGTCCAGTAGATGGCCCGCAGCTGCGCCGCCTGCCCGATGGCCTGGGTGCTGAGCACCAGCTTGGAATCCCCCAGCAGATCGGGGACGTACAGATAGGTGAATCGGTCGCTGTACGCCACCGCCTGCAGCTTCAGTTCGCTGCCGTTGCTGCGCACCAGGCGAATGGAATAATTCTGCTCCGCCGTCTCCGCGATCCGGCTGGAGCCCACCAGGAAGGTCAGCTCGCTGGCCGGGTCGGATACCAGAAAGGCGTTCATCAGCGCCTTTTGCTCGCCGTTGGAATCATACAGATAGACCTTGACCACGGATGGCTCCTCGGCCAGCGCCGCGTTCTGATTGGCCAGCGCGGGCCGCGCCAGCAGGGGGAATACCAGCACCAGCGCCAGGACCAGCGCCATCAGTTTCCCGAATTTCTTTTCCATAATACACTCCTTCTCCGGGGCATCCCCCGGTCCATCCGCCGGCAGGGGAAAGAATCCGCGTTTCCCTCTGCCCATTGTTAACAATATAACATATTTACGTTATTCTTGCAACGGTAAATTGTCATCTTCCACCAAATCCTGCTGCCTCTTTGAGCCAAGCCGCAGCAGCGCCTCCAGCTCCTCCCGCTCCAGGCCCACGGCCGAGGGCAGCCGCCGCCGGATGGCGAGAAAATCCGCGTCGCTCAGCGGCTCCGCCACCCCCAGGACCTCCCGGGCCAGCACCGCCATGGCCCTGGCGGAGTCCGGCGGCTCCTCCCGGGCGATGGCCCGCAGCAGCCAGGCCTCCGCCGCCACGGTGTCATGCAGCACCGCCCCATCCAGATACCCCCGGGCCACGGCGATCATATCCGCCGCCCGGACCGCGCCGTCGATGCGCCGCTGCATTTGCGCAATATCCATCCGTCTCTCTCCTTCCCGTGTTTTCTCTTGGATGGCTGCATCATACCACATCAAATCTTTGCCCGGTCCATCCTGATTCCGGCATAAGGCAACACCGCGCAATTGTGTCTGCGAGCCTCAGCCGTCTTTTTGCCCCACTTCTTCAGTTTGAAAAACGAGAAATATTGCGCAGCCGTTGCCAGCGTAAGCTGGCTTACGGATGCGGCATACCCCTTGCGGGTACATACAGTATTCCTTCGTTTTCCAAACTTTGAATTGAGGCAAAAATCCTGGCTGAGGCTTCTTGCCAAATTGTGCGGTGCTGCCGCAGAAAATCCGTCATATCAATGACGGATTGCCGTTCTATGCACGCTTGCAAAAATCGGATATAATAAAAAGAAAAGTGGGAAGGAGGGTCCGCCGTGGACGAGGAAATGGACGTGCTGGAGCATCTTACCGCCCTGTGCCGGGAGCGGGGGCTCTCCTATTATGAGCTGGCCCGGCGGTCCGGGCTGCCCTATTCCACGCTGAATACCCTCCTGCTCAAGGGCACCCAGCCCTCGCTGCCCACCCTGCGCAAGCTCTGCGGCGGCCTGGGGATCACCTTGCAGCAGTTCTTCTCCCCCGGCGACGGCCCGGCCCTCACCCCCGCCCAAAGGGAATGCCTGTCCCTCTTCCGCATCCTCACCCCCGAAGAGCAGTCCCTTGCCCTCACCTACATGAAGGGCCTGGCCCATAAATTGTAAGGTCTTGCTTGTACGATGCCCACATTCAATGATCGGCAATTGGGACAATATAAAAACCAAGGCGAATTCGTACAGTCTCAAACGGACATTGTACGAATTCGCCTTGATTTTTCATGGCAACACCGTCTGCCGCAAAACCTCTCAGCGCTGTCATACTATTTCCTGATTAAAATCTTAATTTTAATCAGGAAGGCATCGCCTGACG
>OLHA01000319.1_pt1 | contig 28229 bp, 21 predicted proteins | sample 1605961 | NCBI WGS metagenome assembly OLHA01 (sample SAMN03283288) | human gut metagenome | biome: human-associated habitat; material: feces | host: Homo sapiens | place: Peru | collected 2012
CACGTTTATCTATTTTATTAAGTATTTCTTCATCTTTATAATTATTATCAAGAAACACTTTATATATTTTAGTCTTACCATTTAATATTTCATTTACAACATTTCTTCCATATACTAACATATAATCCTCCAACAAAGTTATTTTATTTTAATTTTATTAATACTCATTGTCAACTAGTCTTTAATCTTTTTAATACATAATTTTATTAAATTAGTAAATAAGAGTATTAAGATTGAAAACACATTAATCATAAAATACGAGAAAACACCAAAACTTGATTCTAAATTACTAAAATCTTCTTTAATTATTAAATTAAACTTACTACTGAATAAATATACTATTAAGAATTCAATAATAGTAATAACAACATAAGAAATAATTATTTTATAGTCTATATTTCTTCTTTTATATTTAATAACTAAATATAGAAAAAATAGAAAAAATAATATTATCTGTATAGTTAGTGCTAACTCCATATTAGAAAACAATACTAACATCACAAATGATATTATATTTTCTATAATTAATAATACTATATCAATATATTTACTTTTCACTTTTATTTATATCTTTCTTAAGCGATAATGCAGCTATACATCCATCACTAGCAGCAGTTACTATTTGATATACATCTTTTTTAATAATATCTCCACAAGCATATATAAATGGTTCTTTTGTTCTCATAGAATTATCTACTTCAATATAACCTTTTTCATCAGTAATATTTAAGTCTTTCATAAATGCTGTATCTGCTTGATATCCATAATAGATAAATACTCCATCACAATTTATAGTAGACTCATCATTAAATTTAACTTGTTTTATTGTTTCATCTCCAAGAAAGTCAATGGCTTCTTTCCCAATAATGACTTCTATATTTTTTTCTTTTGCTTCGCTTACTAATGCATCACTAGCACTTATTTTATTTCTTACAACTATTGTTACTGAAGAAGCAAAATTACTTAAATATATAGCTTCTTCAAATGCAGAATCTCCTCCACCTAAAACAATAAGTTTTTTACCTTTATAAAGAGGAGCATCGCATATAGCACAATAACTTATACCTTTACCAGCATATACTTCTTCATTTGGTATTCCGCTCTTACGAGGTTTTCTACCAATCGCAATAATAACGCCTTTAGTTTTATATTCGCCCTTAGTAGTAGTAACTGCTTTATATCCATCTTCTTCTTTAATGGAAACTACTTTTTCAAGTTTAAAAGTAACATTTTCATGTTTCACATGATTATACATATCTACTGCTAACTCTGCACCAGTTACACTTTTATATCCTAAATAATTTTCAACAATACTAATTTTATTTAATAAACCTCCTGGTACACTTTCATCAAGTAATAATGTATTAAGTCCACTTCTAGCAGAATACACAGCAGCACCCATTCCAGCAGGACCAGCACCAATAATTATAGCATCAAACATATTTCCTCCTAAAATTTAACTTCTTCTTCAGCTTTATTATATAATTCATCAAGTTTAGGTTTCCTACTTTGTATAAATTGAATAATTAAACCAGCAATAAACATAAGAACACTAACTACCCTAGCAACCCTTATTCCATTAAATAATAATGCATCTGTTCTAAATGTTTCAATAACAAATCTAGCAGCACCATACCACATCATATAAAATGCAACTAATTGAGCATCTTTAATATATTTTCTACGTCTTAAGAATAATGATATGAAGAAACCTAATAAACACCATAATGATTCAAAATAGAACATTGGCAAATGATAACTACCATTAATAAACATATTATCTATTATAAATTGAGGTATTATTTTCATATTTACTAGTTGTTGATATGTAACTATTGATCCATATGCTTCAGAATTAAAGAAGTTTCCCCATCTACCAATAGCTTGTCCAAGTAATAAAGGTGGAACAATAATATCAAGTATTTTTCCAACTCTTACCTTATATTTTTTACAATAAATAATTATAGTAATTGCTCCAAATAGTAAGCCTCCATGAATAGCAAGTCCACCTTTCCAAACTTGAAATATTTCAGCTATATTAGAACTATAATATTCTAAATTAAAAGCAACAAAATAAAGTCTTGCTCCAATAATTGCAAATATCAAAGTCCAAAACATCATATTAAACATAAATTCTTTTTTAATTTTAAATCTTTTACTCTCACTCATAATCATAGCGTATCCAATAATAACTGCAATAGCTATTAATACGCTATACCATCTAAGTTCAAAATTTCCTATATTAAATATAACTGGATTCATTTTCTTTTACCCACTTTCATAGTAATCATTTGATCAAGTAACATTCTCATACCACTAATAAATATAGCAATAATAAACGTACTAAAGAAACCACTTACTCCAAATGCATTTCCCATAAGAATATCACATAATTTTAAAATTATCATATTAACAACAGGATAAGCTATTCCAAAAGTAAGAACGCTAAGAGGTAATGTCCAATATATAAGTATTGGCTTTATAGTTGAATTTAATAAACTCAATATTAAAGCAGCAATAATTGCATAAAAGAAATTTTCTACATAAATACCTCTAAATAAATTACTAGCAAGTACCAATACAATCGCATAAACTAAAATACTTATACCAAAAGTAATTAAATCATCTTTATCATAAGTATACTTTCCATTAGTTCTTCTAGAACTATTATTATCAATCTTATAAATTTTTCCTTTACTCATTTTCTTCACCATAATAATTATAATATAATTACATAAAAAAGAAAAGAGCATTTAACATGCTCTATTGATATTTAAGTTATAAATTACTTACAACTGTTTTCTTATGAGTTTGAAGTATCATATCATATATTTCAAAGTACTTAGAATTAATTTCTGCAACTCTTTGTTCTCTTGTTTTCTCGGTATCCCTAACAACAATAGTTCCACCTTTTCTTTCAATTGTTTTAGTTCCATATGTATTAATAGCATTTAATAAAGTTTTAATTCTATCTACTCCTTCAGCATACATTTCTTTTGATATTGCTTCACTTCCTATTTTGCCATCTTTATGTTTCGCTTTGAAACTTGCATATCCACCATTTATATTAAATAAACGTAAAGTTCCAAGCAAATCTTGTCCCATAGAAGTTAATTTTTCATCATTACCGACAAGAGTCTTTAAAATATTTTTATATCTTTTAATCAAGCTATCATAACATTTTTTATATGATTGATTTGGAGTTAAAGTATTCTTTTTTCTTAAATTTTGTGCTGCTTTTTCCTCTAATACTCTATATTTTTTAAATGTTTCTGATTCAAGTCCACTAAACTCTAAATCACCAAGCATCATAACAAGTGATGTAAAATCATTACTGAAAGTTGCAGATTTTATTTCAAATGGACTTGCCACAGGAGTATCTTCTTTTGAAAAAGTAGCATCTTCCATACTTTCAATCATAACTATTTTATTAGCAGCGTCATATCCTAATAATTTAGTTAGCATTTCTTCTCTTTCAACACATAATTTATATATTAATATCTTAATTTTTTTAGCTTCTTGTGTTTTAGCATCTTTTTTATAATACATGTCTTTTAAACCTTGTATTTTTCTATTCATAGTATGTAAAGCTAAGATATCAGGATCGCTTGCATAATTCTTCTTAGCAGTTTTTACTGGCTCACTCTTTTTTTCAGTTGTATGTACTACTGTTTTTGTTTCTTCCTTTTTAGGAACACTTTTCATTTTATCTTTAACTGTACTAGAAACAACTTGTGACTTTAAAGATAAAGACTTATCCATCATAGAAAGTAATTCATTATAATAAGAATTAATTTTTAATATTTCACTAGCTCTAAATGCAATTTTATTAAGTTCAGCAGTACTTATTTTATTTTTAACACCATTATTATACTTAACTTTAAGTTCTTCATATTCATCAAGCAATTTACTTCTTTCACTTTGAATTTGTTTTTTATATTGCTCTAGTTGTTCTAAACTTGTAAATTTAGAAGTAACTTGATGAGAAGCAGAAATTCTATTATATTCTCTTATAACTTCACTATATTCAGAATTTAATTTTTTAGCTTCAGCAGAATCTTTAGGTAGCTTAGACATGCTTGCTTTAAGTGATACATATTTATCATATAAAGGCTTTAATTTGTCATAAAGACCGCGATTAAATTGTTCAATAATAACACTTTCTTGCATTATAAGCCACCTCTATTTTTAATCTATTATTATCATATCATATTTATTAACTTATTACAAATAAAAAAAGTACATTTGCATGTACTATTTTTTCATATGAACATCCATTTGAGGATATGGAATTTCAATACCATTTTTATCAAATTTTTTCTTAACATTTTCCATTATTCTAAAATATACATCCCAATAATCACTAGTAAGTGTCCATGCCCTAAAGACTATACCAATTGATGAATCTTTATGAGATATAACAGCTATTCTTATTGGATCATCTTTAATTATCTTTTCTTCTTCATCAATCACTTCTTGAAGTACTTTCTTAACTTTATCAATATCAGAATCATAACTAACATCATAAGTGATATTTAGCATTCTTTTTTCACAAGCATTATAGTTTGTAATACTAGAATTTGATAATGTTCCATTAGGTAATTGTGTAACAATATTATCTATACCAACTATAGTTGTATAAAATAATGAAATTGATTTTACTGTTCCTTCTTTTCCATTAGCTTCTATATAGTCTCCAATAGTAAAAGGTTTAAATATAAGAAGCATAATTCCACCAGCTAAATTAGATAGTCCTCCTTGAAGTGCTAAACCAACAGCAACTGCACAAGAACCTAATATTGTAATTAATGATGTAATTGGTATTCCAATAATACTAAGTACTGTAACAAATAGTAATAATTTTAATGAAATAGTAATAAAACTAATGACAAAACTCTTAACACTTGGATCTTCAAGCTTACTAATCTTCTTCTCCTTTTTAAGCATTTTTTCAACTGCTTTAATTATTTTATTACCAATTAACAATATAATAATTGATACAACTAACTTGATACACAAATCAGTTCCACCTTCAATTAATCTTTCTAATACTTTTTCCATATATCTACTCCTAACTATATATAAATTATAACATATTTATATTATTTTATATATACTTTTGCGTAATTTAAAAAGAAGTAAAAAACTTCTATTTAAATTTATTTTAAGTAATCTTTTAAATATTGTCCAGTATATGATTCTTTAACTTTAACTATCTCTTCAGGAGTTCCTTTAGCAACAATAGTACCACCAAAATCTCCTCCTTCAGGTCCTAAATCAATAATATAGTCTGCTTGTTTAATTATATCAAGATTATGTTCAATAACTATAACAGTATCTCCATTATCAACTATTCTATTTAATATAACAAGCAATCTTTTAATATCATCTTGATGAAGACCAGTTGATGGTTCATCTAGTATAAATACACTCTTACCAGTAGGTTTCTTTTGAAGCTCTTTAGCAAGTTTTACACGAGATGCTTCACCACCAGATAATGTTACAGCATTTTGACCAAGAGCAACATAGCCAAGACCTACTTCATCCATTATTTTTAATGTTTTATATACTTTAGGAACATTCTCAAATATTTTTAGTGCGTCACTTACACGAGTATCCAACACTTCAGATATATTAAGCCCTTTAAATTTAATTTTAAGTGTTTCTTTATTATATCTAGTAGCATTACACACATCACATGGAACATAAACATCAGGTAAAAAGTGCATTTCAATCTTTTTAACTCCGTCCCCTGAACATGCTTCACATCTTCCACCCTTTACATTAAAACTAAATCTACTCTTATCATAACCATGTATTTTAGATTCTTTAGTCTCAGCAAACACATCTCTTATCGCATCAAATACACCAGTATAAGTTGCTGGATTACTACGAGGTGTTCTACCAATTGGATCTTGTGTAATATTAACTATTTTATCAACATTTTCTATTCCTTTTATATCTTTAAATTTACCAGGTTTATCTTTAGAACGATTAATTTTATTAGCAAGTGCCTTACATAATATCTCGTTTACTAAGGTACTCTTACCACTACCAGATACACCAGTTACACATATAAACTTCCCAAGAGGAAATTCAACATTAATATTTTTTAAGTTATTTTCCTTACATCCAGTTATCTTAATAGATTTACCATTTCCTTTACGTCTCTTCTTAGGTACCTCTATTACTTCTTTCCCACTTAAGTATCTACCAGTTAATGATTTATCATTTTTCATAACTTCTTCTGGTGTACCACACGCTACTAAATATCCACCTTCGGTACCAGCTTTAGGACCAATATCAACTAAATAATCAGCAGCAAGCATAGTATCAGTATCATGTTCTACCACTATTAAAGTATTTCCTAAATCTCTCATTTCTTTTAAAGAATTTATAAGTTTAGCATTATCTCTTTGATGAAGACCAATACTAGGTTCATCAAGTACATATAAAATGCCAGAAAGTCTACTACCTATTTGAGTAGCAAGTCTGATTCTTTGAGCTTCACCACCACTTAAAGTAGCAGCTTCACGAGATAAAGTTAAATATTCAAGACCAACATTTTTCAAGAAAGTAAGTCTTTCTTTAATCTCTTTAACTATTAAAAATGATACTTCAGTTTGTTCTTTAGTAAGTTTAAGTTTATCAAACCAATTAAGTAAATCTCTAATACTCATATTAGTTACTTCATATATATTTTTATTATTAATTCTTACACTTAACGCTTCATCTCTAAGTCTTGTTTGATGACAACTAGGACAAGGAAGCTCAGTCATATACCTTTCAATCCAGTCTCTAATAGAAGGACTGGTAGTTTCCATATAACGTCTTTCTAAATTAGTTATTATTCCTTCAAAATAGTCATAACTTTTGAGAACACTTCCACTTCTAGTAGTAAGTGATAAATCAAGTCTATCAGGACTTCTATATAGTATTATATTAAGTTCTTCACGAGTTAAATCCTTAACAGGCTTATAAAGATCAATATTATAATGTTTAGCTACTAGCGCAAGCTTTTTAAAAGCTATATTCAATGTTTCACCACTCTGAAAAGATGCAACTGCTCCATCCATAATAGATAAATTTTTATCAGGAATTAATATATCTTCATCTATGTGTAAATTAACTCCAAGACCCTTACAAACAGGACAAGCACCATAAGGGCTATTAAATGAAAATAATCTAGGTTCAAGTTCAGGAATACTAAAGTCACATAAAGGACAAGCGTAATTTTCACTCATTACTATTTCTTTGTCCCCTAGTATATTTATTACCACTTTACCATTAGCCATTTTAGTAGCAGTTTCAATACCTTCGAATATTCTACTTCTAGAATCTTCTTTAATAACAATTCTATCAATTATAACATCAATATTATGTTTATTATTCTTTTCAAGAACTATATCATCATTTAAATCTTTAGTGTCTCCATCTATTCTAGCTCTTACAAATCCTTCTTTTCTTAGTTCTTCTAATAAATCTTTTTGAGTTCCTTTTTCACCATGAACAACAGGTGCCATTATTTCTATTCTAGTACCAACTTCATATTCTAAAACTTTATTAGTCATTTCCTCTATACTTTGTTCAGTTACAGGAATATTATGTTTAGGACAATAAGGAATACCAACACGAGCAAATAAAAGTCTTAAATAATCATAAATTTCAGTTATAGTACCTACTGTACTTCTTGGATTTTTATTAGTTGATTTTTGATCAATACTAATACTTGGACTAAGTCCTTCAATAGAATCAACTTCAGGTTTATTCATATTACCTAAAAATTGACGAGCATAAGCACTAAGACTTTCAACATAACGTCTTTGACCTTCAGCATATATAGTATCAAAAGCAAGACTACTTTTACCACTACCAGATACACCAGTCATAACTATTAATTTATTTTTAGGAAGTTCTAAATCTATATTCTTTAAATTATTCTCACGAGCATTCTTAATAATTATTTTATCCATTTCACACCTCATTATATTATTAACATAAACATTTGTTCATATACTAATACACAAGTAATAATATAATGAATTTATTTTAAAAAGTCAACAATTTACAAACAAATTTTTGTATAAATTAAAAGAAGCTATAAAAGCTTCTATTCACTCAAGTTAACTTTTAGAAGTACTACCTCCACTACTACCTCCGCCACCAGGAGTAGGTCGAGGACAATCACTCCATCCAGGAGCAGAAACCTTATTTCCTATCTTAATCCATGCACGAGCCCAATAACCACCTACATAAGGATCAACAATAATCGTATCACTCTTTAAAATACTAACCTTATTCCAAACACAATTATCTGAACTATATAAAGCTCCAACACAATACTCTACATAACTAACTGATGTAGTATTACTAATATTAGTCTTTAAAGTAACTTTATATTTATACTCCTCAGCCGTTTGAATTGGTTTGTATCTTTCACAAGTAACAGTTGGAGCAGCAGGTGTTTCTATTATTTCATCAGCCACCTTTGACCACTTAGCATAGAACATAACATCATCACTAATAACCCTAGAACTGCTTGTATCAGCAACAGTTGATAAACTTGCATCACTATACCAACCAACAAAATTGTATCCATCTCTATATGGTTCACAAATAGAACCTAATGTACTATTTGCATTAATAGAAGTCTTATAGCAACCACTACCACCATTTAATTTATAATTAATACTATAAGTAGTTCTAGTATCACAATTCTCTTTTAACTTACAATCAACTGCTTTAACATATAAAGTTGCATTCATTGTTTTATTTAACATATCAGTTTGATTAGCATTTGTATCATACTCAATCCAAATATACATAGTATAAGACTTAGATTCTCCTGAATTAAAGAAATATAAAGAACCTAAAAACTTATCGTCTAATGTACTAATATCACTAAAGTTTCCCTCTATAGAAGTACCTGTATCATCTTGAACAATTTTATATCTAAAATATTGACTAACAAGTTGTGAATCTACACTATTAATTTTCAAATATAATCCAATACATACATTTAATGAATCAGCATCATTACTAACAGTAAACTTCTTAACAAAAGAAGCTTGCTCATAAGCAAATTGGTTAGCACTATCATCCGAATCAGTACTTAATGGTTTAACATCAGTCGCAACTACACTAGTATCAGATATATTTACATTTATACTACCAGTAGTTACAGTAGTTTTATTTACCCCATCATTTAGAACAGTACCTTCAAAATAAGCATACGTTAAAGTTCCAACGCTAACTATCAAGGTAATAATCATTAAAATTAAATATTTTTTTTTGATTTTCATATTATCATCCTCTATCTAACTATTACATGCTTTATTAAATGAAGACTCTGGGCCATCACAACAACCACAACTATATCCTCTACTATTTGCGATACAAATTTCTTGTCCATTAGAATATCTAAGAACACAAGAATCTAAATATTCATTATCACCAGAAGAAGCAACATATATTTTAACAATATAATTTTTTGGAAAAGCTTCTTTAGTAACAGTATTAGAAAAATTTTTATCAACAAAATTAGAACTTTGAAGTTCTCCTAATTTAACATAAACTTCTTTACCCTCATTTAAAGTTTTTCTATAACTATCATTTAAATCAGTATATATAATCGCAGATCTTTGTATTTCACGATATCTACCTCTTAAGTCTTCTTCATTCGTATCAGAATTACTTTTACCAAAAAGCATAGCTGAACCAGCACTAACCGTAACAGTAATAACAATAACAATCAGCAATTCTACTAGTGTGAAACCATTTTTCATCTATTCACCTCGATTATAATAACATTATACACTATAATTTAAATATTTTAAAGATTGTTTTTAAGATAATTTATACATTTTATATAGCCTTTAATATATCCTACATCATAAAGTTTAGACATTATATCTAATTCATTTATTTTTTTAAATTTTTTATTATCATCCACTAAAGCATCCTTTATTCCTTCTATATATCCAAGTTCATAAGATTTAATATATTTATACATTTTTACCTCCTAATTATATATTAAGATGTAAATTTTTAAAACACTTTAAAAAAAAAGAAATTATTTATTTTTAATTTCTTCTAAAGTCTTAGCTTCTTGCCAAAATGGTCCGAATTCAAATGCTTCATATTCTTTATAATCATAATGATATGTTTTATATCCCGCACCCAAACACCAATCAACAGTACCATCATCGTTTTTAATAGTACCTTTTTCTATGCAAAACTTTGGTTCATTCTTATTAGTAATATTATAAAAATCATAACCAAGTATACAAATCCATCCAAAAAATGCAAGTGTAATTATAAAACTGAAAAATGATCTTAAGAAATGACGTTTCTTTTTTGGCTTTTGAGAATCACTATTTTCGTTTTTAGTTTCATTAATTAAAGTTTGAGGCATTACATTTTCAATTGGTGTTTGAGTTACTTCATTATTATTAACTGCTTGTACAATAGGAGTTTCAGTAACAGTTTGTGAAACATTTGAAGCTGCAGGAACTGCATTTGCAGTTTCAACTATAGGAGTCGGTGCTGGAGCTTCAGGCGCCATTATAGGTGTATTTGAAGCATTTCCTTGAGGTAAAACAGGTGCAACACCATTATTTGTATTATTTATATTTGTATTTGTATCTATATTATTATTTGTACTATCATTCATATATCTTATCTCCTTACATTAAACATTATACCAAATTTATTAAATAAAATATACACAAAATTAAAACACTCATTAGAGTGTTATAATACTATAGCTATTAAATTATTACTTCCTTTATTAACCATTTTCGTTATAGTTTGAGATAATTTATATTTAGCAGCATCTGGAAGTAACGAAAGCTTAGCTTGAATACCTTCTTGTACTATTTCATTAAGACTTCTTCCGAATATCTCACTTTGCCATATCTTCTCTGGATCTTCATTATCTTTCATTATGTAATCTATTAATTCTTTACTTTGCACTTCACTACCTATAATTGGTTCAAAACTACTTTCAACATCTACTTTAATCATATGTACACTTGATGCTTTAGCTTTAAGCTTAATTCCAAATCTACCACCTTGTTTTATAATCTCAGGTTTCTCTAATTTCATATCAGTAATTCTAGGAAGAACAATACCATATCCAGTTTGATATACTTGCTTTAAAGCACCCTTAATACTTTCATATTCACTTCTTCCTTCACTAACATCCTGAAATACTTTTAATAAGTCACCTTTACTATTAACAGATGTTCCAACTACACTCTTAAGTATTTCATTAAATAGTTCATCACTTGCTTCCATAGTTATAGTTACTTCAGAATTTTCAGTATCAAGCTTAGAAATATATGCTTTTGTAATTTCACTATTATCTTCTAAATTTAAATTTATATTTTCAACATCTCTAAGTTTATCTACATTAATAATAGAATTTTTCATTTTTTCTATAAATTTTTGTTTTAAAGGATGTTCACTCTTTAATACACCTACCCAATCTGGTATATTAAATTCAATATGATCAACTGGAAACTCATATAAAGCTTCTTTTAATATTTCAGTAATATCTCTTTCAGTCATATTTTCAACACTTATTGGTATTACTGGTACACCATATTTCTCTTTTAAAGCTTCACTCATACTTATAGTTTCATTAGCCATTGGATGAACACTATTCATAATAACTATAAATGGTTTATTAATACTTTTAAGTTCTGTTATAACTTTATCTTCAGCTTGTACATAATTACTTCTAGGTAAGTCTAATATACTCCCATCAGTAGTTATTACTATTCCTATAGTAGCATGATCTTTAATGACTTTTTCAGTACCAATTTCAGCAGCTTCAACAAATGGAAGCTCTTCTGTGAACCAAGGAGTTTTAACCATACGAGGATTTCCAAGTTCATCTTCATATCCAAGAGAATTAGGTGTTACAAAACCAACACAATCAACGAGTTTAATATTAGTAACTAACCCATCAATATTGATATTAGCACCACTACTAGGAACAAATTTAGGTTCTATTGTCATAATAGTTTTGCCTTGAGCAGTTTGAGGTATTTCATCCATACATCTTTTCTTTTCTACTTCATCATCGATATATGGAAGAATCAAATTTTCGATACATTTCTTAATAAAAGTACTTTTCCCTGTACGAACAGCACCTACTACTCCTAAGTATATTTCACCATTACCTTTTTTACCCAAACTCTTTATAATTTCTGATTTATCCATATTTACCTTCTTTCTAGCATTTAGTAATAAATATGATATAAATCTTTTTTTATGACAAAAAAACTCTAGATTTACTAGAGCCTTTTAAATTTATTTATTTCCTAATGTATAGTAGAATGTATTATATACTCAATTTATAAAATAAACATAACACTTTACATTATTAATTTTAATATTCTTTCACAAAAGTAACAATTTGTTTTTACTTTATAGATAGTAATCTTTTTAGGCAAATACCAGCTTTGATAAATATTTTATAAGTGTAAATAAAAAAAGTTATTAACTAGTAATAACTTTTAGGCTTAACCACAAATATAAGAACTATTATAACAATTACAATAAATACAGGTATAAATATTAAATTATAATTAAATTTTTTATCTTTAATAGCCTCTTCTTCACCCACTGTAATATTTACTGTAACTTCTTTTCCACCATATTTAAATATAATTCTATTGTTATTCTTTTCAAGTACCGTACCACTCTTTAGTGAACTAAAATATCCAGAAGAAATTTCTTCATAAGTACCATCAGTATAAGAAACATTAAGAATTAAATTATCTAGGTTAAGTGTTTCTTGAATATCATATTTTAATTTTAAAGTATCTTCTTTAACAGAAATATCCTTTACTTCTCGAACATTTATATCAAATTCAACTGATTTACCATTATAAGTTAATTTAACCTTCTTAGAACCAGAACTATTTAACACAGTTCCTTCGGATAAAGATGCTTTATATTTAGAAGAAACATTAGTAATCTTACCATTTTCTATATATTCAAGTTCTAATCCTTTATAACTGATTCCTTCACCTACTAAATAATCAGTCTTAGTAGGTCTAGATTTTAATACTAATCCAGACTGTTTTTTAGAAATTACATTTATATCGAAAGAAACTTTATAATCTTGATATTTTACAGTAACGTTTACCTTTCCTTCTTTATTAAGAACAGTACCATCTTTTATAGAAACATCAAATCCAGTAGTCAGATTATCTACATAATTGTTATTTTTAACTAAATTAATACTCAATCCTTTAGATGAAAACTTTTCACCAACATAATAAGTAGTTCTATATGGAAGACTTTTTATAGCAATTTTATTTACTACGACTTTTTTAACTTCTATATCAAAAGAAGTTGTTTTATTCTCATAAGTAACCTTAATATTTTGCTTACCAACATTAGTAGCAGTACTAGGACTAATTGAAAAGCAGCAATCGGCAGTTTTAGTAGAACTATCATTATATGTAAGTTTCAATACCATTCCTTTAGTATTAATTTTTTCTCCTTCAAAATATGTAAGCTTATTTGGTTTAGTTTTAATAGAAATACTACTCAATATTTTTTTATTACCAGTACCAGGATTATCAGGATTAGTAGGTTTTTCCGGATTAGTTGGTTCTGTTGGAGTTGGTTTTGTTGGAGTATTTCCACCAGTACTTATCTTTTTGTAATTAGCAGTATATGTTAAATTTCCTGTCTTACCTCTAGAAATCTTCACATTTTGTGATGGTTTAGAACCATTACTTCCAGTCCAACCTATAAATGTATAACCATCTTTATAAGGAGTCAATAATTCATAATCAGTAGAATCTATATAATAATATGTTCTAGGATTTGAACTAAACTTACCTCCATCTAATTTATATGTGATCGAATATTTAGTTTTCTCAAAATTAGCGGTAAATATTAAAGAGCCGGTGCTAGAAGAGGATACACTAGTAGATGTACTAGGACTACTCCCATTACTTCCAGTCCAACCTTTAAATGTATATCCATTTTTAGTAGGATTATTAAGTTTAAATGAATTACCTGATGTATAACTTGATGGATTTGTTTTAGCACTTCCACCCATTAAATTATATATGATTTTATAACTAACATTTTTTCTATTATTAAACCTATACATAAATATTATAGCTTGTTCTCTTGTAACTGAATTATTAGGAGAAAATGTTGTACTAGAAGTTCCATTAGTAATGCCAGTGCTCACAGCCCAACTAACAGCCTTACTATACCAAGAGTTAGAAGGAACATCATTAAATGAATTATTAATGCTTACACTTGGACTTCCAGCAAGTCTATATAACATCGTAATAAACTGAGCTCTTGTGCAAATGTTAGTTGGATTAAACGCAGTATCTTTACTAACAACACCTGCTTTATAAGCCCAATAAACTGCATCTAAATTATAATTATACTTGCTACCACTCGTTAAATCAGTAAAACCAATATTATTAATAGCTTTCTTATAACTAGCTATTTGACTTGATAAATTACAATTTGTACCATCATTATAAGAACAAGTTTCAAATATACCATTAGGCATTAAAGATAATCTATATAATAAAGTAACCGCTTCAATTCTTGTAAGATAACTATCTGGTGAAAATGTAGTTAAAGAGTTACCATTAGTAATACCTTTATTTAAAGCCCATAATACTTCACTTCTAGAACTATCAATAAAATTATTTTTAATATTCATATTAACTACTGAAGAATTAACAGAATAATAATCAAATGAAATACCAGGCCCTCTCTTCTTAATCGAAATAGAATTTCCAGTTGATGGAATTGTATAACTACTAGTACCTGTAACTCCTGAAGATCCTTCAAATGTCACATTGTGTGCTTTTAAACCACCAAAGTCTGCATAATTACCACCGGCAACAGAATTAGAAACAACAAACCCTTTTGATGTAGTCGCAGGATAATGATTAGAATTTGTAAATCTTCCCTGATGTTCAAAAAAGAAACCAAACTTCTTATTATTAAAAGAATATGAATTTTTAATAATCATATATTCGTTATTAGAGTATCCCGTACCAATACCAAAACCTGAAGCACCACCATCTGATTCAGAAGCTGCTTTACCACAATTAATAGCAACACAATTTGTCACAGTAGAGTTAATTGGACAATCCATTCCAAATCCAGTAGCATCCGTATTCATAACAACAACATTATTCCAATCAGAATCACGAAACAAATTAATCATAAAACCTTTTCCACTTGAATCATAATTATATTTATTATACGCATCATTACCATCTATTATAAAGTCTTCAAAGTCAGCATTATCTAAATATATTTTTTGATTTGTTAAAGTTTGAGTTTTCCCATCCATATCAGTATAAGTAATATTGAATCTATCACTATCTTTATGACTAAAACCAGACTCACTATAATTATTAAAATAAAACATATCAAGTCCACCACTCACAGATGAATTAGTATTACTATATAAAGGTTTCAAAATAGTAGCACTGCTTCCCTTAACACCATTACCTTTTAATCTAACGTTATCCTTACACTTAATAACAAACTTTTCTTTTCTATTACTCGTACCACCTTGTTTAAAATAATAAGTTCCACCAGGCAAATAAACAGTTCCACCACCTAAAGCAGATACTTTATCCATAGCACTTTGTAATATCTTAGTATTATTTCTAATATCTTTTTCAAGTTTAGAATTACTAATTAAATCAACATCTTTCTTAAGAACAACATCGTTTTTACTAGAAACATCTAATAAAGCTAAAGTATTATTCTTGGGATAAAATATTAAAATAACAACTAATAAAAAAGAAAAGAGTAAAGATAATTTTATTATATTTTTACTCATCTTATCACCTACTTATTAAATATAAACTCTGGAAAAATAGTGCCAAGAAATAATAATATAATTAATATAACTGGATTTAACAAAATATTCATAATACTACTAAAAGTATCATTATTATATATCATCTTTGCTTTAACATCATCTATATTAATTTCAGTTTTATAACTTTTATTTTCATAATTATTTGTAATATTAACAACTAATCTATATTCATTTCTTTCAACCACTTTTCTAAGTACTATTTCTTTTTCTTCACCCTCTAAAAAAGTTACATAATCGCCCACATCAATGTCTTCACTCTTTTCAAGAATAACAATATTATTTTTACGAATATCTGGTTCTAAAGTAGCATTATCTACCTTGAAGTATGAATATCCTTTTACTTCAGGATAATCTTCATGGTATGAATTCTTTTTTACATAGAAAATAACAGATAAGAAAGTAAGAATAATTAAGTAAGCAATTATCAAACCTCTAAATATATTAAATATAATTTTCATTATCTAATCATCTCACTTTCTCTATAATCAACTTCAGGTACTTGATATTGTCCATATTTTAAACTTGGATTCAAGGCATAAGTAAGCATTTCATTTCTAACATAACTTATCATATCAGCAAACTGCAAAGTAGCACTTCTTTTATACTCTTCATAAGGATCTTTTTCAGCATAAACAGATAATCCAGATCCTTTTTTCATTTCTTCTAAATATTCCATTTGTGAAATCCAATAATCATCAAGAATCTTTAACATCTTTTCTTTCATACCTTTTTCATATTCTGGAGTAGCTTTAACTGTATGTAATTTATGTTTTATATCTGCACTAATTGCACTCTTCATATCTTTCTTTTTTCTTATGTCTCTATACTTTTCCAAATCAACTAAATGTCCTATTTTAACTTGTATATCTTCTTCACTACTTCTATCAAATAAATCATCAACATATCGATCTACTGAATCATCTAAAAGTGGCATAACGCTTTTAGAATCAAGTATTACATTTCTATATTCATACACACCATTCTTTTGACTAGTAAGAACACTATTATATTTTTCACCAATTACTCTAGATTTTTTATCTTCAGCTTCTTGACTCTTTTGACAACCAACTACTAATTTAACAACCTTCTTAATCGTTATTTTAGCTTTATTATAATACTTAGACATACATTTAATAAGAGTTTCACCAGCACGTTTACGAACAAATTCATCTTCAAGTGATGCGAAGAATTTTGTTTGTCCAGGATCTCCTTGTCTACCTGCTCTACCTTTTAATTGATTATCAACTCTTTCACTTCTGTTTCTAGTAGTTCCAATAACATATAAACCACCAACTTCACGTACACCTTCACCAAGTTTAATATCAGTACCACGTCCAGCCATATTTGTTGCTATTGTAACTCTACCAAGTTGTCCAGCATTTTCAATGATACCGTTTTCATTCGCATCTTGTTCAGCATTTAAAACAGAATGTCTTATTCCTTGTTCAGCTAAAAGTTTAGAAACAAGCATACTCTCTTCAACACTAGTAACACCTATCAATACAGGTTGTAATGTTTCTTGACATTTAATTACTTCATCAACTATAGCTTTATATTTTGCCTTTTTAGTTGCATATACTTCATCAGGCATATCCCTTCTAATATTAGTTTTTCTACTAGGAACACTATAAGTTGGAAGACCATATATATCCATAAAATCTTCTTCATTACTTGTTCCAGTCATACCACATACACCATTTTTATATAATCCAAAGAAATCAGGATATGTACACATAGCAGTTGTTACTGTTGGTTCTTTTATTTCAACACTATAATTTCTTCCTTCAGTTCTCGCAATTCTTGCTTCTTTTGCTTCCAAGCACTCATGAATACCATTCATAAATCTTCTTCCTTGAAGTATTCTACCAGTATTTTCGCCAATTATTTCAACATCATATTTTGGAAGACCGTTTTTATCCCTATCACCATTTTTATTAGGTCTAACACTATAATGAGTTCCACTCTTATAATGAAACTTAGCAAGTAAATAACATCTTACAGCTTCACATCTTAAGTGATACTCTCCTTGTTCTTCTGGTGTTAAATCTTCCCACTTTTTACCAGGCCATAAATTCTTAATTATTTTATTTTCTAATTTTGGTCTCATAATAGCATTGACATTATCATGGAAAACTATAGCATCAGCAGTCTTTCCATCAGACTCTTTTTCTTTAGCAATCATTTCATCTTTATGAGAATCATAATAGCTTTCTTTATCATATCCTTGACATGTAATACCATTGTCTTCAACAAAATCACAAGCCCATTTATATATTCTAGTATATTTATCTGAAGGTTCCCCTTCTCTTGGCTTTAATGTTTCAGCACTTATAAGTGGAGTAATACCATCATCAAGCAAAATACTATCAACTTCATCTATTATGGCATAATTAAATCCTTTTCTATTAACTCTATCATCAGGATTCATTACTCTATTATCATCTAAATAATCAAATGCTATAGTAGATGCAGTTCCATAAACAATATCACAATCATACACAGCACGTCTTTGCTTAGTATTCATTTTAGATTTAGGAAGAACATTTCCACAAGATAAACCTAAAGCTTCATAAACTTTTATATTTTGTTCCATATCTCTTCCAGCTAGATAATCATTAGATGTAATAACATGTACTCCTTTTCCTTCTAATGCATTTAAATATGCAGATAATATTTGTACTAGAGTTTTACCTTCTCCAGTTTTCATTTCAGCAATAGCATTATCATGCATCGCAACAGCAGCTTCTACTTGAACATTATAATGAAACATTCCAAGTTGTCTTTTAGTAACTTCACGACAAACAGCTAATGCATCAACAAGAACATCATCAAGTGTTTTACCTCTTTTTAATTCTTCTTTAAATTTAGCAGTCATAGCCTTTAACTCTTCATCACTTAAAGATGCATATTTATCTTTTATACTACTACTATCTATTCTTTCAACTATACGTTTAATTCTATTTTTATTTTGATTAGTATAATTACCAAATAATTTATCAGACATACCCATACTAGCCACCTACTTTTACTAATATAAATATAACATTTTTAATAACTAAATTCAATTATAAATAACCATATTTTATATATTTAAAAAGCTATGTTATGAACTAACATAGCTTATTATTATTTTTTTGTAAAATATCCAGGATTACTAGATCCGTCATCTATTCTTGCATATGTTTTATCAGTCTTAGTACTATCATATATAGTTCCAGCTCCGCCAACCAATTTAGAAGAACTATTAAACATATTACTACCATTCGTAACATTATTAGTTACAAAACTATCACTTGCATATATAGTTCTAAGATTAGAACAATGATAGAACATTTTCTCCATATTTATAACATTACTTGTATCAAAACTACTTAAATCCAGTGTTGTTGCTTGACTGCTAGAAAACATAGCTGCCATATTAGTTACATTTCTAGTATCAAAACTACTTAAATCTAAAGTAGTCGCACTACTTCTAAAAAACATATATGACATATCAACTATTGGTTTATTATTTATATAAGTACAAACTTTACTATTTACGGCCTCAGTACTTATTCTATTAGTAAGCATTACTCCCCAGCCATCAGTATCCATGTTTGTCCAAGCTAATGCTCCTGGATTATTTTGAATAATATAACCATGTTGTTTATATTTATAAGTGTATTGACCATTTACATATTCAGCACCTTGTACCATATTTCCATCAAAAGTACAGTAAATAGCTTCGGGAGTACTAACAGTCTTTGAAGAACACTTATATCCATCTAAAGAGCCTTCTTCCAAGTCATCTATAGACAAATCATCAACTGTTTTACCATTATCTAAACTAGCAATCCATTTACCATTAGATACTTTCATACTAGTTACTTTTCCCTTATTATCTAAAATAACACAATATTGTAATTTTTCACCAGTCATATCAAGCTTAGTATTATCTTCAGAATTTATAACCTTTGTTGGTTTAGCACTAATAGAATTAGATATAAATCTTTTCTCTGCTTCACTATGCACTTTCTTTGCTTCTGTTAAAAAAATTTCCTTTTGCGCTTTATTATACATATTTATTACATTAGGTAGTGCTATTATTACTAGTATTGCTAGTATTGCTATTACTGCTAGTAACTCTACTAATGTAAAACCTTTTCTATTATTCATAACTTCATCTCCTACTATAAATAAGTATAGCATTTTGTATATTCATTTTCAACATACTATATAATTTATTTCCTTAACTTATTAATAATAGTTACAATTAAATCTATTACAAATAAAGAACTTAAAATCATTGTAATAAAAAATGGAATTTTTTTGATGAATTCACTAACATATGGAATAACTAAATATATAAGAATAATACTACCTACTCCCCAAAGTAAACTCATCTCAAGTGATATATATTTTCCTATATGAAATCTATAATTTGAATAATCCCAAAAAGTAATAGAAAATAATTTTTCAATAAGTACTCCACCTAACCATTCTAATATAGTAAGAATAATTGTTACACATACGAATACTATTAATGTTTCAATTACTCTATTTAAATGTAAATTTTGAAATAATTTATTTGAAAGTATCATTATTATTAAAACACCAAATCCATATAAAGGAGTCCAAGGTCCATATAATATACCACTATTAAATCCAGACTTAAAAATATAAGCACATATAGTCTCAAATAAATAACCAAATATTGAAAAAAATAAGAAAAAATTTATATAAAACATAATTTCACCACTATTATTATTTACAAAAGTGAAAAATATATGAATTATTGCTTGCAAAATTTTTTTTATGCTTTATAATATTGAACTTACAAAGCAATAATATTTATTGCATATAATTTATGGGAGGTTTTGGAATGAAGAAAGTTTTACTTTCATTAGTTGCTTTTCTTATGATCTTTAATACTATTTCTGCTGAAGAAGTAGAAGTATTAGAAAATCAAGAAACAACTGAAATAGTTTCAACTACTGTTGTAGAAGAAACTGCAACTACTGAAGTGCAAGAAGAAAATAAAAGTACTGAAGAAAACAATGACTACAAATGGGCTGCTATTCAACCAGGTAGTACAAAAACAAGTGATGGTGTTACAGTATCTTGGGAATATACTGGTATAACAAAAAATGGTGGATTAAGAACAATTAATTTTAACTTAACTTATACTATACCAGAAGATTATGAAGAAGAAACACTAATTATTAATCCAGATATTTTTGAGGTAATCGCTTGGGGACAAAAAGAATCAAATACACCATACTTAATGCCAAGTGATACAGTTAAAGTAAATCTATCAATTATTAATAAGTCTAAGTATAATTATAATTACGATGAAAATTCATTTGTAATTTATCCATATACTTCAGACGAATTAGAAAAAGATATGGGATTTGATAAAATAACTGATGAAAAAGTTACATTCAATGATGAAGAAGTAAACGAAGTACATAAATTTTATAGAATGTACAATGCAGCATTAAGAGAATTAACTAGAAATGGTAAAAAATATTTACCAGCTAATAATGAAACATTAGATGAATTACTAAAAGCAAAAGGATATAAAGGAATTGAAGAATTAGATAAATATTATTTAGATTTCTATAATAACAAATATGAAACTAATCATGCTAATTTAAGAGATTTTACACCAAAACAAATATCAGAAATCTTAAATGGAAATAATAATCCAATCGAAGATGGCGATGATTATGTTAAAGAAGATAATGCAGTAATAGTAGCATTACACTTTGATTTCTTATTTAACTATGCTATGGGTGTTTCATTAGATGATGAAGAAATAAACGATAATAATCAACATGAATATGCACCTGGAGAATACATGAGAAATGAATCTAAAGGTGAAGAAAAAGTTAAAAAGAACTTAGGTAAATTAAATAGTAATAATGAAAATTCTATGAATACAAATATGCATTTAAGTGGTCCACTTATGGGAAATGCTTATGCAGATTATAGAATAACTGGACATGCTCATTTATCTTACACTGCTGAAAAAGGAAAAGTTATTGCCAAATATATCGACGTTAAAGGAAACGTTATTTCAGAAGACGTTATAACTACAGGTATGGTTAATAATGACTATAGAACAAACGCTAAATCTTTTAAAGATTATGAATTAATTAAAGTAGAAGGATCTGAAACTGGATTATACACTAGTGAAGATATAGTTGTTACATACATCTATGAATTCGTTGGTGGAACTGGTGGAGACGATGTTCCTAATACAGGAATCAATACAAATAATGCTTTAGAAGTAACTACTGCATTAAGTATGATTACTTTAGTTAGTGCAATCATTTTAAGAAAAAGATTTAACTAAATTAAAAAATAAGGCAGTATTAAAATTTATACTGCTTTTTTTAGTGCAAAAATTGCATTTTCAAGTGAAAAAATCTTGAAAAAAATAAAAAATATGATATAATATCGACTCGATAGCGATAAGGGGGTTTTGGGAAAAAGATTAATACTTCTTCCCTTAACAAATCGCATATAATCTAAGGGAGGATTTTTAAAATGAAGAAAGTATTACTTTCTATAGTTGCCTCTACTCTTATTTTCAATACAGTTTTTGCCGAAGAACTAGAAGTATTAGAAAATAATGAAGAAGCAACTACTATAGTAGAAGAAACTATTAATAATGAAGAAAATACAACTGAAGTTATTGATAATGAATCTACTGAAGAAATAGTTTTAACAGCTAATGAAGACGTTAAAACATACGTAGCTAAAATTGGAGACATAAATTATGAAACTCTAGATGAAGCTATAAAAAATGCATCTAATAGTGATACAATCGAACTATTAGATAATGCAACTCTAACAGTTGGTAATATTGATAAAAAAGTTACTATCAAAGGTAACAACTTTACAATAACAGTACCAAAACAACCAAATACTGAAGGAGGATATCTTGCAATAAGAAGTACATTTAATGTATATAACGCAACAATTAATTTCGGAAATCAAACTGAAGGAAAATGGAGCATTGTTATGTACACTGGAAGTGTATTTAATCTTTACAATAGTGAATGTTCAATAAAATACACTGGAATTTATGCAGAAAAAAATTCAACTATAAATTTAGACAATTCTAAATTTACATTAACAAAAATGAACTACACTACAATGATGAGCGAAGGGCGTTCAACAATCAACGTTAAAAGCAAATCTGAATTTACAATTAAAGATTGCCCATTAACAAATCCAAATTCAGCAAATGGAACAACTGGATGGAATGTAATCGCAAATAATTCAAAAGTACTTTATGATGGATGCACAAAACAAGGATTAGTTAAAGGAAGCTTAATTCTAACTAACAAAGCAACTGCTAATTTTACTAATTGTGGTATAGGAATCAATCTATATAGCAATGATGAAATAATTGTAAATGATGGGACAAGTCTTACAATCACTAAATGTACTGAACGTGCTATTATGTCACAAGGAAAAAACTATAGTGCATTAATAGTAAGAAAAGGCGGTAAATTAACTGTTACTAACAATGGTACTAAATGGTCAAAAAATGATGACGAACGTAAATACTATGCAGAAAAAGGTGCAATTACAATGGGTATTTATGGATGTGACGATAGAGATGATGAAGCATATATCTATCGTGCAAAAACAGTTTTAAATTTTGAAGATGGTGCTATTGTTAATATAACAAATAATAATGAAAGAGGAATTACATTCTCAGGAGATACTGCATACATCGGTAACACAACAGTTATTACAAATAATGGTGGAGTTGTTGCTGTAGGTGGTGGTATCTATAACCTATTTGGTAAAATGACAATAAGCAAAGATGCTAAAATATACAATAATCATGCTTACACATCTAGTGATGATATCTATAACAGTGGAAATAAAGCATCTATTACATTCACCGACACAGGCAAAGATTGGATTCTTGATGATTGTGATGATAAAATCGACGGATGGTATGACGATAATAATAAATCAAGATGGAATGCACATGATAAAGATAAAAAATATGTAGAAGAAGTAAAATCTAATGCATATGAAACCGAATTAACATTAAAAGCTGCTCACGGAATTTATGGAAAATTAATCATAAGATATGTAGATACTAAAGGAAATGTATTAAGTGAAGAATTAACATATTTTGAAAAAGTAGATACAGAATATACAACAATAGAAAAAGAATTCGAAGACTACAGCTTAGTAAAAGTAGATGGTGAAACTAAAGGTAAATACATTGATGGAACTATTACAGTTACATATATCTATGAATTTACTAGCGGAACTGGTGGAAATGACGTTCCAGAAACTGGAATCAATACATCAAATACATTAGAAATAACTACATTATTTAGTGTAGTAACTTTAGTTACTACACTTATATTAAGAAAAAGATTCAATTAATATAAATTAATTCATAAGCGATAAGGGGGTTTTGGGAAAAGAAGTAATACTACTACTCTTCCCTTAACAAATCGCATATATTTTTAAGGAGGGTTTTAAATGAAGAAAGTATTACTTTCTATAGTTGCCTCTACTCTACTTTTTAATACTATTTCTGCTGAAGAAGTAGAAGTATTAGAAAATAATGAAGAAGCAACTACTATAGTAGAAGACATCAATAATGATGAATCTACTAACGAAACAGTTTTAGCATCAAACGAAGACGTTAAAACTTATGTAGCTCAAATCGGAGATACAAAATATGAAACACTTGATGAAGCAGTTAAAAACGTGCAAGATGGTGAAGAAATAATTTTACTTGATAATTGTAATTTAACAGCATTACTAGATAAAAATTTAACATTTACTGGTAATGGAACTATAACTATTAATAATTATACTTTAAATGGTTATAAAAAAGATTTAACATTAAAAGGAAAAAATGTTAAATTACACTGGACAAATGGTGAAAAAGAAAATTGGCTAATGCTAGCTACGTCTGGTTCTATTAAAGTACTTGATGGTGCAAAAATGATAATGGAATTTAATTCTGCAAACACAGCTACAAGAACAGCATTATATCTAATTGGAAAATCATCCATCATAGTAGATAATAATTCAACGTTTAAAATTTTAGGACATGAAACTAAAGGAAAAGTTGGTCAAGGAATTCAATTAGATAGTAATACAGATGTAAATATTAAAGTTACAAACAAATCAACATTCATAATTGATGGTACTAATAGAGGATATGTTAAAAATCCAACTATTTATGTAGAAAACTCAAATTTCAAAGTTATAAATTGTACTAATAATGCGTCAAATGGTGGCAAATTCACAGCAATCAATTCAGATATATTATTTGAAAACAATGCAGTTTTAGGATTAAGTGTTAATGAATTAACAGTTAAAAATTCTACAATGAATCTAAATAACAATGGTTATTCCGGATTATTTATAAGTTCATCATCAAATTCATCACTTATCGATGGAAAATCAAAAATATATATAAATGGAAATAATAAATCATATTATAGATATGGAGCATTTTGGGTAGGTTCAACAGTAAAATTTGAAAAGGGTTCAATACTAGAAGTAAATAATAATAATGCAAATGGTATTAGAGTAAGTACTAATAAAATTGGATATTCAGGTAATGCAAATGGAGAATTAATTATCGAAGAAGGAGTTAATGTTTCAATACAAAATAATAATGCTTTATATAGTATTGATGAAGATAACTTCGGTGGTGGAATAAACTCAACAGGTAAAGTTATACTACCAAAAGACGCCAAAATATATAATAACCACGCTGCAAATGGTGGCGATGATATTTATGTATCAGGAAAAGGATCAATTGATTTTGGTAAAACTGGAACAGATTGGACACTAAATGGTGGTAAAAAAGATAAAACAGGAGAAACAAAAGATTGTACTGACAAAATTGATGGTTGGTATGATGACTCTAAAGATTCAAGATGGAATGCTCATGATAAAGAAAATAAACATGTAGATGAAATACCAGCAAATGCTTACGAAGGAACTTTATCACTTAAAGCAGCTCACGGAATCTACGGAAAACTAATCGTAAGATATGTAGATACTAAAGGAAATGTATTAAGTAAAGAATTAACATATTTTGAAAAAGTAGATACAGAATATACAACAATAGAAAAAGAATTCGAAGACTACAGCTTAGTAAAAGTAGATGGTGAAACTAAAGGTAAATACATTGATGGAACTATTACAGTTACATATATCTATGAATTTACTAGCGGAACTGGTGGAAATGACGTTCCAGAAACTGGAATCAACACATCAAATGCATTAGAAATAATTACAGTATTTAGTTTAATAACTTTAGTTACTACAATTATATTAAGAAAAAGATTTAACTAAAAATAAGCAGTAAAATTACTGCTTTTTATATATATAAAAATAGCAATGAAATTAATCATTGCTATTTTCTTTCTATTTCTCTTCCAACTATAACTAATAATTTATCATGATATCTACCAAATATACATGTTTGAAGTACCATTATTTTATCATCTTTATTTACAGTAACATTTATTTTATATTTACTCTTCTTTTGAAGTCTTTGGAAATGTTTTAACCAATCAGAATTCTTCTTATAACTAAATTGCATATGTTCCTCACTAGAATCCTTATTAGCAACTATAACACTAAATATTTCATACTTTCTAGTTTCATCATTTACCATAAACTCAAAATATTTATGTTCATTATAATAATCTTTATTTAAGTATCCTTCTAATACTTTAAATGGAGGATTAAACTTAGTACTATTGTGTCCATATATATTTATTTGTCTAGAATTAGTATTATTTCTATAATCAATAAATACACTACCTATTACACTCTTCTTTTTAGTAACAGCATGTTTTAAATAATAATCATTATCTTTTCCTTTAACAATCGGAATACTTACATCTAACCCTTCAACATTTAAAATACCTTTAATATCATTATTATTAAATTTAGTTTGTAAGTCACTTATATAATCTTTAACAGTTTTCTCATCTACTATTTCTATTTCTTTAGGTACAACTGTTTCTTCTATTTCCTTTATAGTTTCATTGTCTTCTTGTCTCTTAAAATATAAAAGAACTAAACACACCATAACAACTACAATAAACACATATATAATAATATCAAGAATAATCTTAGTTTTTTTGTTATCTTTCTTTTCTTCTGCTTTTACTTCTTCTTGCTTTTTAGGTATTTCTTTATTAACTACTTTTTTCTTGGTACTTGTAGTTTTCTTTTTAGTGCTACTAATTTTCTTAGTATTAGTACTTTTCTTTTTAACACTAGTAGTTTTACTTTTAGTAGTACTTGCTTTCTTAGAAGTATTTTTCTTAGTATTACTTTTTACACTACTACTTTTAGTACTATTCTTTTTACTAGTACTAGTTTTCTTTTTTGTTCCAATAGTTTTCTTAGTACTATTTGTTTTTTTCTTAGTAGTGGTCTTCTTCTTTTCTTCATCCATACTTTTCACCTAACCCAAATTAATCATATTATACACTATTAATTGATAAGTGTTATCTTTTTTTTCAACTTTAGCATTAATTTTATATACATAATTCTTTTTAGCTTCACCAATCTTCTTATATGCATCAGGGAAAACAACACCTTCAATAGTTCTAAATTCATCACTTAATTTTATAAATGACATCTTATCACCATTTTTAGTCTTAATAGTTTTAACACCTTCAACATATAAAATACAAGATATAACTTTATCAAAATATTTAGTAAAATCTCTAAGAGTTATAGAATTACTTCTATCAAACTTAGTAACAGGATGAAATGATAAGTAGAAACCATAATTAATTATTTCATTATCTATTATTTCTTTATCCGTATAGTCATCCATATCTTCAAGTATAGGCTTTTCATCAATAACCATATTTAAATCTTTACACAAAGTAACATAATTAAGTACTTCATCAAAACTATTTATTAAACTCTTCTTATTAATTCCAAATTTATCAAAAGCTCCACATTCTATTAATGAGATAACTACTCTTTTATTAACACTCTTACTATAACACCTAATCATAAAGTCATAGAAATCTTTAAATAAACCCTTACTTCTTTCACTTTCTATCTCTTCACTAACAGTAGATGCAATACTTTTAATTATTGTAAAAGGTATCACGAGTTTATTATCAGATATTATAAATTCTTTAGATGATTTATTAATATCTATTGGTAAAAACTCTATTCCAAGAAGTTTACTTTCATCTATATATTCTTTAATACTTTCGCTACTCTTATTCATATTAAGTAAATTCTTCATAAAATATAAAGTATAATTTATTTTTAAATATGCCATTTGGAAAGCTACTACTGAATACAC
>OLHA01000321.1_pt1 | contig 28186 bp, 23 predicted proteins | sample 1605961 | NCBI WGS metagenome assembly OLHA01 (sample SAMN03283288) | human gut metagenome | biome: human-associated habitat; material: feces | host: Homo sapiens | place: Peru | collected 2012
GCAGGAGCTATCGTCAACGCCGCACGCACTATCAAAATACGTTCGTAGGGCGGGGTGCCCTCACCCCGCCGCGAATTCCGCACCATCTTCCGTTTCACGCCGTCGGTCGAAATCGAACTGAAAAAATCGAATCTTCCGGAAAAGCGCGCGAAGCTGCTGTCATATGCCGTGTCAAAAACGGGTGAACGACTGTCAAACGAATTTTTTGATTCCGAAAAATATTCCTCGTCATACGGAAAACCGAACACGCTTGAAAGCGGACTGTTCCCGTCAGACACATCGGAAACAGAGTTCACGGAGAGTGAAAACGGAGAATACATATACACGTTTACCCCGTCGGAGCAAAACGGAGGCTTGTTCGCGGATGACGACAAAAAAATGCTTGCGGGCATTGACGAAGCATGCAAAGAATTTTTGCCGGATGCCGATTTCAAAACCGAAGCGGAAAGCGGCACCGTGACAGTAAAGGTTACAGCCGACCCTAAGACGGGGCGCGTGAAAGCAATCGAAAAACAGCGTCTGTTCACGGTTCACATAACCGCAGACGGCGGCGACGGCGAGCCGCTTGAAATCACGGTTCAAATAAAAGCTGCGGGCAGATTCGAAATCGCGTTTGCAGGAATTTCAATCACGCAGGACGTCATAAAAATTCACGGCAACGGATACGATAATCTCTCAATAACCGCGAATGTTGACGAAAACGCATCGCAGGACGAATTCTCTTTAGAGTTCATATCCTCAGACACATCGGTCTGCACGGTAGATAAAAACGGAACGGTCGAAGCGGTAAAAACAAGCGATAAACCCGTAACGGTCACCGTAACGCTCAAGTACCTCGGCAAAACATACACCGACAGCTGCCTTGTGTATGTTACCGATGAAAAAGATGCGAAATTATCGGTTGCAGGAGCAATCCGCATGTCGAACAACGGTTAAGGGGGGAGGTACAAAAAATGGCAGTCAATGATAAAAACAAACAAAACGGAAACGATGTGCTTCTTCGGGATACCGCCGACGGAAAAGTTAATATATACGAAAATTTCAACTATGTCGGCGTTAAAGAATCGGCGGCGTACATTCTGAATGACGTGTCAAACACGTTTAACATCAATGCATTTACCGACCGATTTATATGGGACGTCGTAAAAATCGATTTCACAATATCCGCGATCGTCAATATTTTTACCTCCGCATGGGATATTATAAACGACCTGCTGCTTGCAGCTGTTGTCGACAACACAAGAACGCGCCTCGGAAAATTCCGTCCGTACCTTCTCGGCATGCAAATTCCTCTCACACTTCTCGGCGCGTTGTATTGGATGCTGCCGCTGTTTTTTCCCGGGTCGTCGGCAACATACATTCCGAAGCTCATATTTTATTTTGCGTTCTCCGTTATAAAAGAGACTGCCGACACGGCTGTGTCGCTCGCAAAGGGCGGCTATATGTCAACTGTCACGCCTAACCCGAATGAACGCGTGCGGCTTATTACTCTTGCCGAATTGCTGTCGGGTTACCTCGGAGAAGACATTCCGCGCTATGTTTTCGGTTTTGTGTACGACCTTATCATAACAAGCAAAATAAAAATGCAGCTGAGCACCGCTTTCGTTTCCTTCGGCGTTTCAACGGGAGTTATTTCGTCGGTTCTGACCTTTTGGTTCTTCCTCGTTTCAAAGGAGCGTGTACCGCAGTCGCTTGAACGCCCGAACATAAAAGAGGGTATGCGCGCGATATTCACGAACTACCCTGTTCTGCTCATGTGCCTGTCCGATTTTCTCGGCGGCTTTGCCGTGAGCACGAACGAATCAAACTACTTCATAGACGTTTTCGGCTCACACGCGATGGTGAACACTCTTATAAACGTAGCAAATATTCCGTCGGCACTCAACGGAAGCATCTCGTACGCGTTCGTTTCCCCGCTGCGCAAACGCTTTTCTTCAAAGGCGCTGTGGGTGGGCGCGGATATCTACGGCGACATCCTGAGCGTCGGATTTTTCCTTACGGGTATTATAAATCGCAATTACACCCGCCTTACACCTATGATAATTGCGCTCGGCGTAAGAGAATTTTTCTCAAAATGGGCATTCGGCGTAAATAAGGTCATCAACGCCGACCTCTGGAATGAGGCAATGGACTACTGCGAGTGGAAAAACGGTTACAGAATGGAGGCAACCACCTCGGTAGCCAAAGGGCTTGTTTTGAAAATTCAAAGCTCGCTGATGGGCTCGGTAAAGAGCATCATCCTGAAAAAAATAGGTTATGTGCAGGGACTGCGCATAGGCACACAGGACACACGCACAAAGTTTTGGCTTTTTGCACTTGCCAGCATAGTGCCTACGGTATCGGGAGCACTCGGTATCGTGCCGAAATTCCTGTGGCCGCTGACAAAAGAAAAACGTGTAAGGATGTATAAAGAGCTTGCCGAACGACGCAGCGAAACCGTGTCGGCAGGTGCGGCGGAAAAGATATAAGCTGCAGCGCGCACGAATGTCTGTTCCGCATGCACACCGTAAAGACTCTCGCTTTTTTAGGCTGACAAAGATCCGCAGACAAATTGTAATTTTTTGCTATTGACTTTTTCTTAAATAAAGTGTATTCTTTTTAACAGACCGACGGGCAACACGGGTTGGAATTCCGTCGGCATAACGAAAAGAAGGAGGAGAATAATAAAAATGATTCTTTCGATAATAAACGATTGGGACGAGGGACATTTCAAATACGTCGCGTCAAAAGGACTCAAGGGCGTTGAGTTCTGCATAAATTACCACCGCGATTCCGCGGAGGTTCTCGCACGGAAAGAAAGTATAAAGGAATACTCCGAAAAATACGGCGTAAAAGTCGTTTCTGTCGGCAGATGGGGCATGCAGCGCCTTGATGAAAACGGTGAGATTATTCCCGAAGCCCTTGCCCACGACAAAAACCTTATCGACCTCGCATCATTTGTCGGTTGCCCCGTTTACAACGTCGGAGCAAACTACAGCGAAAAGCTGTCATACTGCGACAACTGTCAGGCGGCAATTAAATATTTCCGCACACTTATAGACTATGCCGCAGATAAGAATGTAAAAATTGCCGTATACAACTGTGATTGGGCAAACTTCGTATACGAAGAAAAGGCATGGTCGATCGTGCTTGATGCGCTCCCTGAGCTCGGAATCAAATATGACATATCCCACTGTATCCACCGCAACGGCAATTATCTGCGCGAAATGCGCGACTGGGGCAATCGTTTCTATCACTTCCACATAAAAGGCTCGCTCATGATAGACGGCAAAAGCTTTGACGACCCTCCTGCGGGACTTGACCAAACGAACTGGGGCGCAGCAATGGATCTGCTCTACTGTGCAAATTACAACGGCGCGCTTTCGATAGAACCGCATTCGCGCTGCTGGAAGGGCAAAAAGGGTCAGTGGGGCATCGACTTCACGATAAAATACATTTCGCAGTTCATCATGCCCGATGACTATGAAAGTGAAGAAGACCCGTACATGCCGTGAGAGTGCACAGCGCATAAAAGATTGAAAAATGAAAAAACCCGACCGAAATCAAAGCGGTCGGGTTTTGTTTGCGTTAAAGAAATTTATCAGCAGAAGCTGTCCCAATAGCCGAGTGCTACAAGCTTAAACAGCTTAATAAACAGATTATACTTAAAAAACAGCGCATCGACAACAGTAACAAGCTTGCGGAGCTTTGTGGAAACATCGTTGGTTTCGGGAATCTCAACAGGCTCTCTCTCAACGCCCTCTTTATCAACCACAAACGGCTGCGAATAACAAATGCCGTCGTCGCCGACAAGATAGAAGCGCACAAAATACTCAACATTATAATCGTTAAGGTTAAGCGTCATTGCGTCGGCAAGAGGAATATCGGAATCTCCGCCGCCGCGAAGTACGGCATTGCCGTCGATGACCCATGTTATCTGATTGCAGTTTTTGCCCTCAACGGAAATCGCAGCATTCTCGTTGTCAACGGTCACTTTTGTTACAAGCGGTGTATCGTTTGAACGCCAATCAACATCGTCACACTTCTCCTCATCGTAGTCCGGCATTTCCTTCCACCCGTTAAGCTCATATCCGTTTGAATAGTGAGACACGGCAAAAAGAGTTCCGTTTTCCATGCTCGTTCTTACCGCGCCTGTGGTAAGCTCAGGCATATAGTGGATAGTATAAGCATCATTGAATGACGTTGCATTGTGTGAATCGGAGAACGTAAAAGCCCACGGAACAACACCGTTCGGAATCGTCTTTTTAAGTATCTGATCGTACAGAATACGGTCGCAGCGCGTGTGAGCGTCGGTTGCACTGTTTACGCCCATGCCTACGGATGAACCCGCGTTGTCAATAAAGAGACGGGCAAATTTGTTGACATAATATTCATCAACAAGCTGTCCCGTATGTTTTACCGTGTCTTTTTCGGGATAAACAAATTCACCGACATGCGAAAGCATGGATATGCCGCCCGCCTGTTTTACACCTGCGGACGGGGTTTCATAATCGCCGTAAACACCGATAAGCCCCTGACCGTAATCACTGTAGTAACCCGTGAGGTGACAGTCCGCTTTCGGCGTTGCCGCATTAAGCTCAATGCCCTGCGGAATGTCAATAAGTCCGCCTGTGCGTTCTTCGCCGTTTGTGGTTTTCGCCGTACCGCTTGCATATGCGGCATACTCCTCATCGGTGAGCGGAACAATAGGCGCCATCTGTGTGCGCTCATACTTCACAAGACGTATTATCGGCACAAGCTGCGGCTGCTCCGTCCAGCCTCTGTTTACAGTGCCGTGATCGGTGACGGCAACAGCGTTATAACCGTAATCATAGCATTCCTGTACAACCTCTTTAATGGTTTGATATCCGTCGGATGCTATAGTGTGACAGTGAAGCTGAACCTTATAGGGCTGCCATGTGTCCCAATCGACATCGGCATAAGGATTCCTGATGATGTACTTCGGCGCATCCGATGCCGGTGCAGCCGCCGCTGTGAGCGGGATCGAAAGCACCGAAATAAGCACCGCGAGAAGAACAGACAGTGTTTTTTTCATAGTTCGCATTTTCCTCCAAGACTGTTTTGTAAATAATTTACTGATATATGTTATCATTTTCATAGAATTTTGTCAATAACAACGAGGAACAAAACACGAGCGCGGCGTCCGTTTTTTTACAGCTTCAGCAAAGCCGTACGTTTAATCAAAAACCGTATCGACGGTTACAAAATTATATTCGCCGAAAACAGCAAGCTGCAATGCATTTGCCATTCTCAAAAGAAACGGGAATGCAGTAATTTTATGCTTGCGTCTGCCGGTTTGTTTGAAGCTGCGTCGACGAAAATAAACGTCAAGCCGATATACACCGCAAGAGCAAACGCAATAAGGGAAAACAAAATAATAAATGCAGTGCGAACACCTTTTCTGTCACGAAGACACACCGCCGAAACGGCGATTCCCGCAATTGCAACAATAAAGAAAACTACCGCTGCCGTTAAAGTCATAAAACCACCCGAACCTTTCATATTTATTTTATATTTTTTTATCACAACCGAACAAAACGAAATACAAAGCAAAAATCCGATCGCATTCGCGGTCGGATTTCTGCTTTGGCTGGGGAGGCGGGATTCGAACCCACGCATACAGCAGTCAAAGTGCTGTGTCTTACCGCTTGACGACTCCCCAATTTTTAAGAATTCTCATTTGTCTAATGAAAAAGCCGCAAAATCTCTTGACCTTGCGACTTCAAATGGGGTGGGTAAACGGATTCGAACCGTTGGCCTCCAGGGCCACAACCTGGCGCTCTAACCAACTGAGCTATACCCACCGTACAAAAGGCACCGCTTCTTACGGCACTTTTGGTATTATAATTCATTTCGCGTCGCTTGTCAAGCAATTTTTTTACGTTTATTAAGATCGTCGAAAAAAGTAAAACGATCGTTTTACCAACCGAAAATCAAGGGATTGAGCACCTTCCATTTCCCGTCGTATTTGATAAGCGTAAGATCGTTATGGCTGTCGGTGCCGTTGACATCGCCGTCTATCACATAATAAACACGAATCCTCATAACATCGCCGGAAAGAAGAGAAATGTCGGTTTTTTTACCCGCAAAGTCGGAATTTGTTACGGCGGAAAGCATCAGCGCCGCTTCGCCGTCACTCAAATCAAGCACCTCACACTTGCCGATCTCCACACTGTAGCCCTCGCCGTAGTACCCGTCAAAACGCTTCTTTGTCATGTCGTCAAGTGCTTTGTATGCACTGCCGTAGCTTGTTACATTCCGTTCATAGCTCGATGAGAGAAAATTGAAGTACGCTTTTTTGTTTCCGTTGTGATATTTTTCAACGCTTATTTCCCACTGATCGCGCATGGTGACAATACATTTTTTGTCGGCTTTTTCAACGTTGCCGTAATAATAGCTCTTAAGATAATCCGACGCCACATTTTCGGGACGTGCCGACGAAACCGCGGAACCCGCAATAACCGTGACCGCAATTATCACGGCAAACACACCGACGATAAGGGCAACCGCTTTTATCGGGAACTTTTTCTTCGGTACTGCCGACGTTTTTTTTGCGGACGGTTCGCCTGCGTTCGGCGGGATGCCGCCGCTTCTGACGCGTGTGCCGCAATTTGAGCAAAAAACGGCGTTGTCTTCAAGAGAAGCGCCGCATTCGGGACAAAACATACACGATCCCTCCTTTTCTGAATTATACACCGCGCGGCGGCAGTTGTCAATAAAGCGGCGTACGTAAAAAAATCCGTTGCAAAACAGACAGAAACGCGATATAATAAAAAAAGCTTTGCAAAAAGCATACGCTTCCGCAAGCTTTTACGCCGCAGCCGGTGCGGCGGATTTTATCGTGAAACGGTTTTTTTTCCGTGCTGCGGAAATTCACCCGTACGATGCACGGATTCTACTGCGAGGCCGAACCTCGCCACGGGGGTTACTATGAGTTTTTCAATCGAAACGATCCGCCCTTACACGGGCAGCGGTTTTAAATGCGCTTTGTTTGATTTCGACGGAACGATAAGCCTTATCCGAGAGGGATGGCAAAAGGTTATGATTCCGTATTTCTGTGAGGTCATCGAAGCACTCGGCACAGATGAAAACACGGATGAGGTCAAAGCCGAAGTCACCGAATTTGTGGACAGACTTACGGGCAAGCAGACAATTTACCAGTGTATCGCGCTCGATGAAGCCGTTGTCAAACGCGGCGGCGCACATGTCGAGCCGGGAGAATACAAAGCCGAATACCTGCGCAGACTGAATCTTAAGATTGCCGACAGAAAAAACGGACTTGCCGACGGAAGAATAAATCCCGACTCGCTGTCCGTCAGGGGCGCGAAAGCGTTTATCGAAGCGCTTCGGGCAGCAGGAATAAAGTGCTTTCTTGCAAGCGGAACGGATGAGTCCGACGTTATTTACGAAGCGTCGCTGCTCGGCGTAAAAGATCTTTTCGACGGCGGCATACACGGAGCAAGGGACGCGCTTCTTGACTGTTCGAAGGAAGCCGTCATCAAGAATATGATAGAAAGACAAAAGCTTATCCCGGAGGAGCTTGTGACTTTCGGCGACGGCTTTGTGGAAATAGAGCTTACCGCAACTCTGGGCGGTTACGCCGTTGGAGTTGCAACCGACGAAAAAACAGGCGACGGCGTTGACGCTGCAAAGAGAACGCGCCTTATAAATGCGGGAGCAGACATGATAATTCCCCACTTTGAAAAATACGGCGACGTCATAAAGGCGCTTACCGTCGGCTGACACGCGGCGCATAATCGGAGGCAAATTGTCATACTATTTATCAGACATTTTAGGAGTTGATAAACAGTATGACGAATCTGCCCGAAGAAAGAGCCGTTTTACTCGGCAAGTACATAGTGCGTCACGGCGCAACGGTGCGCGATGCGGCGCATGTGTTCGGGATATCGAAATCTACGGTGCACACCGACGTCTCAAAAAAGCTGAAAACCGCCGACAGAGAGCTGTGGCGGCAGGTGCGCGCGGTGCTTGACATCAACAAAGCACAGCGACACATACGCGGAGGAATGGCGACAAAGGAAAAATATTTGCGCGAAAGAGAAAAAAATAACGGAGAATTAAAACATGCTCGGAAGGAAAAAGAAAAAAAAGAAAATTCCGTTTGAACGGTTTGAATCACTCACGGCAAACGGCACACCCATAGACGCAATAAATTTTGCACTTACCCGCAACAGCGACGGCACTCCGCGTCTTGAGGTGCGCACACCGGACGTCTGCGAAGCGCTTCATTTTGAACACATCGACTTTGAATTGAAGACCACCGTCAAACGCGTGACTGTGGGAGCCGACTTCAAAGAGGCAATAAACGAAAAACATTTTAAGCTGTACGTTTTTGATGTGGACGACTACAATCAATACTTTATATAAATGTTATAATTGCCGTTTTCTAAAAGTTTTATTACATTATAGTAACATAATACCGCTTAAAATAAGCGACCGCACCCCGCCGGAATTTCGGCGGGGTGCTCTTTTTGTTTTCCGGTTTTATCTGTTAATTTCGGGGTTATCCGTGAGCCCGAGAATAAAATCGACCGAAACATTATAATACCTTGACAGCTTAATGAGTATGGCGGTGGGAATATCCCGTTGACCGAGTTCATAATTACTGTACACCTGCTGTGAACAGTTGAGAATTTTTGATACTTCACGTTGAGAAAGATCCCTGTCTTCCCTTAAATCTCTTACGTGTTTATACATTCTGATCGCCCTTTCGACCTCATGTAAATGAGTTTATAAAATTTTATTGTAAAAAAACAGAAAAATCGGTATTGACATTTACTGCATTTTGCGGTAAACTACACTTAGATATTCCTTAATGTATAAAACTTTTCTCTTTGTATTGCCGAAGCAGAAAAATTTTATAAAAACAACAAAACGGAGGTAAACCGAACAAATGAAACTCAGCAAAAAGATTTTTTCGTTACTGCTGGCTGTTTGCATGGTTCTGTCAACATTCTCGGTCTTGGTTTATGCCGAAGACCTTGCAACCGAAGAGTATTGTCCCGCGACAGAAGACCATAAGCATGTATTGGACGGTCCATACGAAGAAACGGAAACAGCAACCTGTACCAAAGAAGGTGTTAGAACATACAACGGATGCTCGGCATGCGGCTTTGAGCTTTTCCCTGTTACAACACCCAAAAACCCCGACAATCACCTCAGAGCGGTAGAATTCCCCGCGCGTGAAGCTACCTGCACCTCAACAGGCAACATACAGTATTCATACTGCCCCGATTGCGGCAGATATTTCACTGTAAGCGTTGACGATGACGGGAAATTATCCTTCAACTATCTCAATCCCGGCTTGACATTAGACGGAATCCCCGGTGATGCCGTGACTCCCGTGAAGCTTCACAATTGGGACAAGACCGCCCCCGGAATAATTGACAAAACTTTTCCCTGTCTTTGGATCGCAACCTACAAATGCAAGGACTGCGGAACGACCGAAGAAGTAAGAATGGTTCACGACGACAATGATGCGATCGCTCCCCATACTGTGGAGATTGACGAAGCCGTTGAGCCGACATGCGACAAAACCGGTCTTACCGAAGGCAGCCACTGCTCCGTTTGCGGAACGGTTATCGTTGAGCAGGAGGTTATTCCCGCAAAGGGTCACAATTTTACCGAGTGGAGCATTGACAAAGAATGCGAGAAAGTAGGAAGGTATAAACACATTAGAAGTTGTCTAAACGCCAACTGTCCCTTACAGCATGACTGCTATTTCCACACGTCAAACGAAGCGACAACCGACACAACCGTCGATTATTACACCCCCGGCACCTGCACGGCTGACGGTTACTGGACGCTTGTCTGCAACAGTGAAAAGGCATATCCCGAAGCATGCGGACTTACCTACACCGTTGTGAACCCCGATTCCGTAGATAAAAACAATCATCCCGAAGATTCCCTCAAGACTGTTCGCGTTCCCGCTACCTGCAAAGCTTTCGCTTATGATTTCACATGGTGCGAGGACTGCGGCGAGATACTTGACCCCGCAAATGTCGGAACCGAATATGATGTCGACAACCACGCAACATACAATCCCATGATCAAGTTCGATCAGGAAACGGGCAAATATGTATTTGACGACATGAACGAATCCAGATACTGGAGAGCAACAAGCGAAGCTGTTTCTCCCACATGCACCGAAACCGGACTTACCGCCGCTATGGAATGCCTTCTTTGCGGCGCAACACAGCCCGCTAAAGTGATTCCCGCTCTCGGTCACGACTGGGGCGAATGGGCAAGCAACGACAACAGCACCCATACTCGTGTCTGCAAAAACAACGAAAAACACATCGAGACAGCAAATTGCGCAGATTCCGCTGCATCGGTTTTCACTGCGGCAACTTGCGAGGAAGACGCTTACACCGATTATAAGTGCGATGTCTGCGGTTATGAGTGGACAGAACCGGATGAGGGTTCGGCTCTCGGGCACAAGTTTGAAAGATACGAAACAGCAGAAGGCGACGAGCGCGTTCACAACATTTACTGTGTAAATGAAGGCTGCGACAAATTCGTAACAGAAGGCTGCTTCGACGAAGAACCCGTTTTAACTCCCGCAACATGCACACAGAGCGCTTACTTCACCTACACCTGCGTATGCGGCAGGACATGGACTGTTGAAGAAGGCGAACCTCTCGGCCACACCTGGGAAGAGAGACCTGACCTCTCCAAATATCCCACCTGCACGGAAGACGGCTATATAGGCTATGAATGCTTACTCTGCGGTGAAACAAAATCGGAAGGTAAGCCGCCTCTCGGCCACAAACCTGTTGTTATCGATGAAAACAAAAAAGCTGCTACCTGCACGGAACCCGGTTATGCAAGACTTTTCAAGTGCACGGTATGCGAAACGGAATTACCGGAGCTTCCGGAGGCTCCTCTCGGCCATGACATGGTTAAGACCGAAGCAGTTGACGCTACCTGCACGGAAAACGGCAACATTGAATATTACACCTGCAACAGATGCGAAAAGATATTCAAGGATGAAGACGGCAACGAGGAAATCACTTCTGAAGAAACCGTTCTTCCCGCAATCAATCACGACATGGTCAAGACCGACGCTGTAGACGCTACCTGCACAACCGACGGCAACATTGAATATTACACCTGCAACAACTGCAAGAAGATGTTCAAGGACGAAAACGGCAACGAGGAAATCGAAGATCCCGTTCTTCCCGCTCCCGGTCACACCGTAGTAGTTGACGAAGCTGTTGAGCCCACCTGCACCGAAACAGGTCTTACGGAAGGCAGCCACTGCTCCGTATGCAACGAAGTTTTGCACTGCGCAAGGCAGTCGGTCTTGACGAGCTTGACCAATGCAGATTCCATGCAGCCGATACCAATCTCGACAATGAAATCAGTGTTGCCGACGCGAGAACCATCCTGAGAATCGCGGTTCAGCTTGAAACCGGCACCGACCTCATTGCAAAAGCATCAAAAGAAGCGAAATAATCAGACGGTAAAGACGGTCAAAGCCGATCGGACCTCCCCTGTCCGATCCGTGTCATTCGTTCATAACGGCGGATATCGGGGCAAATGTTATCCCCGGCAGGTCGAATGAGACGAAAGCCTTTTGAAGTCTTTTGACAATATTTCCTTTCATTTTCACCAAAACACCGGAGCCGTGCGGCGACGCACGGCTTCGGTGTTTTTTTCGACACGGTAATCCGAACCGTCGTTTTTATAAAAAGAGATTTGTTAAACTGTACAAACTATGCTGACATTTTTTATGTAATATTATACCTCTCTACAAATGTGAAAAACTTTCAAAATAAATATTGACTAACGGTCATTTTTGAGATACAATACATCACAGAAAATGACCGACGGTCATTTTTAAGTGAATAAGGAAGTAACTAAATGAGTATTGACGATAAAAAACTTGCCAAACGGGTAAAAATGATTGATGCGGCTTACACACTTTTTCTCGAAAAAGGCGTAAACATAACGGCGATAGACGATGTTGTAAAGGCAGCGGGTGTCGCCAAGGGCACGTTTTATCTTTACTTCAAAGATAAATACGATCTTCTCGATCAGATAGTCCTCTCAAAAAGCGAAGGCGTGATAAGAAAAGCTATCGGTGAACTGCAAAAAATACGCGAAACCGAAAAAATGAGCATCGCGGAGCAGATTATATTCTTTACCGACCGCATAATAGAATGTATGGAGACAAACAAAGAGCTTGCGGCGCTCATCCACAAAAATCTCTCGGCATGCTTTGATGTTTTTCTCTCCGACGAGCGTTCACTGCTGAAAGACGAGATAAAAACCGTGACCGATCTTTTAACGGAAACAGGTCTTACGGAACGCGAAGCGCATATACATTTATATCTGTTTACCGGCATGATAAGCTCGGCATGCTTTGACGCGATAGTTAAAGGGCGGCCGTTCACGGTAGACGAAATAAAACCGCAAATTCATTCAATGATATACAAATTAGCAAAAAGGGACGTGACAGCATGACAAAAATTATTGCACGTTGGATATCGCAGCATCCGAAAACGGTGATACTGATAGCGACGCTTCTTCTCATACCTTCGATATTCGGTTACATCAAGACGACGATAAACTACGATATTCTGACCTATTTACCCGAAAAGCTCGACTCCGTTAAGGGTGAGCGAATACTTGACGAAACATTTAACGACGCCGCAATGGCTATGCTGATAGTCAAGGACGGCACGCCGCTCGACGCTCAGTCGCTGAAAAACACCGTAGCAAAGATAGACGGCGTTCAACAGGTGCTGTGGGTTGATTCTCTTGCGGATATAACCATTCCCAAAGAGATGCTTCCCGACATATTAAGCTCTGTTTTCTACTCCGCAGACGGCACTTCAACGATGATGATGGTGCAGTTCAAAGAGGGCGGCTCATCAACATCGACAATGAACGCGCTGCGCGAAATCAGAAAAGCAATGACGGCAAACTGCTACATGAGCGGACTGTCGGCAATAACGCTCGACACAAAAGACCTTGCGGACGCACAGGCGCCCATCTACATCGCTATAGCCGTTGCGCTTGCTCTTATTGTGCTTATGTGCACAATGAACTCCTTTGTTTTGCCGCTTGTTGTGCTTGTATCGCTCGGCTACGCGATAGTTTACAATATGGGCACGAACATAATGTTCGGCAGCATTTCATACATCACCCAGTGCATAGCCGCAATATTGCAGTTAGGCGTGACCATGGACTTCTCGGTATTTCTCATTGACCGCTTTGAGGAGGAAAAGCCGAAGCATGCAACAAAAGCGGAGGCAATGGAGAGCGCGATCCGATACACATTTGTTTCGCTGTTAGGCTCGTCGCTCACCACCGTGTTCGGCTTCCTTGCGCTGTGCTTCATGCAGTTTACGCTCGGCAGGGACATAGGTCTTGTAATGGCAAAGGGCGTTTTCCTCGGACTCATCACAGTCGTAACGGTGCTCCCCGCATTTGTCCTGCAGCTCGACAAGCTCATCCACAAAACCGGTCACAAAAGCCTTGTTCCGTCTTTTTCAAAGCTCAACGGCTTCTTGCTTAAGCACAAAAAGGTCGTTGCGGTCATCTTCCTGCTTGCGTTCGTTCCGGCGGTTATCTGTCAGGGTAAAATGGCAGTGTACTACGACATGACGCAATCTCTCCCGCAGGACATGAGCTCGGTAGAATCTCTTGCAAAGCTCAAAGAAGAATTTAACATGGCAACCACACACTTCGTCATTTTTGATGAAAACATGTCCTCCGAAGCCGTGAACTCCATGACGAAAGAAATCCGGCAGATAGACGGCATCAACACGGTAGTATCCCTCGATTCAATAATAGGCAGCGGCATTCCGAAGGACGTTCTTCCCGATGAAGTCAAAAAGATATGCGCAAATTCCGGTTATCAGCTGATGATGATAAATTCACAGTATTCGACGGCGACCGACGAGCTGAACGCACAGGTGGACGCACTGAAAGCCACGGTGCAGAAATATTCACCGAGCGCCTATATCACGGGCGAGGGCGTGCTCACAAAGGATCTTATCGACGTAACGAACGATGACTTTGTCCTGACCGACATCCTCTCAACCGCATCAATATTCATACTGATTGCGATATGCTTCAAATCAATTTCGATTCCCGCAATACTCGTTGCGTCCATTGAGCTTGCCATTATGCTCAACAAATCGTGTTCGTTTTTCTTCGGAAGCGTGGAACCGTTCATCGCTCCCACGATAATAGGCTGCGTTCAGCTCGGCGCAACGGTTGACTACTCGCTTCTGATGGCTACACGCTTCAAAGAGGAGCTGGGGCGCGGGCGCTCAAAAGAAGAAGCAATCAAAATCACGGCTGACGAATGCTCACGTTCGATATTCCAAAGCGCAGCGGTCTTCTTCGTTGCAACTTTCGGCGTGTACCTCACATGCGACATCTCAATTGTCAAGAGCATCTGCCTTATGCTTGCAAGAGGCTCTCTTATCAGCGCCGTTGTCATCATCTGCTGTCTGCCCTCCGTTTTGTGTCTGCTTGAAGGTATTATCAACAAAACAAGCGTCGGTTGGCGAAAAAAGGCTGCCGACGGCGCACCGACGGAAGAACCTGCAGCGGCAGCGCCCGCAGAGACGGGAGCAACCTCCGAAACCAAAAATACTGCGTCTCCGGATGCATCCGAAAACGGAACGGAAACGGAAAAGCAACGCGAAAGCTTACAAAACGCGAAGCCGTCCGCCGATTCTCCGGCGGATAATACAGAATCAAACGGAAAGGAATAACTGTTATGAACAGAAAGATAGTCAGAATCATAAGCGGCGCGCTTGCGCTCTCACTCGCAGTCCCGTTCGCAGGATGCCGAAAGGGCGGTACGGACGGCGAAACCACGACCTCTACCGAAGAATCCTCCACAGCGGAACAGCATGTCTATGACGGACTTGCGACAAACGTAACAAAATCGGAAACGGTATATGTCAATCTCGACGCGGCGGGCAACCGTTTGAGTACGGTTGTTTCCGACAAGCTTCACTCCGACCTTTCGCAGGTAAAGCTTATGGATAAAAGCGATCTGTCGGACATCGTAAACGTCAAGGGAACCGAGCTGCCCGTAATCAACGGAACCGATATCGAATGGAACATCGACACCAACGACCTTTTCTACAGAGGCTATTCGGACAAAGAGCTGCCCGCACAGATCGGCATAAAATACTACCTCGACGGCAGCGAAATTTCCCCCGACGACCTTAAAGGCAAAACAGGAACGCTCAAAATAGAAATAAGCATGACGAACACCCTTTACGAAGAAAAGGAAGTAAACGGCGTTATGCATAAGATCTACAATCCGATGCTTATGTTCGGCGGACTTATACTCCCCGAAGATAAATTCACAAACATCACAGCCGAAAACGGCAGATTCATAAGCGACGGTTCAAAAACCATAGTCTTCTTTGCGGGAATGCCGGGCGTGAGCGACACTCTCGGCATCGAGAGCGACAAACTCAAGGAGCTCGGAATAGGCGCGCTCGCGGACGTTGACATGAGCGGCAAATATGTGATAGAAGCCGAGGTCACCGACTGCTCCCTCGGAAACATGTACTTTGCCGCAATGCCCCTTTCGGGTCTTGTAAAGACATTCAAGCTTTCAGACGACATTAATTCGCTCACCGACATGCTCGAAACGCTGACGGAGCTTGCCGATTCACTCAAACAGGTGGACACACAGAAGATCCTCAGCGCTCTTTCCGCCGACGGCAACAACCTGAACCAACTCACGGACGTCCTCGCCGACGCTTCAAAGCTCTATGAAAACAACAAGGCGCTTATCGAAACGCTCACAAAGTATATGACCGAAGAAAACATTCAGCTTGTAAAGAACGTTACCGATGACCTTAAAAATGTCGACATGGAAACCGTATCACAGCTTGCAAATGACAAAAATCTCAAAAAGCTTCTCACGGATCTCGAAAAAACAGATTTAAAAAAATATGAGGAGCTGCTCAAGAATCCGCTGTTCAAGGCTTTCTTCAGCGACATTTCCTCCGTTGCAAGCGACGCGCAGGCTCTTATGCCGTCGATAGAAAAGCTCTCGAAGGCATTTAAGGGAACCAACTTCAACAAGCTTCTCTCCGATATTCAGTCGCTCATGACCGTTATGAACACACTCTCCGATAAGCTCTCGACACCCGAAAACCGGGCTGCCCTCAACAAGCTGCCCGAAACGGTCGAAGAAGTAAAGCGTATCGCCTCCGTTGCGGAACAGAATGCCGATCTTATAAATTCGCTTATGGAATTTGCGGGAAGCGACGACCTCAAAAAAGTTACGGAAATTCTCGAAAACTCGCAGACAGACAGCCTTAAAACAGCAGTCAAAAATCTCACGGATTCCGATGTAAAAGCCGAGGATGCCGTGGCACTGTTCAAGGAAATGCTTGCTTTCGGTGCGCAAAATACGATTTTCACAGCCGCGGCGGACAACACCGACACAAGTCTGATGTTTATTTTCAAGACCGCTGCAACGGAATAAGGCTTCAATTAAAATTTACAATTAAATTCCCGTTTCCGAACACATGACGGAAAAGGGAATTTTTTTGTTTGAGTCACAAATTCCTAAGCAAAAGGTACAACTTGACATTTTTATCCGTAAATGTTCTTGATTTTCTATTGTTAGTATGGTAATATACTCTGTAATGTATACCGTTTTACCACATTATTCGAAAAATACGAAACAGAAAGAGAAAGCAAGGAGTTGACACTTTTGGGAAAATATATAATTAAGCGTGTCGCGTTGGGACTGTTGAGCATATTTATAGTCGCAACAATCACGTTCTGTCTGATGAATCTCGTTCCCGGCGGTCCGTTTGTCGCAGAAAAATCCATAAGCAAAGCAGCTCAGGAGGCACTTAACGCAAAATACGGACTTGACAAGCCTTTTCTGCAGCGCTATCTCACCTACATGAGCGACCTGCTCAAGGGCGACATGGGCTTGAGCCTCAAGCAGCGCGGACGCACGGTTTCGGACATTATTTTCTCAAAGCTCCCTGTTTCCATGCGTCTTGCAGGCGTTGCGGTCGCGGTATCGCTGCTTGTCGGCATTCCTCTCGGATGTCTGTCGGCATATAACCGCGGAAAGCTTGCCGATAATTTCATAATCGTTCTCGCGACCTGCGGAATTGCGATTCCGAGCTTTATAACAAGCGTAATTCTGCTTTACACGTTCGGCAGCAAGCTGCAGCTTCTCCCGACGATAGGACTGAACACGCTGTCATCGTACATAATGCCCGTAACGGCACTGTCTGTCTATCCTACGGCTTACATCACCCGTCTTATGCGTTCGAGCCTTCTCGACGTCATGGGACAGGACTACATAAGAACCGCGCGCGCAAAGGGCCTGGGGAACTTCAAAATCCTTTTCAAGCACGCGATAAGAAACGCAATTCTCCCGGTAATAACATATGTCGGACCGATGCTTGCAAGCCTCATGACAGGCTCGTTCGTCGTTGAAAAAATATTTACGATACCCGGATTGGGACGTGAATTTGTGTCAGCCATCACCAACCGTGACTACACAATGATAATGGGCACCACCATTCTGCTTGCCACATTCATCATCATAGCAAACGTTATCGTCGATATTCTTTATAAGATAATCGACCCCCGCATAAATCTTAAGTAAGGAGAGGGAAAGAAAGATATGAAAAAGCCTTTGTTAAGTCTGCACCTCAACCCCGACGACTTTCTTCCCGCAACTCCCGACGAAAAAGAGAGTCTTGTGGTCATGCGCAAAAGCGTCAACTTCTGGGCTGACGGCTTGCGCAGACTGAGAAAAAACAAGGTTGCAATGGTCAGCCTCGTGTTTGTTATTCTTATAATGATATTCGCATATGTGCTCCCCGCAGTATGGCCGTATTCCTATGAGCAGCAGATACAGGGAAGCGAAAATCTCTCACCGTTTGAATACGGGCAGACGGAGCTTGCGGCAAAGGAAGCCGGAGAAAGCGTGTTCCCGCACATCTGCGGCACCGACAAGCTCGGACGCGATTTCGCGGTTCGCCTCATGATGGGCACAAGAATCAGCCTTACGGTCGGACTTGTTTGCGCGGCACTTGTTCTTCTCGTGGGCGCAACCTTCGGCGCCGTAGCGGGCTTTGCCGGAGGTTGGGTCGACAACCTTATGATGCGGTTTACGGATATCCTGTATACAATTCCCGATATTCTGCTGATTATTATTCTCGCAACGGTTCTGCGCGAACGGCTCAAGCTCCTTGCGGAAAAACCCGGATTCATGTGGATGCAGACAGTGGGACCGAACCTTTTGGCTATTTTCATTGTGTTTATTCTTATTTACTGGGTAGGCATGGCGCGCATCACGCGTTCGCAGGTGCTTGTGCTTAAGGAGAGCGATTATGTCATGGCGGCAAGAGCGCTCGGCGCCAACAGCTCGCGTATCATAAAAAAGCATCTTCTCACAAACTGCATAGGCACGCTCATAGTCACCACTACACTTCAAATCCCGTCGGCAATTTTTACCGAGAGCTACTTAAGCTTTCTCGGCTTGGGCGTTGCGGCTCCCATGCCGTCGCTCGGTTCGCTTGCAACCGACGCGGTAAAGGGCATGAACACCTACCCGCATCTGCTGTTTTTGCCGGCAGTAATCATAAGTATAACCATTCTTGCGTTCAACCTCCTCGGCGACGGTCTTCGCGACGCATTCGACCCGAAGCTGAAGAACTGATAAGGAGGCAAACAAAGTGAGCGAAAAACTTCTCGAAATAAAAGACGAAAGACTTTCATTCTTCACCCCGGCAGGCGAGGTTAAAGCGCTTAACGGCGTAACACTCTCAATGGATGAAGGCGAAGTGCTCGGAATTGTCGGCGAATCCGGTTCGGGTAAATCCGTCACGGCATATTCCGTTATGGGACTCACCGCCTACCCGGGCAGGCTTATCGGCGGAACGATACGCTTTAACGGTCATCAAATCGACACAATGACCGAAAAGGAATTCAGAAAAATCCGCGGCAACGAGGTTTCGATTATCTTTCAAGACCCGATGACAAGCCTAAACCCCGTTTATTCGATAGGGAACCAGATAGAAGAAAGCATCCTTCTCCACACCGACAAAACAAAAGCCGAGGCAAAGGAGCGTTCGAAAGAGCTTTTGGAGCTGGTCGGCATAAACGAGCCGGAAAAACGCTTAAAGCAGTATCCGCACGAGCTGTCGGGCGGCATGCGTCAGCGTGTCATGATAGCCATAGCGCTTGCGTGCGAGCCGAAGCTTCTTATCGCCGACGAGCCTACCACCGCGCTTGACGTTACGATTCAGGCTCAGATACTTGAGCTTATGCAGGAGCTTCGCAAAAAGCTCGGAATGAGCATAATAATGATAACTCACGACCTCGGCGTTGTTGCGAGCATGTGCGAAAAAATAGCGGTCATGTATGCCGGCCACATCGTGGAGTACGGCACGGCAGACGAAATTTTCTACTCGCCGAAGCATGAATACACAAAAGGACTTATAAAGTCCATTCCGAAGCTCAACGCAGAAGAAAAAGAGCGCCTTGTTCCCATTGAAGGACAGCCGGTAGACCTTTTAAATCCCCCCGCGGGCTGCCCGTTCGCACCGCGCTGCGCATCGTGCATGAAAATATGTCTGAGAGAGATGCCGCCCAAAACGGAATTGAGCGACACACACTACAGCCATTGCTGGCTGCTTCAAAAAGAAGAATTCGAAAAGGGAGGCGCCGAAGAATGAGCGACACAAAGAAGCTTGTTGAAATCAAACATCTTCAGCAGTACTTCCCCGCAGGCGGCAGAGGCAAAAACAGGCGTTTTGTTCAGGCGGTCGACGATGTCTCGTTTTTCATAAACAAAGGCGAAACACTCGGTCTTGTCGGAGAATCGGGCTGCGGAAAAACCACGGTCGGACGGACGCTTCTGCGCCTTTATGAGCCTACCGACGGCAAAATCATCTATGACGGCGAAACAATTTTCGACAAGGAAGAAAAGATAGCCGTTAACATGCTCCCCTACCGCAGAAAAATGCAGATGGTATTTCAGGATCCCTACGCAAGTCTCGATCCGCGCATGACCATCGGCGATATCGTCGGTGAACCCATCGACATACATAATCTCGCTTCTTCAAAGCAGGAGCGACGCGGCAGAATAATTTCACTGCTTGAAAAGGTCGGACTTAACTCCGAACACGCAAACCGCTACCCGCACGAGTTTTCGGGCGGTCAGCGTCAGAGAGTCGGCATTGCCCGCGCCCTTGCGGTCAACCCCGAGTTTATCGTATGCGACGAGCCGGTGTCTGCGCTTGACGTTTCGATTCAGGCACAGGTTGTCAACATGTTTGAGGATCTGCAAAGCGACCTCGGACTGACATATCTCTTTATAGCTCACGATTTAAGCGTTGTTAAGCACATTTCAAACCGTATAGGCGTTATGTACCTCGGCAAGCTCGTGGAACTTGCCGACAGCCGCGAGCTTATTTCACACAGCATGCATCCCTACACAAAGAGCCTTATTTCGGCGATTCCGGAGGCAGACCCCAAAGCCGCGCGCGCTTCGCACCGCATTACGCTTCAGGGCGACGTGCCGAGTCCCCTCAACCCGCCGAGCGGATGCCGTTTCCGCACACGCTGCCCTTACGCAACGGAAAAATGCGCTCGGGAATGCCCGTCTCTAAAGGAGGTATCCGCGGGGCACTGGGCGGCATGCCATTTGCTGTGAGAAAACGCCGCATAAAATGTATACCTAGGCTGACGGCTTAAGCCGACGTAAATTTTGAATTCCGAATTTATTGTTTCGGATTTTCAGTCAATCCCGGTATTTATTGCGTCTGTCGCAATGGATATAAATTACCGATACGGGCTTGCCCGTAAATTTTCAGAAAGGTAAGAGACGAACCATGAAAACAAAAAAGATCATCGCACTTGTCCTCACTCTGGCTCTTTCGCTTTCGATGCTCTTCGGTCTCGCGGCTTGCAAGGACGGCACCAAGGATCCCACAAACCCTGCAAACCCCAACGGCAGCAAGACGCTCGCAGATGCGATTTCAGTTCAGGTGGGCGGCAACCCCGAAACCATCGATCCCGCACTCAACTCCGCAGTTGACGGCGGCAACATGCTCATCACCCTTTATGAGACTCTTCTCATAATCGACAAGGACAACAACGTTCAGCCCGGTCAGGCAGAAAAGTATGACGTAAGCCCCGACGGCCTTACATGGACTTTTACAATGCGTGACGGCCTTAAGTGGTCCGACGGCACAGAGCTTAACGCAAAGGACTTTGAATATGCCTTTAAGCGCGTTTGTGACGTTAAAAATCTCGCAACTCCCTATGCCGAGACTGTTTGCGGCATGATCGAGGGTTACCTTGATGCAGTCGGCAACCCCGACAAGGACGGCAAACCCACCACAACTCCCGACATTAACAAGCTCAACGTTAAGGCAAGCGAAGACGGCAAAACTCTCACCATCAAGCTCGCTTATCCCTGCTCGTATTTCGACAAAATCGTTTCGTTCGCAACGCTCAGCCCCGTTCAGAAGGCTACCGTCGAAGCAAACGGCGATGCATGGGCAACAAAACCCGAAACCTATGTCTGCAACGGTCCTTACATGATCGAGTCCTGGACTCCCGGTGAGCGCATCGTGTGCAAAAAGAACCCCTACTACAAGGGCGGCTGGGATTCCTCAAAGATCGTAACAAATCACATTAACTTCCTCCTTATCGAAGAAGCTTCCGCAGCTTATGCAGCATATCAGAACGGCACAGCCCTCATGATAAAGGAAGTTCCCACAGAAGAAATCCCCTCCTTCAAGAAGGCCTCCGACGGCGGCGATTTCTATGTCGATCCCATTCTCGGCACATATTACATCAGCCTTAACCTCGGCAAGGAGATTTTCCAAAACAAGAACGTCCGCAAGGCTCTTTCTCTCGCTATCGACCGTGAGCAGGTTGCAAACGTAATCATGCAGGGTACATATTCTCCCGCTTACGACTACGTCGGCCCCGGTATTATAGACGCAGAGGGTTACTTCGAGGAGAACTCCAAAAAGGCTAACGGCGGAAAGTCCTTCATCGGCACAGATTACGCGGCAAACCTTGAAGAAGCAAAGAAGGCTCTCGCAGAGGCGGGTTATCCGAACGGCGAAGGCTTCCCCACCATCACCTATTCAACGAACGAATCCGGCTACCATATCCCCGTTGCGGAATATCTCCAGCAGGCATATAAGCAGCTCGGCATCACGCTGAACATCGAAAAGGTTGAATGGATGTCATTTACTCCCCAGCGTCGTGCGGGCGATTATGAAATGGCTCGTAACGGTTGGGTAATGGACTACAACGATGCTTCCAACATGCTTGAGCTGTTCGGTTCCACAAACGGCAACAACGACGGTAAATACAGCAGCGCAGCTTTCGACGCAGCTATGGAGAAATCCAAGACCGCCGACAAGAAGGCTCACTTTGAGGCTCTCCACGAGGCTGAGAAAATAGCTCTTGAAGACTATGCTTTCATTCCGCTTGCATACTACAACGACTTCTGGCTTCAGAGCGAAAAGCTTCAGGGCACATGGCACAGCCCCTACGGCTACTGGTACTTCCAGTACGGCTACGCATACGCCGACTGATAAAAACCGTAAACCGTAATTGACAAGTAAAAGACCCGCCGCACGGCTCGCCCCGTGCGGCGGGTTTCTTAACGGGAGCAAAAACCAATAAATCAACACCCTGCCCTCATTTATCATTATCATGTTTCCTGTTAAAACGCAGTTAAAAAGACGTCCTCAAATCATACGGAACCCGATTGAAAAATAGCTAATTTTGTACGCGCAAACTTTTTTATCGTTGTAGAATTTGTCTATTGCCAAATTTTAATATGTATGGTATTATGTTGCAAGCAACAGAAATTATGTCGTATGCGACATATGCAGGATAAGGGAGGCAACAGCTTTGAATGACACCGAGCATTTCGGCCCTCTTTTTAAGACAATAGGCACTGCTACAGACAGCAACATATCCCGGCAGCTTCAAAAAACGGGACTGACATCGGCACAAATGTTTATTTTGCATTTTCTCTCACACCACACGCAGGAGGAAATATATCAGAAAGATATTGAAGACGCACTCGAATTGAGTCACGCAACGGTCGCAGGCATAATATCTCGCCTCGAAAACAAGAACTTCATACGGCTCGTTCCGAGTGAGCGCGACAAGCGCTGCAAGCAGATTGTGGCAACAAGCAAAGCGAAAGAAACAGACGCCGAAACGGGGCGTGTAATAAGAGACGCCGAACAAAAGCTGCTTGCAGACTTTTCCGAAGAAGAAACCGAACAGTTAAGAAGCTATCTGAAAAGAATTCTGTTTAATCTCGGCATTGAAATGCCTAAAAAACCCGTTTTAAAGGAGGACGGACAATGATAAGAAAACTTGCGAAAAGCATACGCGAATACAAAAAAGCGGCAATAGCCACACCGTTTTTAATGGTGGGCGAGGTAAGCTGCGAATGCATTATCCCGCTTATAACGGCAAGGCTTATCGATACAATAAACGCCGGCAGTGAGATAGGCGACATAGTGAAATACGGCGTTTTACTTGTTTTGATGGCGTCTGTTTCTCTGTTTTTCGGCGCAATGGCAGGCAAAACCTGCGCCACGGCGTCGGCGGGCTTTGCGAAAAACCTGCGTCAGGATCTGTTTTATTCGATTCAAAACTTCTCGTTTTCAAACATTGACAAATTCAGCACGTCAAGCCTTGTAACACGTCTTACCACGGACGTCATGAACGTGCAGAACGCCTTTATGATGCTGATTCGAACAGCCGTAAGAGCGCCTCTGATGCTTGTTTTCGCAACGGTGATGTCCGCCGTGCTCGGCAAGCAGCTCGCATGGGTATTTGCGGGACTTATCCCGTTTTTGGCTTTCGGACTGTTCGTCATCGCAAGAATTGCAATGCCGAAATTCAAAGCCGTTTTCAAAAAATATGATAATCTCAACGCTTCCGTACAGGAAAACATCAAGGGAATGCGCGTTGTAAAAAGCTTCGTAAGAGAAGATTATGAGGAAAAGAAGTTCGGCAAAGCATCCGACGAATTAAAAAAGGACTTTACCTTTGTCGAGCGTGTAATAGCTATTTCAACACCGTTGATGCAGACAGCGATGTACGGCTCGATGCTTTTCATCTCTTTCTTCTGCGCAAAGATAGTTATAAGCTCCGTCGGTGCCGAGCTTGACGTCGGCACACTTTCAAGCATGATAACCTATTCGATGCAGGTACTCATGTCACTTATGATGCTCACGATGATCCTTGTCATGCTCACAATGGCGGCGGCTTCGGCAAAACGTATCGAGGAGGTGCTCGACGAAAAAAGCGACATTGTCAATCCCGAAAACCCGATAACGCAGGTAGCAAACGGCGATGTCGATTTCGATAATGTTTCGTTTAAATACTCCGCATCGGCAGAGAGAGACTCTCTCTCGAACATCGACCTGCACATCAAAGCCGGTCAGACCGTCGGCATCATCGGCGGCACAGGCTCCGGAAAATCAAGTCTTATTCAGCTTATTTCACGTCTTTACGATGTAACGGAGGGCGCGGTAAAGGTCGGAGACGTCGACGTCAGAAAATATGACATAGAAACGCTTCGTGATGCAGTGTCGGTCGTTCTGCAAAAGAACGTCCTGTTTTCGGGCACGATAAAAGAGAACCTCCGTTGGGGCAATCCCGACGCCACGGACGAGGAAATCGAGAGAATATGCCGTCTCAGTCAGGCATCCGAATTTATCGAGCGTTTTCCGGATAAATACGACACACACATCGAACAGGGCGGCTCAAATGTTTCGGGCGGTCAAAAACAGCGTCTGTGCATAGCTCGTGCGCTTCTCAAAAAACCGAAGGTGCTTATTCTTGACGACTCCACCTCAGCCGTCGACACTCACACCGACGCGCTTATCCGCAAGGCTTTTCGCGAGGAAATTCCCGACACAACAAAGATAATAATCGCTCAACGTATTTCGTCGGTTCAGGACGCAGATCTTATTGTCGTCATGGACAACGGCACAGTTGCGGCGAAGGGTACGCACGATGAGCTTATCAATTCGTGCGAAATTTACAAGGAAGTGTATTATTCTCAAAACAAGGCGGGTGACGACGATGAATAAAACAGAAAAAGCGTCCGCAAAGGGCATGTCGCCTATGGGCGGCAAGGGGCCGATGGGGCACGGCGGCGCTCCGCGCGGCAAGGCAAAGCTCGACCCGAAATCACTCGGCAGACTGGTTAAGCTGCTCATACATGACCACCCCGTGCTTGTACTGCTCATTATCGTGTGCATCGCATTAAATGCGATAATCGGCGTTATGCCCGCTGTCTACATCAAAACAATCACGTCTTATATTGTCGACGGACTTGCGCTCGCAAAGCAGGCAGGCGGCGCGGCGGCGTGGGCTGAATACTCGCCTCTCGTGGGAAAAAGCCTTTTAACGATGACCCTCCTGTTCGTTGCGGGTATAATTTGCGGCACCGCAAGGGAGCAGTTCGGCGCGGTGCTCACACAAACGTTTCTCGACGACATGAGAAAACGTATGTTCAACAAAATGGAAGAACTGCCGATAAAGTTTTTCGACACAAACACTCACGGCGACATCATGAGCCTTTACACAAACGATATCGACACGCTGCGTCAGCTTGTCTCACAGGGGCTTCCGAGCATCTTTTCGGCTGTCATAACGGTTGTTTTCCTTATAGGCGTCATGATATATTACAGTGTTTCGCTTATGGCGGTTGTCGTGCTCGGAGTTATCGCAATGACGCAGGTAACAAAGAAAATAGGCGGCAACTCCGCAAAATTCTTCATGCGTCAGCAGGAGAGCGTCGGTAAAACAGAGGGTTATGTCGAAGAAATGATGAACGGTCAAAAGGTTGTAAAGGTTTTCTGCCATGAGGACGCCGTTAAGCGCGATTTCGACAAGGTGAACGAGGAGCTGTACAAAAATTCCGAGGCGGCTAACACCTTCGGCAACGTATTCGGTCCCGTAATGAACAATATCGGCAATATTCTCTATGTGCTTGTGGCATTTGTCGGCGGTCTGCTTATTACTCTCGGAGATAAAATCCCGAACATTTCAATTGAAAATACGGTAACAACAGGCTCTGTAACCGCCGTGCTGTCCGTATCTGTTGTTGCGTCATTCCTCGGAATGTGCAAACAGTTCACCGGTCAAGTCAACCAGGCATCACAGCAGATAAATGCCGTTGCAATGGCAATGGCGGGCGCGCAGCGTGTGTTTGACCTCATCGACGAAACACAGGAAACCGACGACGGCTATGTTACGCTTGTCAACTGCCGCACGGACGAAAACGGCAGCATTACCGAATGCGCCGAGCACACGGGCATGTGGGCGTGGAAACATCCCCACTCCGCAGACAATTCCGTGTCGTACACTCCGCTTAAAGGCGATGTTGTATTTGACGATGTCGACTTTGAATATGAGGAGGGCAAGCCTGTTCTTCACAATATAACGCTCTACGCAAAGCCCGGTCAGAAGGTCGCGTTCGTCGGCGCCACGGGCGCGGGCAAAACGACGATAACGAATCTTATCAACCGTTTTTATGACATTGCAGACGGCAAAATAAGATATGACGGAATCAACATCAACAAAATCAAAAAGGACGATCTGCGTCACTCGCTCGGCATTGTTTTGCAGGACACAAACCTTTTCACCGGCACGGTTATGGACAACATCCGCTACGGCAAGCTTGACGCAACGGACGACGAGTGCATAAAAGCGGCAAAGCTTGCCAATGCGCATGATTTTATAACACGCCTGCCCGACGGCTACAACACAATGCTCACGTCAAACGGCTCAAATCTCTCACAGGGACAGCGACAGCTTATCTCTATCGCGCGCGCCGCGGTTGCCGATCCGCCCGTCATGATTCTCGATGAAGCAACGTCCTCAATCGACACCCGCACGGAGCTTCTCGTTCAACGCGGGATGGATGCTCTTATGAAGGGCAGAACAGTTTTCGTCATAGCGCATCGCCTCTCCACCGTCAGAAATTCCGACGCCATCATGGTGCTTGACCACGGTCGAATTATCGAACGCGGCAGTCACGACGAGCTTATTGCAAAGCACGGCACGTATTATAAGCTCTACACGGGCGCTTTTGAGCTTGAATAATTTTTAAGAGGGATAAATTTATGAACAAAGAAAAAATAAAAACAGGGACAAGTACAAAAGGACGGCTGCTCATGCTTGCAACCGCCCTTCTCTGGGGACTCGCGGGAGTTTGCGTTAAAAGCATCTCGTGGAACTCAATGTCTATAATGTCCGCGCGGTGCTTTATCGCGGTAATAATGATACTGATTACACGCAGAAGCTTTAAGCTCAGGATAAACAAAAAAACAGCCCTCGGCGCTGTTATGATGTGTCTTACGGGCATTTTATACATGATGTCGATAAAGCTTACCACTGCGGCAACAGCCATCGTTTTGCAGTACATCGCGCCGATTCTTGTATATCTGTACACGGTGATATTCCGTCACGAAAAGCTGCGCGCGTGCGAAGCGGCGATAGTGCTTGCCGTTTTCGGCGGCTGCGTGCTGTCGTTTGCGGACGGACTTGACCCGACAAAAATGCTCGGTAACGCTTTAGGGCTTCTTTCCGGAGTGACATTTGCCGCACAAATAATAATTCTGAACGATGACGATACAAATTCGGAGGACGGCGTCTTTTTAAGCAATATCATCGGCATTTTTGCGGGCTTGCCGTTCATGTTCTTTGACAAGGGACTGAACTTCGAGCCGAAAACGATTATGTGGCTGTTGATTTTGGGAATCTTTCAATACGGTCTTGCAAACATCTGCTACGCAAAAGGCTGTCAGCATGTTGATAAAATCGAGGGTGCGCTTATTCTCACCGTTGAGCCGATATTCAACCCGATTCCGGTATGGATAGTAACGGGCGAAAAGCCGGGACCGCTTGCAATGGCGGGCTTTGTGATAGTGGTGATCGGTGTCGGCATGTACGGCGCGCTGCCGCTTATACGTAAAAAGCTGCACGCACGGACACCGGCATGATGTATCAAAGCAACCGAAAAAATGTCATGCAATCTTCTTTTTAGGTTGCTTCCATACAGCTTAGGCTGACGGGACTTGAACCCGACAGCAGACAATTTTTGAGCAATTTTCGTTTTTTGAGGTGCAGGCTT
>OLHA01000323.1_pt1 | contig 28173 bp, 31 predicted proteins | sample 1605961 | NCBI WGS metagenome assembly OLHA01 (sample SAMN03283288) | human gut metagenome | biome: human-associated habitat; material: feces | host: Homo sapiens | place: Peru | collected 2012
AGGATATACAGGATCTGTTATTGCAACAGTTAAATCATCACAAAATAAATCTAAAATTCTTCCAAGGTCGCATTTTGCACCATCAGATATAAATATCTCATCAGAAGAAATATTTAAGTTTTTATAATCATATTTTGATATTTTATCTCTTAATGAAAAATAACCTTGTTCTGGCCCATAGCCTTTAAAAGTTTTTGAATCAGAAAGCTCACTTACTGCAGAATGCATTGCAGATATACAAACTTTGGGAAGTGGGAGAGTAACATCTCCAATTCCTAAGCTTATAAGTTTTTTATTTGGATGGCATTGCTTATAATTATTAACTTTCTGAGCAATATTAGAAAAAAGATAATTTTTTTCTAAATTAAAAAAATTAGTATTTAATTCTAACATAATAACCTCCTAATTAAAATAAACACCTTCATAGACTGTACTTGCAGGACCAGATAAATAAATATTATTAGAATTAGTATCTAAATATGTTTGAAGAATTATATTTGCAGCTAAACTATCAACTTTCTTTTTTCTTTTTTTTCTAGAAATATCAGCATCTAACATATAATTTGTTGCTTCTACAGTTGAAAGTCTCTCATCTTGCATAATAACTTCTACATTTAAATAATCAATTAATTTTTTTTGAAACTCAAGGCAAATTTTGCCTCTTTCACCAACCGTATTATTCATATTTTTAGGCAAACCTAAAATAATTTTTGAAACATTATATTCACTAACAATTTCTTTTAATTCTGGCAATATAGAATCATAATCCGATTCATTAAAATGTATTGTTTTATAAGTTGACGCTATTGTATGAGTTACATCACTTAATGATACACCAAGAGTTTTGCTTCCTAAATCAAGTCCCAAATATCTCATTTTTGTAAATAATTATTGACTAAAAATGCCAACAAATCTGTTCTGCTAATACTTTGAATTTTCTTTCTAGCGTCCTTATAACTAGAAATATATCCAGGATCACCACTCATCAAATAACCAACAATTTGATTTATTGGATTATAGCCCCTTTCTGATAAAATATCTACAACTTCTTTTATTACATCACCAATTAAAGCTTGTTTAAATATAGTTGAATCATAAATTCTTGTTTCTTCCATAAACTCACCTACTTTTATGAATACATCATAATTTTATCATTAAACAAAATTTTTTTCAACTATAATTCTATAATAAGCATCTGTAGAATTCATATTTCTTTACCAATTCACGTTGCTCCTCATAAATTTACTTAAAATTTTTATATAAAGGAAAAATAGAAAGTTACAAAAAAATGTTAGAAAATCTAACATTATGATAAAACTACATTTACTTCTTTTTCCTTATATTCACGTCCACTAGTATATTTAACTACTAATTTTACTGTATCGCCTTTCTTTTTTTCATACAAATAATTACTTATATCACTAAAAGAATTAATGTCAATATCGTCAATTTTAGTAATAATATTTCCTATCTCTAATTTTGATGAATCTGCTCCACTACCACTTACAATTCTAGAAATATAAAATCCAACTGGCATATTATAACTTTTACTATATGATTCGTTAATCATATATCCTTCAATACCTAATGTTGCAGTTTGTTCTTCTTCACCATTCATTAATGATTCAATTAAATTACTAACAGAGGAAATTGGAATAGCAAAACCCATTCCTTCTATACTAGCTGATGATGTATAGGAATTTGAGGAATATTTAGCTGAATTAATTCCAATTACCTCACCATTACTATTAAGTAAGGCTCCACCACTATTTCCACCGTTAATTGCAGCATCTATTTGAATCATTTTATTTGTATAATTATCTATAGTAACCTCTCTATCTAAAGCACTTACTACTCCTGTGGTAACTGATTGACCATAACCTAATGCATTACCAATCGCAATAACACCGTTACCAACTTTTAAAGTATCACTATCACCAAGTGTAGCAACTTTAATAGAATTAATTGTATCTTCATCCAAATTGCTTAAATCAACAGTAATAATTGCGATATCTTTTCTTTCAGATGTACCTTTTATTTTGGCATCAACACTTTTATCATTAATAAATTTAACATTTAATTCTTCTGCACCTTCAACAACGTGATTATTTGTTAAAATTATAAGTTCAGAATCATTTGAACTTACAATAATTCCACTTCCGGCTCCTTCACTATATTGTTGTGATCCAAAAAAACTTGGTCCATATTTTCCTGTTGAAACTAAGGTTTTACTTGTTATCGCAACAATTGATGGCATAACATTTGAAACAATCTCTGAAACATCTGTTATATATACACCTTCACTATTAACAGTACTTGTCTCAGTTTGCTTCAACTCTATACTTGCTTTTTGTTTATTTGTTTCTAATGAATTAGAATTATTTTGTGACAAATAAACTACCAATATAGATAAAATTACTATAGTTATAATAAGTAAAATTATAACTATCCCATTATTTTTTTTCTTTTCATTTATTATTATTTTTTCATTATTCTTTTCATTCATAAAATCACCTCATCTAAATTTACATTTTTAATATATACTATTATTATGTTATTTTTGTGAAATTTTAATAATTTTATTATTTTCTATTTAAATTGGATTAACATGAATTATCGCTAAATAAACTTCATCAATATTATTTATAATTTCTTTTTCTAAATTATCAGCAATATTATGACTTTCAAAAGTAGATAAGTTTCCATCAACGAAAATTGATAAAGAAATTTGATATTTATAACCTACTGGTGTTGAATTAAAATGTGTAAATTTTTTTATTTCTTTATGATTTTCTATTATTTTTAAAACTTCATTTTTAGTTATATCATTCATACATTTATCCATTAATACGTCATAGCTTTCCTTAAATATATTAATAGCGGTTAATATAATCCAAACTGAAATTACTGTTCCTACTATTCCATCAATAAAATAAATACCATTTCTAGATAAAATTGCGGAAATTAAATTTAATAAAGTTAAAACGCAATCATTCCTGTGATCTTTTGAATTAGCTTTAATTAATAAATTATTTAATTTTTTGGATATTTTATTTGTATATAAAAATAACAAAAATTTTAATATTATTGTTATAATACAAACAACAATAAGCCATATTGAAAATTCATAATGAGTAGGTTTAAAAATTGATAAAATAGAATCCTTTAATATTATTAAAACAGTTATAAACATAACAATACTAATTAACATTGAATAAATATATTCAGCCTTACCATGACCTAAGTTATGATCATCATCATAAGGTTTACTCGCAATTTTATTGCCAATAAACGTCATAAATGAAGAAAAAACGTCTCCAGCACTATTAATAAAATCAGCAATCATAGCCTTACTATTAGTCATAAATCCTATAATACCTTTAATAACTAAAAGAAAAATATTTCCTAATACTCCTAATATACTAGCTAACCTAACACTTTTATATCTCATATTTCCTCCTAGTAAACACCTATATTTTTTTCACAATAGCTTGCCATATAACTAATACTTTCCTTCGTACCTAGAGCAAACCAGCGTGTTACTACAGAAAGTACTGCCCCAATACAAGCAACTAAATTATAATAATCACTTCTATTCTCTGATGTAATCATATCGTCAAATAAAAGGATATTTTCTAACAAAAACAACATTTTAAAATTTGCTTTTTTTAACAAAAGTATTTCCTTTTCTTTTAATTTTATTTCTTCAAATATTTTATAATAAGCTTCATAACTTCCATGACATTCTTTTAAATTAATGAATAAAACTTTTAAACTGTTAATAACTTCTACTTTAATTTTTTCTAAAATATCCTCTTTTGAATTATAATTTCTATAAAAAGCCATTCTAGAAACACCAGCTTTTTTTACTAATTCTGTAATAGTTATTTTATCAAAATCCTTTTTATTCATTAAATATATAAGAGCTGTTTGTAAACTTGATTTAGTTATTTTATTTGATTCTTCATTAGAATTTTTAACTGAATATTGTCTATCTTTCATATACACTCCTTGATGTTACAAATTAAACAGATTTGTAAACTTCACTAATCAATATATTGATTTTTTATCTTTTTAGTGATAAATATATTATATATAGTTGTTACGATTGTAACACCAGACATATTTTTTGTCAATCTAGAAAAGAAGTGTTAGTATGATTACAAAAATTTACTCGCTTGCCTTAATGGCAGTCATAGTTTCATTTTTAGGCTTTTTAGTTGAAAATATATGGCTTATTTTAACAAAAGGTTTTTGCGATAATAGAAATATGAAATTACCATTTTTACTAGGATATGGATTATTTATTATTGGACTATATATTTTCCTAGGAACCCCTGATTCATTTATAATTAATAGTATATTTGTAAACAATCAGGATATTGGTCATATTGTTTATTTTGTAATTGTTTTTCTAATAGTCAGTATTGGAGAATTATTACTTGGAACATTTACAGAAAAATACTTTAAGTTTTATTATTGGAATTATGAAAAAATACCTATGCATATTACTAGATATACATCTATTCCAACCAGTTTAGGTTTTACAGTTATAATTATGTTTTTTATGCAGGAATGTTTTACACCAATTTATAATTTTATTTATAATTTGGAAAAATTAAGTACCTCTTCTATTTCTATAATTTTAATAACAATTTTAACAATTGATTTTTTAACAAGTTTTTATAAAATGCATAAAACAAATAAACAAAATATTAGATGGAAATATTACATTAATAAAAAAGCCGAAAAAGAAAAGATTACAAATTAATATTTGTAATCATATTCCCACAAACTAAGTTTCCCATTTACTTTTATTGGTTCTATTTTAGAAATTTTTTCTAACTTAAAACCATACCCATTCCATTCTTTATTTTTTATGATATTAGAATATACTAAGTCATTTTCGCATTTTAAAATTTTTCTAAAATTGTCATCAACTTTTATACAATCAGTTATAGAGGCAATACCAATTATACAACCAGTTGGACAATCTAAATTATATTTTTCAAATTTTTTCATTGCGTTCTTATCAACAGTTTTTGCAGCATGAATTAAAATTTTACCTCTATAATTTGTTTTCCAAGTTCTAAATTCATATTTTTTTATATTTTCTACAATAAGAGAAGCAAATGGTTGTTTGATTGTAATTACTTTCATATTTTCCTCCGTATATTTTTAATTATTATAACACAAAATAAATTAATTAAACAGTTAAGAAAGGTGGTGAGTTATGATTAAAAAATTAAATTCATTTATTAATTCTTCAATTTGTATATCTATTATGTTTATAATTATAGGAATTATTATGGTAATAATTCCTAAGATGTCTTTAGAAATTTTAGGAGTTATATTATCAGTCATACTAATTATAAATGGCGTTATTTTAATGATTACAGATATAAAATTAAATAATAATTTTATTCCTGTTGATATGTTACCAGCAAGTATGTTATCTATTCTACTTGGAATTATGATGTTAATATATCCTAATATATTAAGTATTATTATTCCATTAATGCTAGGTACATGGTTTATAATGACAAGTATTTTTAAAATTCGTTTAACATTATACTTAAGTAAAATACAAAATACTCCTTGGTTATTACTAATGTTAATTTCTATTTTATCAATAGTATGTGGATTTATTTTAATTTTAAATCCAATTGATTCATCAGTTGCAATAACATTATTTATTGGCATAGTAATAATTGTCTACGCTATTTCTGACATAATAAATATGATTGTATTAAAAAGAAATCTTAATAAACTAACCAAATATTTTAAAGAAAACATAAAAATAATTGAAGAATAAAAAAAAGTTACAATGATAACTTTTTTTTAGTTATTAATCCCATGTTCTACTCTCGGACTATTCATAGTTAATGGTTTAAATTGATATCCATGACTTAGTCCATATTTTATGATTTCTTCAACCGCATCTACACTAAACTTTTTTATATCATGTTGTAAAACTACATAAGTACTGCCATTTCCAAGTGAATTTACAACATTCGAGATAACTTTATCAGTATTATATGTTTCACCGGCATCACCACTTACGACATTCCAATCAAAATATCTAAATCCTCTTAAAGTTACTTCATTAGTTAATTTACTCATTATTTTAATTCCACCATCATAACTTTTACTTACAGTATTAGAACTTCCACCAGGAAATCTAATAATAGTTGACGTATAACCAGTTATTCTTTTAACCTTTTCTTGAATTTTATATAAATCATTAAAATAATTATCAACACTTGAATAAATATAACTATAGTTATGGCTATTCGAGTGTAACCCAATAGTATGTCCTTCTTGATATGCCCTTAATATTACATCATCATATCCATGTGTTAAAGCTTGGTCAGTCACAAAAAACGTAACTTTAACATCATATTTTTTTAATATATCTAATAATTCATTAGTATACATACTAGGTCCATCATCAAATGTTAAATAAATTGTTTTACCATTTGGAGTTATAATTTCATTATTATTAATTACAGTAATATTTCTAGTAGCAGTCGATTCATTATTATTGCTATCTTTAACTTTATATTCAAGTTTATAACTACCTGCTTTATCAGTATTAACTGATCCTGATATTTCGATTTGATCTGTTAAATCTCCATCACAATAATCTATCGCAGTTGCACCCATTTCCTCATACTTTTCACCTACTACTAATCTAACATCTTCCTCACCATTAAGTTTAATAGCTGGTTTTTCTGTATCTTTTTCTACCGCTGATTTTGACAAATTAGTTTGATTACCAGATGAATCTGTAACCGTAAACACTATATTACCGTTTTTTATTACTTCTTTTACTTTGCTTGTTATATTTCCATCATAATTATCAATAGCCTTAAAATCAAATTTTGGAATTTTACCATTTGGACAATACCAAAATTCACTTTCTTCTAATTCTATATTAGGTGATATAGTATCAATTACATTAACTATTTGACTTATTATTTTTTCCTTATTTTTATATTTATAGGTATATTTTATTTCATATTTTCCTAATTTTTTTAAGTCAACCTGTCCACTAATAGTAGATGTTAGTTCCTTGCATTTTAATTTATTTCCAAAACATACTTTAATATTATTATCATATGAATTTCCGTATTCAATGCTTATTATTTTTTGATAATTCTTGATATTAAATCTAGGAAACACTAAAAAAAATATAATACTTAATATAATCATAAGTACAACTACTAAAATAAAAATTAGTTTTTTCTTTTTCTTATCCATAATAACACCATAATTATTATACCACTAAAAATTTTTTTATTATTAAACTTTATTTATTTTACACAATATATGTAAAGAAAAAGTTATATTAATTTAATTTATAACTTTTTACACTTTTTTATTATAAAAATTATTATTGTTTTTCTACCTTTAAGTAATTACTACAAAAACGTAAATTCAAATAAAACTGAACTTACGTTTTTTTGTTGTATTTTTAGATTTAAAACTTTTTAATATGGCATTAAATATTTAGGCTTTTTTCAAAATCATTGATTTTTTATTTGAATCGTAAATAAAGTAATATCCATCAGAATCAGAGTCACTTTCAGTATCTAAATATGTTTTATATGTTGCATTAAAGTCTGTTACTTTTGTTAAATCTATTACATTACTTCCTGTTACATTCACTCCATTTATAGTAGTATCACTTGAACAATATGCACCATATTTTCCCGGATAATAAGTCCTTCCATTACTACAGTTTGTATAATTTTCTCCGGTAATTGAACCATTTTCCACTATTCCTGATGATGTCCCATCAACAGCATATCCTGTTATTCCACCTATAGTATCATTTCCTGTTATAGTTATATTTTTTAATAAAATATTTTTTATAACTTTTTGACTATTTCCAGCTATTCCTCCTATAGTACTATTTCCAAATACACTTCCAGTTACAATCATGGATTCAATATTTCCAAGGTTATATCCGGCTATTCCTCCAACGTAATTTTTTCCTTTTACACTTATATTTTCCACATTGAATCCTCTTATTGTTCCTTTATTGTATCCAAATATTCCTACATAATCAGTTGTTGCATCAATTTTTATATTTTTTAATGTATATCCATTTCCTATGAATGTTCCAGTGAATGGTACAGACTCCAATCCAAAACTATAAACTTTTTTATCTTTAAAATCTATATCATTCATTAAACTATAATAAGAACTTGCTCTTTCTGTTGTCTGATTTATTGCTGCATTATTAAAGTCATTTACACTTTTTATTTGGTAAGGATCTTCTTGTGTTCCACTTCCTTTTAAATTAAACTCTACTGGATATTCTTTTGTTGTTACAACTTTTAAAATTCCTTTATTATCATAATTAAAATAATATCCATCGGAATCATTATCTCCTCCATATATTGTATCTAAATATGAATTGTAATATGTTAACATATCACTTCCAACATCATAACCACTTGTATTTAGTGATTCATTTATTTTTACCTTATTTGAACAATATGCTCCGTAATTTCCTGCATAATATGTTCTTCCATTACTACAATTTATATAATTTTCTCCAGTAATTGAACCATTTTCTATTATTCCGGATGACGTTCCACTAACTGCATAGCCTGTTATACCTCCTACGGTATCTTTTGCTTTTACTGAAACATCCCTTAATAATACATTACTTAAATTTTTCTCACTATGACCAGCTATTCCTCCTACAGTACTATTTCCCTCTATTGTTCCAGTTAAACTGATTGAATTTATCGTTCCTATATTATATCCAGCTATTCCTCCAACATTATTATTTCCTTTTACACTTATATTTTCTACATTGAATCCTCTTATTGTTCCTTTATTATATCCAAACATTCCTACATAATCAGTACCTAAATCTATTTTTATATTTTTTAATGTATATCCATTTCCTTCAAATGTTCCTTCAAATTTATTATTATTATTTCCAATTGGTTCTAATGTAACTCCATTTAAATCTAAGTTTTTACTTAAATATACTGTTTTACCTGAAAAACTTTTTCCACTATTTACTAAATCAGTAAATTCTTCGTAATCAGCAATACTTTTTATATAACATTCTTTCAAATTGTCATAATCTTCTGTATTACTATCTCCACATATTATTCCTTCATTTTCATCTACTATTTCAATTATTTCTTCTTTTTCACATGTTACCTTATCTTCAAATATTGGTTTATTACATGTAAATCCATTTATCACTAAATTTTCTAATACAAAATTTGATCCATTATTTAATATATATACATATCCACTACTTGGTTTTGTTCCTTTAAATGATAAACAATCATTTTCATTTGCACATACCTTTCCATCATTTGCTTCAAATGTTAAATCAGATATATTACTATCTTTATTTAATAACATTTGATTTGCTACGTATGTTTCTGCTGATGACAATATTCCATATGCTGAATCTATTGCTGCTGATAATCTTGTTTTATTTAATATTTTTATTATACTTGGTATTGCGATTAACGCTATTATTGCTAATATTACTATTACTGCTAAAAGTTCTATTAATGTAAATCCTTTTTTTCTTTTCATTCTTTCATTCATAAATCATCTATCCTTACTATAAAAATTTTATCATATTCATTTTTATTATTCAACAAAAAAATATGCTGAGCATATTTAATTAACAATATAATCAAAAGATATAGCGTCAGATAAATCATAAGAAACTTCTTTTTCTAATTTAATTGATTCACTAGAATTAAAAGTCTTATCTACCTCTATTTTAAAATTACATATATTTATATTATTAGAATCTTTAATAATTATTTCTATATTATCTATATGTTTTTTCTTATCAGAATTATTTATTAATGTGGCTTTAAAAATTGATTTATTTTTCTTAGTTACAATAGAAGGATTTTTTAAATCAATTATATTTACCTCTGAATCTACACTTAAAACTTTTGTATAATTTAATCCTAAATACAGCTGAAAACAAAATACAACTATCCCAAATATTATTAAATAATAATATTTCATATTTTAATCCTTTGGATTAAATATAAATGATAGAAAGAATGATATAACTATTGCAGAAATAATACCTGATGATGTCAAATCAAACATTCCCATCGCAAGTCCCATAAATCCAAACTCAGCTGCTTTTTCTAAAGCTCCATGAATTAATAAATGTCCAAAACTTGTAATTGGAACTAAAGCTCCTCCGCCAGCCCATAATACAAATTTATCATAAATATTAAATAAATCTAAAAATGCTCCAAGTACTACAAAAAGTGCAGTAATGTGTCCTGGTGTTAATTTAGTATTATCTAAAATAATTTGACCAATTAAACAAACTATTCCAGCAAATAAAAAGGCATTTACATAAATCATTCTATTACCTCCAAACTAATTGCGTGAGCAACACTTGGAATTGTCATTTTTTCATTTACCATAACAGGTGACATAAGAGCTCCTGTTGCCACTAATAATACCCTAGTAATTTCACCTTTCTTCATTTTATTAAAAATGTATCCATAAGTTACTAAAGGAGCACAAGCTGGTCCACTAGCTCCGGCATATACAGGTTGTTTTTCTATATCAAAAATCATACAAGCTGTATCATCATAATTATTTAACTTAATGTTATACTCTGTTTCCATATATTCTTTTAAAATCTTTTTGCCATAAATTCCTAAATCACCAGTTAAAACAAGATCATAATATCCTATTTCTCTTTTTGTATCTCTTAAATGTTCATAAATTGTTTTTGCAGCCGCTGGTGCCATAACAGCTCCCATATGATACACATCTTTAATTCCCATATCAACAACTGAACCAATAGTTCCACTTTCAACTCTTATACCACTTTTATTAGAAGAAAGATAAGCACTTGCACCACCAGTTGTTGTAAATGTTGTAGTTTTTCTTTTAGGGCCTCCATATTCTACTGGATAACGAAATTGTTTTTCAGCGGCATTATTATGAGATGATGTAGAACAAATACAATTTTTTACTATTCCTTTATCTACAAAAGATGAGCCAATGATTAAACTCTCGACACTTGTAGCACAAGCATTATAAACCCCTAAGTAAGGTATTTGTAATTTACTTGCTGCGTAATTAGAAGATGTTAATTGATTCATCAAATCTCCAGATATATGAATATCAACATCAAACCTAGTCCTACCTAATTTATTCAGTAAAATATCAACAGAATCTTCTATTAATTTTGATTCAGCTTGTTCCCAAGTTTTAAGTCCAAAATAAAAATCATTATAACTTTTATCAAAATAACTTTGTAATGGACCATTTTTCTCATAAGGTCCTGTAACAGTGCTTGTTTCATTAATATAAGTATTATCAAATTTTATAGTCATTTTAACCTCCAAATATTATAAGTCGCAAAAGTCCAAAGACATATGCACTTACAACTCCAAAAATAATTACTGCTCCACTTAATTTAAACATACTAGCACCTAACCCTGTTACAAGGCCTTCTTTTTTATAATCTAATGCGGCACTCATCATTGCGTGTGCAAAACCTGTAATAGGTACAAAAAGACCCGCTCTACAAAAGTGTACCCACTTATCAAAAAATCCAAAACAAGTCAATAAACAGCCAATAAAAATAAGCGTTATAATCATATAAGTTCCTGCTTCTTTTGTTGGTATAGATAAAAAATATGAATAAAGTTGTAAAATAAATTGGCCTAATACTCCCATAAGTCCACCGGATAAAAAGGCAACCATACCATTACAAATACAATTTTCTTTTGGTGTATATTTATCAACCAATTGTTTATATTTATTTTTTTCCATAATATTCCTCCTAATTTTATTATGAAAAAAGTTTAAAAATATATACAAAAAAATAAACTAAGCTGCTAGTTTATTTTTAAGTTTAGTTAAAACTTTTTGTTCACTTCTTGAAACTTGAACTTGTGTCATTCCAAGATTCTTTGCGATTTCAGATTGTGTCATATCACACATATAACGTTTTTCAATTAACTCTCTTTCTTCTTTTGATAATCTAGAAAGTTCACTTCTTAATGCGATAAGTTCATCTAAATGATTTTCTCTTTTTTCACTTACAGTATCATACAAGGTAATTTGTTTTCCTGAAGAATTAATTGGTTCATCTAGACTTTGTAAAACATTAACAGATTTCATAGCTTCACTAACAAAATATTCATCAATTTCTAAATAATCCGCAATTTCTTTTATTTTTGGTTGACGCATTAATTTTTGCGCTAATAAAATAGTAGCAGATTCAATTTGCAAATTTAATTTAGTTATATCACGACTAATTTTTATTCCTTTATCTTCTCTTACAAATTTTTTCATTTCACCTAATATATATGTATAAGCATAGGTTGTAAATTTATTATTAAAACTTGCATCATAATTTTTATAAGCTGTAATTAAACCTATCACGCCAGCTTGAAACAAATCTTCTTTATTAGGATAATTTTCAAAATAGTGAGAAATAGAATAAATTAAATTTTTATTTTCTTCTAGTACTTCTTCAATACTTTGTTTCACTATATCCTCCTATACATTAACAGTTTGTAAAGCAACTAGTTCATCATTTATTTCATTTATATATTTTAATAATCTACTATGTGTAATTTTTTTTCTAATTTTTTCATTATTTATACCACACATCATTAAATTGCCGTGATTATTTCTTGTAATTTCATAGTTATAAAGTAATATATTTATTCCTTTAATATCTATATAATCTAATTTTTCGATATTAAAAACTACATTTCTAAAACCATTTTCTAAAATTAAATTTGTAACATTATCATTTAAAATTTTTACTGTTTTTTTAGTTAATGAACCTATTAATCTAATAAAAAAAATACCATGTCTAAACTCTGTTTCAATTTCTAACATAAATCACCTCGCATTATTAATTTAACACACATTAAAAACTATTTATATGAATTCGACAAAATTAGAATTTATTTTAAATCTACATTTTTTTACAAAATAAGCATTTTGTGTATTTTAAACATCATTTAAAAGTTTTATTGTTTTTGACTCTTTAATTTTTTTATTTGAATACATAATATTCCACTTTGGTTTATCAATTATAAAATTATTTATATTAATATCTGTATCAGTTATAGAATTAATATAGGCAAATGAATCAGAGTCATAATTATCACAATCGGATACTTTAACAGATAATTCATAATTATTATTATTTTTTATATTTAGACTTGAAAGTGGATAATAATTATTTAAATCAATTTTATAATAACTTAACAATTCATAAGTATATTCAAGTTTTCTATCAGCTATATATATTTCTATATTATTAATATCAAAATTAGTTAAATCATAAAAATATATATAACGAATTTCTTTCATTTCTTGATACTTATAAGTATTTTCTTTAAAATTTTTGATAATATTAAAATTCAAATTAAAAAGTAAATTTACAATCATTATTAATTTCATTTAATCACCTCTACATTAAATATAGTAATTTTATTTTTATTTTCCTTTTTTATATGGACAAAATAAATAATTTTTTTAAATACATATACTTAGTTGGGATGTGATTTTATGTTTTCTAAATTTTTTAGATATTTATTTAAGGATTTTTATCTATTTACAGCCGCATATTCAAACAATGTTTTTCCAGATCCTTTATCTAAGGAAGAAGAAGATTATTATGTAGAAAAATGTAGGCTTGGTGATAAGGATGCAAGAAATAAATTAATTGAGCATAACTTAAGACTTGTAGCCCACATTGTAAAAAAATACGAACATAAAAAAGATGATATGGACGATTTAATAAGTATAGGTACAATTGGTTTAATTAAAGGAATTGATAGTTTTTCATACAAACATGGAACAAGAATTACAACATATTGTGCAAGATGTATAGAAAATGCAGTATTCACATATTGGAAATTGAAAAGGAAATTAATGAACTTTTTTATAAATTAAGACATACAATTCAAACTGAGATAAGTATCAAGACAAATACTAGAAGAAAATTAAAACCTATCAACGAAAATAGTACTATAGGTGAACAAATAAAATATTATCGTATGCAACAAGATATTAAACAAACAGATTTAGGATTAAAACTTGGTTTTTCTGAAAGTGCAATTAAAAATTTAGAAAACAACGAATTAAAACTTGTAGATATTAATTTAATAAAAAAAGTTTTAAAAGAACTTAATATTGAAGATAAAATTTTAATTAATGATGAATATATAGAATTTCTATTAAATAATCCCTGTAAACAAATAAAGAATATAAGAGATACATTAAATATGTCAAGACAAGAATTCGCCAATATATTAGATGTATCTATTACATCGGTTCGTAGGTGGGAAAACGGAAATAATCATATATCAAGAGAAAAATATAACAAACTAAAAATGGAGCTATTACAGAATTAATCAATTTAATCCTGCAATAGCTCCTTCTTCGTCTTCACTTTTATTTTTGAAATGATCCAAAACTAACGAAAAAATTTTTATTTTGGAATCATCATCTATATTTAATTTTTTTATTTTCTCTACCATTAATGTAGCGTGAAAATCGGCTACACGCTTTGCTAATTCTTCCTTACCCTCTATACTTTGTGGTAAATTAACAAAAACCCTCAATTATACACCCCCCTATTAAATCTTACTTAATTTAGTATAAAAAATGACCTATTTAAATTTTATTCAAAAACAAATTGAATATAAAAAAACAGATAAAACTATTTATCTATTTTATATCAATATAACACTTTGTATAATTTATTATATAAAGTAATTTAGTTTGAATTTTTGAATTAAGTCAGCAATAGCATAACCATCTAAATCTATATTCAAACCAACATTATTTATATTTTCAAAATATGTTTCATTATCATACCTAATAAATATTTCACTAAAAACATCTAATTTTTCAATAAATTCCAATTTTTCAAACTGTGAAATAATTGCTAACTCTTTATCATTGAATTTTAAACCAATAATATTTCCATTTAATTCATATAAATCTTTTGAATTAAATGTTTTATTATATAATGACATAAAATGTCGTAAAAGATTTTCAATTACATTATTATCAATTCCAATAGAATTTAAATCAAATATTACAAGTTCATCATCTTCAATTAAATCAGGATTAACTTCATTTTTACTATTAATATGTTTATTTTTAAGTAACCCAAAAATATACATAATAAATTTTAATTTACTTATATCATCCATAACCTCTAAATTCTTCATTAAATTTCTAACATTATTTGTTGTTTCAGTAATATACATAAAAATACCTTCTTTCTATATTCGTTTTTAGCCATTTTAAAGTACATTTAATTTTTTGCATTTATAGTACTTTTAACGAATATTAATTTTCTTTTATTTGTCAAATTAATATGGTTTTATGGCGTTTTCTATACAAACTATTAATCACTCAAAAATATAATTTTTGCAAGACTTTTTTACAAAAAAAACAATTTTATGTTCTTTCGTTATTTTTATCTAATATTTTTAAACTTTCACAATTTACAACAAATTTATTTTGCTTATTTTTATCAATATAAGAATTTAACACACCTATAATAGAAATAGATTCATTCAAATGTAATAAATTCCTTTTTTCTGATAATAAATTTCCTTCTAACATAGTAGGGATAATATTTTTTTTATTTTCACCATTCATTTCATATTCTTGAACTATATCAATAAATTGAGCTAAAATTCCATTTTTTTTCTTAAATTCATGACCTATATGAAAAATTTTACCTGTAATCTCAACAAAATTTGTATGACTTTTAATATTTTCTTCAATATTTTTTTCTTCTTTAGAATCTATAATATTTTCTTCAGTGATACTTTCCTTTTTAGAAAATATCCCATTAAATGCCTCTTTTCTAGGTATTTCATCCTTAAACTCCACAAAATTATGATACTTGCTACTTTGATTTACAAAATTTTTGAATGTTTGATAATCATTATTAGTATCAAACTTTATATATACTCTCTTTTCTGCTTCTTCAAAAAACTCGTGGATAGATTCATAATAAGTATTATTAATACTATTATGAAGACAAACAACATTATCTTTATCACAAAAAATTATCGATTGTGTGTGATATGGTTCAATATTATAAAATTCACTATCCAATAATTTAACAACATCTATTAATCCTTCTTGCTTTTTTTCAGTAAGTTCTTTTACAGTAGTACAATCAGTAGTCATAAATGCTCCCTTGACCTCGGCTTTAACATAACACGATAATATAATATCATATTCTATTTTTTTATATTCTTCTAATTTATTAGCTAATCTATCGGCAATTGCATTTAATAGTTTATCTTTTATTTTCAATGCTCCATTTCCTCCTCTTTACTTTCTTCTACAGATAAAATTAATTCTTGTTTATCTAAATCAAGTTCGCTATCGATTCTAGCCTTTTCTTTTTGCAATTCCCTAATTCTTTTAGAAAATGGAAATGGTTTTTCTAATTCTTGTTTTATATCATCAAATTGTTTTTCTGTATAAATAATTTGTTCCTTAACAGTATTTAGTTTATTTTGAAAACTTTTCAGCATATTTTCTAATTTTAAAATATTACCGATTTCATCAACATTATTAATTTCAACTTTATATTTTCCTACACCTTCGATATAAATTACAGGGGTATATCTTAAACCTTCTATAGTTCCAACTATTTTAAAAGTACTTATTTCCCCTACTTCGATTTCTTCACCCATTTTAAGTATAGATAACGTTTGATAAAACTTTGTACTTGCCTCTTTTCTTGAATTAAATTGTTGTCCTCTTATATTAATGCTAAAATTATCGCCAGATAAATCTTGAACCTTTGGAATATCACTTTCAAGGTTTTCTAAATATTGTCTTTGAATTTTTAACTTTCTTGGTAATTCACGATTATATTTATCTTCTAATTCGATACGAGATTTATCATATCTAGTTTTTGATAAATATAATTGTTTTAATTCATTTTCAACTTTAAATTTATCTAAAATAAGTGGATTACCACTAGCAATTGCCTTAACCTCAGCATAAGTTAGCGTATCTCTATCTAAATCTTCAGCTGTTCTTCCACCACCATTACTATTTGCCATAATTTGATTAATAAAAGTAGATTTTGTTTGAATTAATTGATAAGAATAGGCATCAAAACTACCTTCGGTTACATATCTATATATTTCTACTTCTTCGTTTTGATTTCCCTGTCTTAAAATTCTTCCCTCTCTTTGTTCTATATCAGATGGCCGCCATGGACAATCTAAATGATGTAAGGCAATTAATTTATCTTGAACATTCATACCTGCCCCCATCTTATTTGTACTACCAATTAAAATACGAACTTTACCACTTCTCATATCTTCAAATAATTTTAATTTTTGAGAGTTAGTTTTAGCATTATGAATAAATTCAATTTCTTCTTCCAGTATTCCTTTTTCTATTAGTTTATTTTTTATATCATCATAAACATTAAACATACCATCATTTCTAGGTGTTGATAAATCACAAAAGACAAGTTGCGTTAACTTGTCCACTTTATTCTCTAACCATATTCTATATATATTTTCTACTGCCATATTAATTTTAGAATTTGGTAAATCTGGCATGCTAGAGTTAATCATTCGCAAATCAAGTGCTGCTTTTCTTCCATCATTAGTTACTAAAAGCATATTATCCTTGCTCGGATCAATAGTTCCCTCTTTAATAAGTTCGCTTCGCTCTGATAATTTTTCTATATATTTGCCTAACTCTTCACTTTTAGGGGCAACAATCGTTTTATAATCACCATCTTTTAATTTAGGTATTGATAAATTAAGCATTTTAGATGTTTTAATATCCGCAATTTCCTTAATTAAACTCATAAGTTCAGGAATATTGAAAAATTGAGCAAATCTTGCTTTTGTTCTAAACCCGCTTCCATCTGGAGCAATTTCAAAACTATTAACAATTTCACCAAAAGTGGAAGCCCACTCATCAAAATGTTCTAGCCCCATTTCTCTTAATCTATCAATTTGTAAATACTTTTGCATTACAAATAATTCTCCCATCGAATTAGAAATTGGAGTACCTGTAGCAAACACTATACCTTTACCACCATTATTTTCTAATATATAACTTACCTTCATAAATAAGTCAGTCGCCTTCTTCGATTCACAATTATTGATACCTGCAACATTTCTAATTTTTGAGTGCATTGGCAAATTTTTAAACATATGTGCTTCATCAACAATTAGTTGATCTACCCCTAATTCTTCAAAAGTTACTACATCATCTTTTTTTGAATCAAGTAAAGTCTTTAATTTTACTTCCATACCAATTTTTATTTGTTCTAACTTTTTAACACTCAAAGTTTCATTGGACTCTGCTTTGATTCTTTCGATAGCACTTGTTACTTCATTTATTTCGTTTTCAATATAATTTTTCTCATATTCTTTACTCATAGGAATAAGCCCAAAACTAGAATGAGCAATTAAAACAGCATCCCATTCTCCAGTTGCAATTCTGGCCATAAGTTTTTTTCTTCTAGATTTTTCAAAATCTTTTTGATTTGCAACTAAAATATTAGCAGTAGGATATAATTTTAAAATTTCATTTGCCCATTGTCCTAATAAATGATTAGGAACCACAAACATAGGTTTACTAACTACACCTAATCTTTTAAGTTCCATAGCACTAGCAATACATTCATAAGTTTTTCCTGCACCAACAGCGTGTGCGAGTAAAGTATTACCACCATATAAAACACGAGCAACAGCATTTTTTTGATGTTGCCTAAGTTCAATGTTTGGATTCATACCATCAAAAGTTAAATGACTACCATCATATTCTCTTTCCCTTATGCAATTAAAGGTTTCATTATATATCTTAACAAGCCTATTTCTTCTTCCTTCATCTTTCCATATCCACTCTTTAAACTCTTGTTTTATAAGTTCTTGCTTTTCTCTAGCATTTGCTGTTTCAATTGGGTTTACAACTCTCCTGTCATCATCTAATTTATCGTAAACAGTTACACTTTGAAGATTTAAAGTATTTTTAATTATTGATAAAGCATCTACTCTATCCGTTCCCCAAACGTTTGTATTTTTAATACCATATCCATACAAACCACTTGCTTGAAATAACCACGTGTTACACTCTTTTACATAATGTATTTTTAATTCACTTGCACTATAACTAGGTAGTTCTAAAAGTTCTCTACAAAAAGTATGATAAACATCTTCTGGTATCCAAGTAGAGCCTAATTTTACACTAATTTCATCATATTCTAGTGGTTTAGGTTGAACACTTTCTAATGCTTGTATATTTTTATCATATTTATTATCTTCATTTATAGATTTAACATAATTTAATTTATGTTTAACATTACCACTTAGATATTCACTAGCAAGTACCCAACCATCATTTAAATCATTTATCTTTTCGGGGTCTTGAAATACTAAAGTATCAAGTTCTTCTATAATTTCATCTTTTTCTTTTGAATATAAAGTTTTCATATATTCAAAGTCTATACAACCACAATTATTAAGAGAATACATCAGTGCATCCTCAGCATTTTCTGAATTAGTAATTTCTTTACTTTTTCTTATAGTTCTTTTTGTAAAAATATCTCCCTTAATATAAACGAGTTTCTCATTTTCTTCATCTTGTGTGACTTTATTTTCAATAGATGATAGTAAATAATAATCAGGATCACTATCAAATACTCTAACATTAGCACTATCATTTAGGTAACCAAACTTTTTAATGTAATTATCATAGACATAACTTAAATTATTTTGAGCAAATTCTAATTCATTATCAGTCCCATCTTTTAGTTGAATATTAAAAACATTACGTAATGCTTTTTTAATTTCACACATTCCTATAATTCTTTTAGCAACAATACCATCTTGAACTTGATATGGGATTAGACTAGAATCTTGCCTTTGATATATGATTTTTTTATTATCTTTTTCTATTATTATAAAGGCATTATTCTTAATATCATCACTTGCCTCTAATATTTCATATTCACTATTTTGCTCACTAATCTCATAAGGGGCATTATCGTAAATGTTTAATGGCAATCTTGCAATCGCTTGCTCAATTAATTTATCTAAACTTATATCACTAGGGTTTAAAGCATTTTTCATTTCACCATATTGTGAAGATTTTTGTGTCATATTACCAAGCATCATATTAGGATGATCTACAAAATAATTATTAATAATAACACCATCTTTATATTCACTTGTATAAATCCAATTTTCATCACTTAAATCAAGTTTTAATTCATCACGTTTTTTTAGGAAAATAATATCTGTTGTAACTTTAGTATTAGCATTTCCAGTAAACGTATTATTAGGTAATCTTATTGCGCCAATAAGTTCCGCACGTTTAGCAATATATTCTCTTACTTTTGTATCTTTCTTATCCATTGTACCATCTGTTGTTACAAAAGCAATTATACCACCACATCTAACTTTATCTAATGATTTTTGAAAAAAATAATCGTGAATTACAAAATTTTCTTTATATCTTTTATCAACAACTTTATAATTACCAAAAGGAACATTGCCAATTACCACATCAAATAAATTGTCTGGTAATGTTGATTCTTCATATCCTTTTATTTCTATTTTAGCATTAGGATACAGTTTTTTTGCAATTCGACCACTTATACTATCTAACTCAACACCATATAATTTACAATTTTCTAACTCACTTGGTAATCTACCAAAAAAATTGCCAATAGCGCACGATGGTTCCAAAACATTACCTTTACAAAAACCAAATTGTTTCAATGCTTTATAAATACCATCAATCACAATATTTGGAGTATAAAATGATGTTAAAGTTGATTGTCTGGCTTGATTATATTCATTATCATTTAAAAGATTTTTTAATTTATTTCTTTCAATTGACCAATTGTCTTTTTTTTCATCAAAGACATCAGAAATTCCACCCCAACCTACATATTTAGAAAGCACATCTTGTTCTTCAATTGTTGCATTTCTATCTTCTAATTCTAATTTTTTTAATAGTTCTATTGCCTTTATATTATCTTCATATCTTGATTTAGCACCAAAATTATTATCAACTTTATCATCACTTATGCGATAATTAATTCTAGGATATTTTTCTTCTTTTGGTTCATCTATTTGTTTGCCATCTTTATTATAACTATGTTTTTCAATTATATTAGTTTTAATACCATTCCGAGTTGGAATAAATTCAGAAGTAGTAACTATATAATCAATATCGTCATTTTTTATAGTTTTTTTATCATTAATACTATTTATTTCATCATCTATTTTTTGAAATTCTTTTTCATCTATTTCATTTTGATTTATCAATTTTGTACTAGATATATTTACATCAAATTTTTTATCATCAAAATTATTCCAAAATATGTGAATCATATTTGGGGTAAAGGAAATAGAAAAATCTTTATCCTTATATAATTCTTGTAAAAAATAGTTATTTGCTACTCCATTATGAAGTTTTATTTCATCTGTTTTATCACTATTAAAATAAGTAAAACTATTCTCACTATCAGCAAAATCATTTACTAAAGAACTTGATAAAATTATAGATAAATTTCTTTTTTTACTCTTTATATGTTCCCAACGCTGCAACTCTACATTATGAATCTTAAATGTATTTTGATATTTTGTATCAAATGAATTAAAAATATCACATATCTTACTTGCTAATTCATTTTCTCTTGATGTGAATAAAGATAATTGCTCACTTTCATAGACTTTAGTATTTGCATTTTCAAATTCATATTCATCTTCTAAATCAACATTAAGTCCATACATATTATCAAAATGTTCATCTTCTAATTCATCAAATTCATCATTGTTTAATTCTTGATCATCATCAAATGTTGTTGCATCTTTATTATCAATATCATTTAAAGAATGTTCTTTCTGTAATTCTTTAGAAAAATTTAACTTTCCGCTATTTTTGTTCTTATTTATATATAAGTATTTGTTAAAAATATTTTGATATATATTACTTAACAATTCATAATTATATCCAGTATTAGCTGATATATAGGTAAGCATATTTTCTATATCACTATTAGAAATATACTTATTAAATTTATGTTGTTCAATAATCAACTTTTTAAATTCTTCTTGTACTTTTGATAATCGTTCAACATTTAAAATAAAATCATTATATATAATAGATGTTTCCTTATTTGCAATTTGCATACACTTTAATATATCTTCATCAGACATATTTTTATTTGAATCATAACTATTAGGTAAATTATATATATTAAAATTTATTTTGAAAAGAAAAAGAGAGGTCATCATTCTTGAAATGAACTCTACCTCTCCATCTTTTAAATTATTATAATTATTACTAATACTATTTATTGAAATTTCTTTAAATGTATTATAAAAGTTTTCAGTAACGGAAATATTATTATTATTTGATATATTATTTTTAAATTGATAATATAATAAAAGTTCATTATCTATAGAATGATAATAGTTCCATTTTTTATAATCCCTACCATAAGTTTGTTTTATATCAAAAACATAAGTCTTTTGTTCATTGATTAAGATAGGAATACCTTTGCTTTTAGGTTTTATTCTTCTACCTATATTATCACTATTCCAATCATCAAAAGTATAAAATATAGTACCATTAGGATTATATGAAAATAGATTAAATATATTATCTACACTATAATTGTCTAATATTTTTGACCAAAAAATTATAAATTTATTCCAACTAAAAATATTATGTCTTATATCACTTAATATATCATCACGAGTTTTAAAAAAATCTGCAATAAATTCTTTTTGCAATTTTATCTACCTAACTACTAATCAAAAAATTATCTATAACTTTTCTTTCTAAAATTTGTTTCAAATGATAACTCGTTTTATTTTCATATTCTAATGATTTAATAGTATCAATAATATCATTTTGATGACCATTTTTCTTTATTAAATCTTTAAGATTAAAAATAATATCTTCATTTAATTTTATCTTTTCATTAATTGCCATGAGTGCATTTTTTAGATCATCACCTGTTAGTAAACAATAATATTTTATTAAAAATTTATTTTGTATATTATATGTTGCACCTAATCCTAAACCAAATATAATATCATTATATGATAAATCAATATATCTACAAATTGCTTTCAATATTTTATGGTTTGGATTTTTAACTTTATTTCTTTCTATTTTAGATATTTCAGAATTACTCACCCCAATTAATTTTGCAAGTTGTCTTTCTGATAAACCTACTCTTTCTCTTGCTTCATATATTGTTTTTCCTAAATCAAAATTCATGTTATTCCTCCCTATTATTTAATATAATTTCTAATTTTGAATTTCTATTTTTTCTATTAATTCTTTCTCTACTACATATCGCATTATAATAAAATGGATATTTTTCTGTTAAAAGTTGTAAATTTAAAATATCATTATTAGATAATGGTGGTGCTAAAAAAAGGTTGGCTTGAAAATGTGAATTATTATTTAAATATTCAATATTATAATCAACTTTACCAAATGTTTTCAACACCTCCGAAACAATTTCTTCTAATAAATCATTTTTAATACTGGCTTTTGGATTTTCCTGAATACTTTGTTCTGTTACTTGTTTATTACTATCACTCATATTTAATTGTTCCACTGTAAAATATGTATTTATTAATCGTTCTAATGGACGTTTAACTCTTATAACGCAACCTTTTTTATAACAACTAAATTTATCATAAGTAACTGTATTTCTTAAAATAGGATAACCGACTGTTGATAATATTATAGTCTTATAATGTAATTGTTTTATTTCATCAGCAGTCATTAATCTTCTTGAAATAAGGCTAGTTCCTTTACTACCATTATTATTAGAAAAACCTATTGAATAATTTAATGATGTAGTTTCAACTCCGTGTGTTCCTAATCGTAAACTAATTGATTCAGCAGTTTCTTGTGTATTCGTTTTTAAATATGCAAGTCCACAATTATCTTGAACTATTTGACTAATTTCTTTTCCATACAAATTATCAAGCTGCTGAATACTTTGTAAATAAAAATTATAATATAAACCTCTACTACGACCGACTGATACCATACTTATCATATCGTTTAATGGTGGAGTATTTCCAAACTCATCAAGCAAAAATACTAAATTAACAGGTAATTTCTTATTTTCTTGTTGATTACATAAAACTACTAATGTTTTATACATTAAAGAAACTATTATTGAAACTAACGAATAATATATTTGTGATTCATCTGGAATACAACAATATAAAACTGTCGGTTTCAAACCTAAATCTTCAAATTTAAAATCAGAATTTGATGTTATATTTTCAACATTAACATTATCATATAATGACATTCTTTCATTAAAAGTCGATGTTATTGATCGATAAGTAGTATCAGATGTATTTAATAATGATATCAATTTATCTTTACTCTTATTATCATAAGTTTTTTGTTCCATATATTTTTTTAACTTTTTATTATTACTTTCTGTCATAGAACTATTTTGAAATTTTTTTACTGATGTTAATGTAATTTGATTTCTTTTAATATTACCTGCAATATATTCTTCTAAAAATAAAAAAATAATTCCATATAACAAATCACAAGAACTATTATTCCAAAATTTTTCCTTTGCTGTTTCATCACTCATTATCATTGTAGATAAATCACTTACAAGTTGATTACATTCTGCATAATGAATAATTGCTTGATTTTTATAATCCATTATTTTTGTTTCATCTTGTTCTTTTTTACTTAATTGTAAATATTTATCATACAATTCATATTCAGTAATTACTGGCTCTAATAAGTTAATATGATTAGAATATTCTGGATTTCTAAAATCAACTGTTAAAATATCATAACCATTATCTTTAAACATTTGGCTTGTTGTAGCAAATATTTCACCTTTTGGATCAGTAATAAAAACACTTTTTTTATTTTCAGCAGTTGCAATAAAACTGCAATAAGGAATTACAGATGTAACACTTTTACCACTACCTGTTGAGCCTAGTATAATCCAATGAGGTGTTTCATTATCAAACCAAACTTTTTTATTATTTTTACTAAAAAATATAGGGAAGCCACTTTCTTTAATATCAGAAATAGTTTCTTCCCTAAAATTATTTTTTATTTCATTTTTAGTCGACCATCTAGCCGAGCCGTGTTCATTATTATTAATTATTTTTTGTCTAGTTATAAGTGGCTCAATAAAATATAAAAATATAATGATTAAAGATGCTAAAATTAAAATCACTATATATATGCTTGGCACAACTATCTTTCCATTTCTTTATCTTCTTTTTCTTCGATAAACTTAATTGCATCTTTTAACATTTCTTCATCAATAACCTTATAATTTTTTAATTTTACATTACCATTTTGTAAATCTATTAGTCTATCAATTATATCGTTTCTTACCTCACTATTGCATCTATCTAAAAAATAACCACAAGTTGTAAGTAAAGGATTTTCCCAAACCCTTTCATAATCATTAACTGTTAAATTAATAAATCCATATTTATTATTTATATCAACAATGACATCTGGCAAATCCTTATATTTTACTAATATTGCTTCTTTACCTGTATCAACATAAACCAATCTTTCATCTTTTTCCAACAATTTTACTATTTCATCTTTATTATAATGTTTTAATAAATTTTTATTTTTATCATAAGTGCTAACTCTACTATACATAGCCACTTTCTTTTTTGATTTATTTTCTTTTTTATTATGTAATTCTGAAAAATCTTCAACACCCTTTGGATCATATTCTTTTAAGACATCAAAATTAACTTCTACACATTGATAAATCCCCATATTAGAGCCTACTGTTTTTGTAGGTTTGCTAATAATTCCTTTTTCTATCAATAAATTTTTCATATCAGTAGATATATCATTTGATAAAAAAATCTCTTTTTTATCAGCAATGTCAATCTTAGGAATATCAATTGTTAAATCAGCAAATAAATCTTCATATTTTCCACATGTTATACTAATATATAATCTATCACTTGGATAATTTGAAACACTTAAATAATATTTTTTATGATTTCTTTCATCAACTGCTTTTTTCATTTTTTTTAGCACCATCTTCAATTAATTGACTAAGAAATATATTTTCATTTTTATAGTTATCTAATAACAACTTATAAATATCTTTTTCAATTATATTTTTTGTATTTTTAATTTTTAGATCATATTTATTAATTTCTTTATCATTATTTTTTATTTTCAATCTAATAGAATTAATTATCTCATTATATTTAGTAATAATATTCTGCATATTTGAAAATTCTAAATTTAATTTTGAAAAATCCATATAAAATCACTACCTTTCCATTCCAAATATTTGTTGTTCAATATCTTAAACATTTTTATAAGTTTGTTATAAATAAATTTAATTATTATATATATCTATTAGTTTCAAATTGTTTATCTATATAAGAAAAATCTTGATTTTGTATTGAAAGAGATAATTGATTATATGATGCATCTTTTAATTGTTCCATACTAACTTTTTTAGCTAAATAAGCATGTGCAATGGTATAACATACATATTCTAAACGATAACAATAAACACTATCTTCTTTATAATAATCTAAAATTACATCTTTTAAATCTCTCATTTCTTCATCAGTTATATTATTATCTTTTTCGTTTGCTATTGTCTTAATATCTCTATATATTAAAAATGTTTCAATATCTGATTTTTCATTTTCTGAAAGATATTTATATCTTTCTAAACTATTTCTTTCCATCTATATCATTTTCCCTTTCTTCAAATTTTGAACAATAATTTGACACCATGCAAGCAGACCATATAAAAAAAACTAATATTATTATAAATAATATCAATATAATCATCTTTCTTGTTCCTCCTTTTTTTGTTGTTCCAACTTATTTTTTAACTCCATCGAGCGTTTAATTCTATCCGATAATTCTTTATGATACATTTTATCAAATGCTTTCGTTAAATTTTCAATAAATTCTTTTTTATCATCTAATTTATTATTTTTATTATCATATAAATTTGAAATTTTTTTATATTCAGTAGATACATGATTTTCATAACCTAATACAATTTTTTCATCTTGATACATTTGCTCAACTAATTCTTCTGCTGCTTCATAATTATCAGCATCTACTTCTACTATTCTACTTAAAGTTTCTACTACTTCAATTTGATATTTTTTCATTCTATCACCACTTTCAAAAATTACATATTATAAAAAAGAGACTGTCATGAAATCAAATAATCTCATTGCAGCCTTTTTTCTTTGAAATTTTAAAACCTTCTTTTTCAACACTTTTCAAATTTAGATTTTTAAAAATATACATAAAAAAGGAACTGTCATAAAATGAAATTATAGTTCCTTTTTTCTATATATTAACACATTTTTCTATAATCTTTTATTAAAAAAGATTAATTTTCAACCATTTTTACTGTACCATTATCAAATTTTAAAACAATATCTGCAAGTTGTTCTATATCTTCCTTTATATGAGTAGCTATTATAATTAAATGACCTTCTTTTCTCTTTTTTAGTAAAATATCTCTAATTTTACATACAGAGTCATCCTCGACACCATTAAAAGGTTCATCAAAAATCATTATTTTTGGATTTTCCATAAGCACTTGAGCAATTCCTAATTTTTGTTTCATTCCTAAAGAATAATTTTTATATTTTTTATGTTGTTATTCTCACAAAATTTATAGAATTTATCTATAGCTGATGATCCTTCTACAACTCCAACAGTAATATTGTTTAAAGTTTTAAAGTCAGTTTCAACTATGGTGGTATTGTTTTTTAGTACAGAAATGGTATAATAAGATGCTCCTATATCATATTCAGGAAAATCGAATAGTGTTTCTGTAAAATCATTTTTTAACATTGCACCAGCAAGATCAATTTCTCCATTCATTAATTTAGTAGTTATTTCATCTGGTGTACATTCTATAAAATTATATTTCCATCCAGTAAATTTTGATATTTCCATCAAATATTCATATAAATATCCAGTATATTTACCATCTATAAATTTTGAAAATCCGTCCACTTCTGAAAATCCTACATTGATAGTATTATCTTTAGCATAAGCTATTTGTAAAGGATAAAAATTCATTATATACGTTAGTAATAAAAGGATAGT
>OLHA01000329.1_pt1 | contig 27860 bp, 21 predicted proteins | sample 1605961 | NCBI WGS metagenome assembly OLHA01 (sample SAMN03283288) | human gut metagenome | biome: human-associated habitat; material: feces | host: Homo sapiens | place: Peru | collected 2012
ATTGAGCCAAAAATCCAGGCTGGGGCTTCTTGCCAAATTGTGCGGTGTTGCCCTTGTTTTCAAAGGATGATTGACAGATGCATGCAGGAAAATTATAATAGGAAAAATTGATTGAACCAGGAGGATATTCCATGAAAACCGCAATTTCCCGCCAGCAGGCGCTGGCGCTGCTGCAAAAATACAACCAGGAGCCGTTCCACATTCTCCACGCGCTGACGGTGGAGGGCGTGATGCGCTGGTACGCTCAGGAGCTGGGCTTCGGCGAGGATGCCGACTTCTGGGGCCTGTGCGGCCTGCTCCACGATGTGGACTTTGAAAAATACCCCGATCAGCACTGCCAGAAAGCCCCGGAGCTGCTGGCCGAAATCGACGCAGAGCCGGAGCTGGTACATGCGGTCTGCTCCCATGGCTATGGCATTTGCAGCGACGTTGCGCCGGAGCACCAGATGGAAAAGGTGCTCTTCGCCGCCGACGAGCTGACCGGCCTGATCGGCGCGGCAGCCAGGATGCGCCCCTCCAAATCCGTGATGGACATGGAGGTCAGCAGTCTGAAAAAGAAATACAAGGACAAGAAGTTCGCCGCCGGATGCTCCCGTGAGGTCATCCAGACCGGCGCAGACCGCCTGGGCTGGCCCCTGGAGGAGCTGATGGAGAAAACGATCCTGGCCATGCGCTCCTGCGAAGCCAGCGTCGCCGCCGAATGCGCCAAGCTGTGCGGTTGATCTTTTATTTCCCTGTGGAGCCGAAGCCGCCTTGGCCTCTCTGGGTATCAGAGAGGAAGGCGGTTTCCACATATTCCGGCATCAGAATGGGGCCAACCACCAGCTGGGCAATGCGCTCGCCGTTGGAGACGGTTTGCGCCTGCGGGCCGTGGTTGTGAAGAGCGACGATAAATTCCCCCCGGTAGTCGCTGTCGATCACGCCTACCTTGTTGGCCGGGGCCAGGCCCCGCTTGCAGGCCAGGCCGCTGCGGGCATAGATCAGGCCCACATAGCCACGGGGCAACTCCATGGCAAGCCCCGTGGGGATGAATGCGGTCTCCCCCGGCTGGATGGTCACGGCCGCCTCCAGGCAGGCGTACAGGTCCGCCCCGGCGGCCTCCTGGGAGCCAAAGGTGGGCAGCATTGCGCCCTGGCGCAGCTTCTTTACCGCGATCTGCATCACTTCATTCCCCTTCCGTCCCCCTGCCAATCCCGCCAGAGGACGATTTTCCCCTGGGCCAGCGAGGCGGGCACATCAATAATTCGCTGGTTTTCCGAACCCCGGAAACGCAGGGAGAGATTCTTCTTTGCCTCCACAAAGGGTCCGTCCACCAGCACGTCCAGATAGCTCAGGTATTCCTGGGTGACCTTCCAGTCCCCCAGGCGGCCGGAGAGGATATCCCGGTCGAAGAGATAGCCGGAGAAAGCCCAGATGCTCTTTTCCGGCATTTTTTCCTTTATCTGCCGCAGCAGCTCCACGATCGGCCCCTGGTTCTGGGGCTCAAAGGGCTCGCCCCCCAGCAAGGTCAGGCCCCGAATGTAGCTGGGGCGCATCATATCCAGGATCTTGTCGATGGTTTCCTGCGTAAAGGGCGTTCCGTAGTCAAAATCCCAGGCGACCTCATTAAAGCAGCCCTTGCAGTGGTGGGTGCAGCCGGAGACGAACAGGCTGACGCGCACACCGATGCCGTTGGCAATGTCACAGTTTTTGATTTCCGCATAATTCATTCACATCACTCCCATTCCGAAAAAACCGCCGCAGGGAAACGCGGCGGTTTTGGCTTTATTTTGACCTGTTCTTCAGGCCCTTCAATTTGACAGCGCACCAGGCGGCTGCCTTTTTCAGCCAGCCCCAGGCGGCGATCGCCCATTTTTTGAGGAATGCTCCGGCAATGCAGCACCAGCGCCAGAAGATACGCAGGCCGCCCACGGTCTTTCCCCAGAAGCGCTTGGCCCCCCGCCGAACCTCTGCCCAGTCCCACTGGCCTCTCTGGGGGCCGCTCTCGGGCTTGGGCGCATCCTCGTTGGGGAAATCCGCCACATACTGCTCCCACAGCTCCATATTGCCCCGCTTGGCCAGGCTGGCCTTGACAAACTTGCGCACCAGATCATAGATCACCGCGAACAGCGGCACACCGATGATCATGCCGGTCAGGCCCCAGATGCCACCAAAGAAGATGATGGCAAACATCACCCAGAAGCCGGAAATGCCGATGCGGTTGCCCATGATGCCCGGGCCAATCACATTGCCGTCCAGCTGCTGCAAAACGATCACAAAGGCAACGAACCAAACCGCCTTGATGGGGCTGTCGATCAGAATCAGCAGCACCGAGGGCACCGCGCCGATTACCGGGCCAAAGAACGGGATGATATTGGTCACGCCCACGAAAACGGAGATCAGCAGCGTATTGGGCATCCGCAGGATCAGGCAGCCCAGATAGCACAGGATGCCAATAATCAGCGAGTCCAGAATCTTAGCGTCGATAAAGCCGCCGAACATCCTGTCCATCACCGAAACCTCTTCCAGAATGGCGTCCGCCCAGCGCTGACTGAAAATGCTGCGGACAATCAGGGTGCTCTGCCGGGCAAAACGCTTGCGGCTGAACAGCACATACACGGCCACGATCAGGCCGATCACCAGATTATACAGGTTCAGCACCACGCCATACACGCTGGAGCCGACGCTGGTGACCAGGGTGGTGATCTGGGGCAGGGTCTTGCGCACCCAGGCATCCGCTGTCTGGTACAGCTTTTCATAGCTGGTATTGAAGAATGCGAACACGCTGTCCATGGTCTCGTTGTCGCCGAAGGTCTCCTCGGCCCAGCCCAGGAAGCTTTCCAGCTTGGAGGGGATCATCTTGCCCAGGGCCACCAGGCTGTCCAGCACCCGGGGGACGATCATGGCGACCAGCGCGTAAACCAGCAGCAGCGCCGTCAGCAGGCTGCCGAACACGGCCATGCCGGAAGCCAAACGCTTCATCCCGCCGGGCAGATGCTTTTCCAGGAACCGCTCATAAGTATTGCACATGGGGCGAAGCAGATACGCCACCACACCGCCATATATAAAAGGGGCTAGAATTTTCCTGACATCCTTCAGTACCTGACCGATGCCCTGCAAACGGTACAGCACAAAAAACAAAATGACGCTCAGGCTGATTGCGCCAAAGCCGGAGAGCATCAGATAAATATATCGTCTCTTCTTGGGATCCTCCATTGTCCCCACCTCCCGTAACTCAATTCCTTACGGCACAAGTATAGCAGTTTCCGCATGGCAGTATATGAACAAAATGTGAATATTTTATCCCTTTGGGGTAAACTCCACCGGCAATGCGTTGCCTTTTTTTCAAAGTGTGATATAATAAAAATAATCAAACAGAGACGGAGAAAATATGGTTTTTCTCCCGGAAAGGAGCCTTTTATGCCCTATTATTACGGTTTTGACTGGACCTATGTCTATCTGGTGCTCCCCTGCCTGATCCTCTCGCTGTGGGCAAGCGCCCGGGTGAATTCGACCTTCAAGCGCTACTCCCGGCAGCTTTCCTCCCGGGGCATCACCGGCGCGGACGCGGCACAGCGGGTGCTGCGGGCCAACGGGATCGGGAACGTGCGCATTGAGCGGATCGGCGGCAACCTGACGGACCACTATGACCCGACCACCAACGTGATCCGCCTGTCCGACGATGTGTACGGCAGCACCTCCACCGCCGCCATCGGCGTCGCCTGCCACGAGGCGGGCCATGCGGTGCAGTACGCCCAGGGATACGCCCCCATCAAGCTCCGCGCCGCCATCATCCCCGTCACCAATTTCGGCTCCAAGCTGGCCATGCCCCTGATCCTGCTGGGCATCCTTTTCTCCTCCCTGGGCAACACCTCGGATTTCTTCATCAATCTGGGCATTGCCTGCTTTGGCCTTTCGGTGCTGTTCCAGCTGGTGACCCTGCCGGTGGAATTCAACGCCAGCCACCGCGCTCTGGCCGCCATTGAACAAAACGGCATCCTGACGGACGACGAGCTTGCAGGCGCGCGGAAAACTCTGAGCGCCGCCGCCATGACCTACGTGGCTGCCACCGCCGCCGCACTTGCCCAGCTGCTGCGGCTGCTGGTGCTGTTTGGCAACAACAGAAGACGGAACGATTAAAAAGGAGAAACGATATGGCTTCCTGGATGGTTCATCTGCGCATTGCCGACCGGCTGCTGGACAGTCTGCCCGGGCTTTCCGCCGTGGATTTTGTGGTTGGCAACATTGCCCCGGACAGCGGCATCCCCAACGGGGATTGGAGCGAATTTACCCCCAGTGTGATTGTCTCCCACTTCCGGGTGGATCATTCCATTCCAAAGAACATCTGCATTCCGGCGTTTGTGGAGCGGTATTTCACCCCTGAGCAGCGCACAAGCTACACTCCGGCGCAAAATTCCTTCTTTCTGGGGTATCTTGTCCACTTGATGACCGACCAGCTGTGGAGCGCCAAAGTGCTGACTGCCCTGAAGGAGCGTTTCCCCGACCAGTGGCAGGCAGATCGGCAGGGGCTGATTGTCCGCGCAAAAGAAGACTGGTATGACCTGGATTACAAGTATCTGCGCCAGCATCCTGATTTCCGTTCCTTTCGGATTTATTCCGGTGCGATAGGCTATCAAAACATATTTATGAGTGAATTTGCCCCGGATGCCTTTGACAACCGGCGGCAGTACATCACTTCCTTCTATCTGGAAGAAAACGACCACGTTGACCGGGAATATCCCTATCTAACCGAAGGACAGATGGACGGGTTTGTGACAAGCGCCTGTGCGGAAATTCTGTCCCGCCTGAAAACCGAATACGGCATTTAATCAAAAACTCGCCTCCTGCTTGACAAAGGAGGCGGTTTTTTATATAATTTGGGTGAATTTCGATTGAATATAAAAGAAAAGAGAATAAAACAATGGAGCAATTAAAACAGCAATACGAAGCAATGGGAATTTCCTCCGCCGTTTATGAATACGGTGAAAAGGCACTGGCGCGGCTGAGGGAACGGTTTGATGCCATTGACCGCATTGCGGAATTTAACCAGGCCAAGGTGATTGCCGCCATGCAGAAGAACAATGTGTCCGCTGCTTGCTTTGCCGCCACCACCGGCTATGGCTATGACGACCTGGGCAGAGACAATCTGGAAAAGGTCTACGCCGACGTTTTCCACACCGAGGCCGCCCTGGTGCGCCCCCAGATCACCTGCGGCACCCATGCTCTGACCGTAGCGCTGAGCGCCAATCTGCTCCCCGGCGACGAGCTGCTCTCCCCCGTGGGCATGCCCTACGACACCCTGCAGGAGGTCATCGGCATCCGGGAAAGCCCCTGCTCCCTGGCGGAGTACGGGGTCAGCTATCGTCAGGTAGACCTGCTGCCGGACGGCGGCTTCGACTACGAGGGCATCAAAGGTGCCATCAACGAGAAAACAAAGCTCATCACCGTCCAGCGCTCCAAGGGCTACGCCACCCGCCCCACCTTCTCTGTAAAGCAGATTGGAGAACTGATTGCCTTCTGCAAGGGCATCAAGCCGGACGTGGTGGTGATGGTGGACAATTGCTACGGCGAATTTGTGGAAACCATGGAACCCTCCGACGTGGGCGCGGACATGGTGGTAGGCTCCCTCATCAAGAATCCCGGCGGCGGCCTGGCCCCCATCGGCGGCTACATCTGCGGCACGGAAAAATGCGTCAGCCGCTGCGCCTATCGGCTCTCCGCCCCCGGCCTGGGGCAGGAGGTAGGCGCGAATCTGGGCCTGATGCCCGCCCTGTATCAGGGCTTCTTCCTGGCCCCTACGGTGGTCGCCAGCGCGGAAAAGGGCGCGGTATTCGCCGCCAACCTGTATGAGCCTCTGGGCTTCCGCTGTGTCCCCGGCGCGGCGGAAGAGCGCCACGACATCATCCAGGCCGTGGAGCTGGGCAGCGAGGCGGGCATGATCGCCTTCTGCAAGGGTATCCAGGCCGCCGCCCCGGTAGACTCCTATGCCGACCCCCTTCCCTGGGACATGCCCGGTTACAGTGACAAGGTCATTATGGCCGCCGGTGCCTTCGTCCAGGGCAGCTCCATTGAGCTTTCCGCCGACGGCCCCATCCGTCCCCCCTACGCCGTCTACTTCCAGGGCGGCCTGACCTGGTATCACGCCAAGCTGGGCATCCTTATGAGCCTTCAAAAGATGGTGGACGCCGGGCTGGCAACGCTCTGAGTGCCCTGCGCAGTCCGCAATTGCAGACAAATACCCCCTGCCAACGCATTTTCAACGCTGGCAGGGGGATTTTCATTGGGATCTTCGATTACAGCAGATCGTCGGAGACACTGCACTCGGGGGTGATACCGGGCTGGTAGTCGCGGTAAGCCATCAGGCCGGAGCCCGCGGGGATCAGCTTGCCGATGATGACGTTCTCCTTCAGGCCGACCAGGTGATCCACCTTGCCCTTGATGGCGGCGTCGGTGAGCACCTTGGTGGTCTCCTGGAAGGAGGCGGCGGACAGGAAGGACTCCGTGGCCAGGGACGCCTTGGTGATGCCCATCAGCACAGCGGAGGCCTCAGCCAGGTGGAGATCGGTCTCGCCCGCGTCGATCCGCGCCTGGATCTCGGCGTTGGCATCCTCATACTCAAAGGTATCCACCACCGCGCCCACCAGGAGCTTGGTGTCGCCGGGATCGTCCACGCGGACCTTGCGCATCATCTGGCGGATGATGACCTCGATGTGCTTATCGTTGATCTCAACGCCCTGCTGGCGGTACACCGCCTGGACGGACTGCACCAGGTAATCCTGCACGGCCTCCACGCCGGAGATACGCAGCACATCCTGGGGATACAGAGCGCCGTCGGTGATGGGCTCGCCCTTCTGGACCACCTTGCCATGGGTGACCTTCAATCCCACGGAATAGGGCACCTGGTAGACCTTGACCTCGCCGTCGTCCGCCGTCACAGTGATGCTGCGCAGGGCGGTGCGGTGGGTCTCGTCGATGCTGACCACGCCGGTGATCTCGGAGATCTGGGCCATCTTCTTGGGACGGCGTGCCTCAAACAGCTCCTCAACACGGGGCAGGCCCTGGGTGATATCGTCGCCGGCAACGCCGCCGGAGTGGAAGGTACGCATGGTCAACTGGGTACCGGGCTCGCCGATGGACTGGGCGGCAATGATGCCGACGGCCTCGCCCAGGTCGACCTCCTTGGAGGTAGCCAGGTTCATGCCGTAGCACTTGGCGCAGACACCGCTTCTGGCGCGGCAGCCCAGAATGGTGCGGATATAGATCTTGTCGATGCCGTGGGCCTCGAACTTGGCGGCATCCTCGGGCATCATCATCACGTCCTTGGAGTGGAGCAGCTCGCCAGTGATGGGCGAGACCACATCATGGACGGGGTAACGACCGCGGATACGGTTGCCGAAGGTATCGATCACATCGCCCTTCTGGATCACAGCGCCCACCCAGATACCGTTGGTGGTGCCGCAGTTCTTCTCGCGGATGATGACCTCCTGGGACACGTCCACCATTCGGCGGGTCAGGTAGCCGGAGTCGGCGGTACGCAGGGCGGTATCGGTCATGCCCTTACGGGCGCCTCTGGAGGAAATGAAGTATTCCAGAACGGACAGGCCCTCACGGAAGTTTGCCTTGACGGGAATCTCAATGGTGCGGCCTGCGGTATCGGCCATCAGGCCACGCATGCCGGCCAGCTGACGGATCTGAGCCATGGAGCCACGGGCGCCGGAGTCGGCCATCATGTAGATGGGGTTGAACTCATCCAGGTTGCCCTGCAGGGCGTCGGTAACATCCTTCGTGGTCTTCTCCCACTGCTGCACCACCAGGCGATAGCGCTCGTCGTTGGTGATGAAGCCCTGGCGGTAGTAGTTTTCAATGTCTACCACCTTGCCCTCCGCCTGCTTGACCAGCTCATACTTGATGGCGGGGACGACCATATCGGCAATGGACACGGAGATAGCGCCCTTAGTGGAGTACTTGTAGCCCAGGGCCTTGATGCGGTCCAGCATCTCCGTGGCAATGGTGAAGCCGTGCTTGCGGATGCACTTGTCAATGATCTTGCCCAGCTGCTTCTTGCCCACCAGGAAGCTGACCTCCAGGTCAAACTCATGGCCGGGAACACTGCGGTCCACAAAGCCCAGATCCTGGGGGATCGGCTCGTTGTAGATCAGGCGGCCCACGGTGGCGTCGATGATGCGGTACTGCATTTCGCCGTCGATCATCTTGCCGTAGCGGACGCGGATGGGCGCATGCAGACCGATGGCACCGTCGGCATAGGCGGCGATGGCCTCCTCGGTGCTGGAGTAGTTGTGGACGGGGCGGAACTTGGCGGCAGCCTTGCCCACAGCGCTGGCGGCCTTGTTGGCAGCCAGGAAATCATCGGCGTCCACGATTTCACCCACGGGCAGATTGGTATCGCCCGCGTCGGTGACAAACACCGTCTCGGAGCCCTTCTCCGCCTTGCCCAGGCGGGTATAGGTCAGGTAGTAAGCGCCGAGGATCATATCCTGGGTGGGCACGGTGACGGGCTTGCCGTCCTGAGGCCGCAGCAGGTTATTGGCAGAGAGCATCAGCATTCTGGCCTCGGCCTGGGCCTCGGGGGACAGGGGCACGTGAATGGCCATCTGGTCGCCGTCGAAGTCGGCGTTGAAAGCGGTGCAGCACAGGGGATGCAGCTTCAGGGCGCGGCCCTCCACCAGGATCGGCTCGAAGGCCTGAATGCCCAGGCGGTGCAGGGTGGGTGCACGGTTCAGCATGACCGGGCGATCCTTGATGATCTCGTCCAGGGCGTCCCAGACCTCGGTCTTGCCCTTGTCGATCATCTTCTTGGCGGACTTGATGTTGTTGGCCAGGCCGTCGGACACCAGCTTCTTCATCACGAAGGGACGGAACAGCTCGATGGCCATCTCCTTGGGCACGCCGCACTGATACAGCTTCAGCTCGGGGCCGACGACGATAACGGAACGGCCGGAATAGTCCACGCGCTTGCCCAGCAGGTTCTGGCGGAAGCGGCCCTGCTTGCCCTTGAGCATATCGGACAGGGATTTCAGCGCCCGGTTATTGGCGCCGGTGACGGCGCGGCCCCGGCGGCCGTTGTCGATCAGGGCGTCCACAGCCTCCTGGAGCATCCGCTTTTCGTTGCGGATGATGATGTCGGGAGCGTGGAGCTGAACCAGCCGCTTCAGGCGGTTGTTGCGGTTGATGACCCGGCGGTACAGATCGTTCAGGTCAGAGGTGGCGAAGCGGCCGCCGTCCAGCTGGATCATGGGACGGATATCGGGCGGAATGACGGGCAGCACGTCCATGATCATCCAGCTGGGCTTGTTGCCGGACTCCCGGAAGGCCTCCACCACCTCCAGCCGCTTGACCAGGCGGAGCTTCTTCTGAGAGGAGGCAGTCTTCAGCTCATTGCGCAGCTGCTCGGACAGCTGATCCAGATCGATCTGCTCCAGCAGGTCCTTGACGGCCTCTGCGCCCATTCCGGCCTTGAAGTCGTCCTCATACTTTTCCCGCATGTCCCGGTACTCCTTCTCGGTGAGCACCTGGTTGCGGGTCAGGGGCGCGTCGCCGGGATCGGTGACGATATAGGCGGCGAAATACAGGACCTTCTCCAGCACCTTGGGGCTGATGTCCAGGATCAGGCCCATCCGGGAGGGGATGCCCTTGAAATACCAGATATGGCTGCACGGAGCGGCCAGCTCGATGTGGCCCATGCGCTCGCGGCGTACCTTGGCCTTGGTCACTTCCACGCCGCAGCGGTCGCAGATCTTGCCCTTGTATTTGATCTTCTTATATTTGCCGCAGTGGCACTCCCAGTCCTTCTGCGGTCCGAAGATCCGCTCGCAGTACAGGCCGTCCCGCTCTGGCTTCAGGGTGCGGTAGTTGATGGTCTCAGGCTTCTTGACCTCGCCGTAGGACCACTGCCGGATCATCTCCGGCGAAGCGATGCCGATCTTAATGGCATCAAAGGTGGCATTTGCCATAAGTGCGCCTCCTTAGTCTTCTATCGTCTCGGCGTCGCCGTCTTCCAGATCGCCGAACACATCCATAATATCCTCAGGGCCATCCTCATCGATCACGAAGCCGGAGTCCAGCACCTCGTCGGTGTCTCCCACCACCGTGTCGCCGCGGTCGTCGGAGCTGTAAACGATCTCATCATCGTCGTCCTCGTCCTTCAGCTCGATCTCGTTGCCGTTTTCATCCAGCACACGGATATCCAGGCACAGGGCCTGCAGCTCCTTAACCAGGACCTTGAAGGATTCGGGCACACCGGGCTTGGGAATGTTCGCGCCCTTGACGATGGCCTCATAGGTCTTGACACGGCCCGTCACGTCGTCGGACTTGACGGTGAGGATCTCCTGCAGGGTATAGGCAGCGCCATAGGCCTCCAGGGCCCAGACTTCCATTTCGCCGAAGCGCTGGCCGCCGAACTGGGCCTTGCCGCCCAGAGGCTGCTGGGTGACCAGGGCATACGGGCCGGTGGAGCGGGCATGGATCTTATCGTCAACCAGGTGATGGAGCTTCAGGTAGTAGGGATAGCCAACAGTGACCAGATTGTCAAAGGGCTCGCCGGTACGGCCGTCGTACAGGATGGTCTTGCCGTCCTCCCGCAGTCCGGCCTCCTTCAGGGTCTCGCGGATGTCCCTCTCGTTGGCGCCGTCAAACACGGGGGTGGCGACGTTCCAGCCCAGAGCGCGGGCGGCGTAGCCCAGATGGACTTCCAGCACCTGACCGATGTTCATACGCGAAGGCACGCCCAGTGGGTTCAGCACGATATCCAGCGGCGTACCGTCGGGCAGGAAGGGCATATCCTCCTCCGGCAGGACGCGGGAGACCACGCCCTTGTTGCCGTGACGGCCGGCCATCTTGTCGCCCACGGAAATCTTTCTCTTCTGGGCAATATACACACGGACGGACTTGGTGACGCCAGGAGCCAGCTCGTCGGAATTCTCCTTGGTGAACACCTTCACGTCCACCACGATGCCGCTCTCGCCGTGAGGCACCTTCAGAGAGGTATCGCGGACCTCTCTTGCCTTCTCGCCGAAGATGGCGCGCAGCAGGCGCTCCTCGGGGGTCAGCTCGGTCTCGCCCTTGGGGGTGACCTTACCCACCAGGTAATCGCCGGAATGGACCTCCGCGCCCACGCGGATGATGCCGTCCTCGTCCAGGTCCTTCAGGGCATCCTCGCCCACGTTGGGGATATCCCGGGTGATCTCCTCGGGTCCCAGCTTGGTATCGCGGGCCTCGGTCTCGTGCTCCTCGATGTGGATGGAGGTGAACACGTCCTCGCGCACCAGGCGCTCGTTAAGCAGGATCGCGTCCTCGTAGTTGTAGCCCTCCCAGGTGACGAAGCCAATCAGCACGTTCTTGCCCAGGGCGACCTCGCCGCCGGAGCAGCTGGGGCCGTCGGCAATGATCTGCTCGGTGTCCACCCGCTCGCCGACCACCACGTTGGGCCGCTGGTTGATGCAGGTGCCAGCATTGCTGCGGGCAAACTTGGTCAGATGGTAGGTGGCGGTCTCGCCGTCGTCGTAGCGCACGGAGATATCCGTAGCGGAGACGGCAGTGACCACGCCGGGCTTGGTGGCCTTGATGCAGACCTCGCTGTCCACGGCGGCCTTATGCTCGATGCCGGTGGCAACGACGGGCGGCTCGGTGGTCAGCAGAGGCACGGCCTGGCGCTGCATGTTCGCGCCCATCAGAGCACGGTTGGCGTCGTCGTTCTGCAGGAAGGGAATGAAGGAGGTGGCGATGGAGATCATCATACGCGGAGACACATCCACGTAGTCGATCATGTTGCGGTCCACCTCGATGATCTCGTTGCGGTGGCGGCAGGTGATACGGGCATTGGCCAGGCAGCCGTTTTCGTCCAGAGGTTCGCTGGCCTGACCGACGTAGTAATCGTCCTCCACATCGGCGGTCATGTACTCCACATTCTTGGTGACAAAGCCGGTGGCCTTGTCCACCTTGCGGTAGGGAGCCTCTACGAAGCCGTACTCATTGATCTTGGCAAAGGTGGCCAGGTAGTTGATCAGGCCGATGTTGGGGCCTTCAGGGGTCTCGATGGGGCACATGCGGCCATAATGGGTGTAGTGGATATCACGCACATCGAAGGACGCCCGGTCGCGGCTCAGGCCGCCGGGGCCCAGGGCGGACAAACGGCGCTTGTGGGTCAGCTCGGCCAGGGGGTTATTCTGGTCCATGAACTGGGACAGCGGGGAGGAGCCGAAGAACTCCTTGATGACCGCCGTCACAGGCCGGATGTTGATCAGGCTCTGGGGGGTGACGGAATCCAGGTCCTGCACGGTCATGCGCTCCCGGATCACCCGATCCAGACGGGAGAAGCCGATGCGGAACTGGTTCTGCAGCAGCTCGCCCACGCAGCGCAGGCGGCGGTTGCCCAGGTGGTCGATATCGTCGGGGGTGCCGACGCCCATGGCCACGCAGTTCAGATAGTTGATGGAGGCCATGATATCATCCACGATGATATGCTTGGGGATCAGGTCGTCCATCCGCTCCTCGATGGCTTCCTTCCAGCCGTCGGCGGGGACGGTGTCCAGCATCTCCCGCAGGACGGAGAAGCGCACCTTCTCCTTGATGCCGTACTGCTTGGGATCGAAGTCCACGAAGCCGGCCATGTCCACCATATTGTTGGAGAACACCTTCACCTTGGAGTCGCCGATGCGGATGACCGCCTCGTTGACGCCCTTGGCGCTGAGCTCATGGGCCTGGGCACGGGAGATGAAGTCGCCGGGCATCACCAGGATCTCGCCGGTGATGGGGTCGGTGATGGGCTCCGCCGCCTCCTGGCCGGACAGACGGCTCCAGATGTCCATCTTCTTATTGAATTTGTAGCGGCCCACCTTGGACACATCGTAGCGGTGGGCGTCAAACAGCAGGCCCTCCAGATGGGCCGTGGCAGTCTCCACCGTGGGAGGCTCGCCGGGACGCAGGCGGCGGTAGATCTCCAGCAGGGAATCCTCTTTGGTCTTGCAGGGATCCTTCTCCAGCGTGGCAAGGATGCGCTCATCCTCGCCGAACATCTCCTTGATCTGCTCGTCGGTGCTGGCACCCAGGGCGCGGATCAGGCTGGTGATGGGCAGCTTGCGGTTCTTATCGATGCGCACCCAGAATACGTTGGCGTTGTCGGTCTCGTATTCCAGCCATGCGCCGCGGTAGGGAATGACGGTGGCGGTATAGGTGTGCTGATCGGCCTTGTCCACCTCATGGCCGTAGTACATGCCGGGGCTGCGGACGATCTGGGAGATGATGACGCGCTCCGCGCCGTTGATCACGAAGGTGCCGCCGTTGGTCATCACGGGGAAATCACCCATGAAGATCTCCTGCTCCTTGATCTCGTCCGTCTCCGTGTTGCGCAGACGAATGCGCACCTTGATGGGCTTCGCGTAGGTGGTGTCCCGCTCCTTGCACTCCTCGATGGTGTACTTGGGCTTGTCCTCCATGGTGTAATCCAGGAAGCTCAGCTCCAGCTTGCCGGAGAAGTCGGTAATGGTGCCCACATCCTTGAACACCTCACGCAATCCTTCGTCCAGGAACCACTGGTAGGAGTCCTTCTGGATCTTCAGCATGTTGGGGATTTCCAGGATCTCTTCATACTTTGCGTAGGACTTACGCATGGTCTTACCGAACATTACGTCCTTGACCATTGCCATATGGATCATCACAGCCTTTCTTTCGGAATGTGTCGCTTACTTTGATACGCCGGGAGCCGTTGTCATTTGTTGCAAACTTGCCTCTTGACAGCCGCCCCGCCCTGTGATAGAATGCCGTTGTGGGGATAGGCCACAGTTGGGTATCATATCACACTATGGACTACTATTCTATACCATGCGCTCCCGTTTGTCAATTGGTTTTTCTCCCATTTCGAGGACATTCATGTCCTCGATTTTTTGTTTTTATGACCAAATCCCCCTCGGCTCCCCTGAAAAGAAACGCTTATATGCAACGCAGGCTCCATCCATTGCGGGTGGAGCTTTTGCATGTTCCGCTCGGATTTATGATTGTGTTTTACATATTGTAGAAAAAGAGTTGAATTTCATCGAAGGGTATGATATGATTGCATAAAAGAATTTCTTTCAGGCGAGGGCAATTTATGTATTATGCACACATGCGCGAAGACGGAGCAAAGCAGCCGGTCGCCGCGCACCTTGACGGAACCGCAGAACGTGCGGCAGAGTTTGCGGCTGCTTTTAATGTAAAGTGCCGTCCCATATCTGAAAGATAAATATGTCCATTTTATTGCACACATCACATTGTATGGTATATAAAACAGGATGAACTTCGCTTATAAGACTTATACTGCGGCATCCTGTCCTAGGAGATGATGCCAAGATGTCCCAAACATTCCTAGCTCACATTGCGGCGGATGGCCGGGAGCAGACGGTAGAGGCGCACTGCCGAAATACCGCTGAAATTGCGGCAAAGGCCCTGCTGCCGATTGGCCTGAGCAAAACCGCTTTTCTCGCGGGACTGCTGCATGATGCCGGAAAGTTCAAAAAGAAATTTACAGAGTATCTGCGCGAGGCGGTCAACGGAGAAAATGCTATACGCGGAAGCATCAACCACACCTTTGCTGGTGTACGTTACCTTTTGGAGCAGTGGCACACTGAGACGGATGAATTTGGATATTCTGACGTCACGGCTGAGCTGCTGGCCTATGCCGTTGGCGGGCATCACGGCTTATTTGATTGCATAGGCCCCAATCGAAAAAGCGGCTTCTTCCATCGTCAGGCAAAAGAAGGCATTGACTACGAGGAATCCGTCCGTAACTATTTGAAATACTGCGCCGATAAAAAAACCTTGGGCGGCCTGTTTCTCGAGGCTGTTCAGGAAGTGACACCCATTCTGGATAGAATCGCGCAGATTCCTTGCAAGGACGCATTGGCGGATGAAGAAACCATGTTTTACATTGGGTTCTTGGCACGGATGCTCCTTTCTGGCGTGATAGAGGGAGACCGTGCGGATACTGCCGCATTTATGAACGGGGCAATTTCCCCGAAATATCCAGAAGATATGCGTCCAATTTGGGAAGAACGGCTCACCTTTTTGGAGCACAAGCTCTCAAAATTTCCCCATGAAAAGCCGATAGACCAGGCCAGGCGTGCCATCTCCGAAGCCTGTGCTTCCGCTGCCGTGAACTCTGGCGGTGTTTACCGCCTCAATGTACCAACCGGCGGCGGCAAAACGCTCTCCAGTCTGCGGTTTGCGCTGGCCCACGGGAAAAAATGGAACAAATCCCGTATCATTTTCACGTCGCCGTTATTGGCCATACTGGACCAGAATGCGGAGATCATTCGCAACTATGTTGGAGACGATTCACTAATATTGGAAGTTCACTCCAATATGGGTGAACCTGACGAAACGCCGGAGCGTTTGCGGGAATTGGACTTATTGGCAGAGAATTTCAATTCGCCCATTGTGATCACCACGTTGGTTCAGCTGCTAAACGCCTGTTTCAGTGGAAAAACCAGCTCCATCCGCCGCTTTCATGCCCTGTGCAACAGTGTTATTGTGATTGACGAGGTCCAAACGGTTCCGAGCAAAATGCTGACGCTATTTAATCTTGCGGTCAACTTTCTCTCAGAAATATGCGGCGCTACGGTTGTACTTTGCTCCGCGACGCAACCATGCTTGGAAAATACTTTCCATTCTCTAAGCAAAAAGCCGATAGATATTGTTCCATGGAGCGTGTCACTTTGGAATTTTTTCAAGCGGACAGAAATTCAAAACGCGGGCACGGCACGTCTAGAGGAAATTCCAAGAATTGTACAGGCCGTGCTTGAAGAATGCAGCAGCCTACTGGTTGTCTGCAACACAAAAACGGAGGCAGCATTTCTCTTTGAGGCGCTGGATCATACACAACACCTCTGCTTCCATCTTTCGGCGGCCATGTGCATGGAACATCGTAGGCAAACACTGCATCGTTTGCAGGAGGCGCTGGATGATCACAGCGCATCTCGTCCGAAGGTCGTCTGCATTTCGACCCAGGTCATTGAAGCGGGCGTGGATATCTCTTTTCAGCAGGTTATTCGGTTTTCCACCGGGATGGACAGTGTGGTTCAGGCCGCCGGACGATGCAACCGACATGCCGAGCAGAATATCCCCGCCCCGGTTCGGGTCATTCGATGCGCGGGCGAGCAGCTTCGTTTCCTGGATGACATTACACGGGGACAAACGGCGACCAATTCCCTGCTGGAGGCATTCGCAAAGCGCCCTCAGGATTTTCACTGTGACTTATCCTCCGATGAAGCAATTAACTACTATTATCGCAGGCTGTACAAGGAAATGGATCCAGGCTTTCAAGATGATATGACGCCGGAGCATGGGTCAATTTACGGCCTTTTGGCCGACAATCCAAAATATGCAGACCGTAATTGCAGTCAGGTTGACAAGTTTTTCCTCCGGCAGGCATTCCAAACGGCGGGACGGCTGTTCCAAGTCTTTGATGAAGATACAACGGAAATTCTTGTTCCCTATGGAAAAGGACGCACACTCCGGGAGGCTCTGCTGAAAGAGCTGCAGGGTTATAGTCCCAGAAATTGGGAAACAATCGGTCAGTGGCTCCGGGACGCAAAAGGATACAGTATTTCCGTTTATCACTACCAGTGGGAGCAGCTTCAGCAGCTTGGTGCTGTGACTTCTTTGCTGGATGATAGCATTCACATTCTTTCCGACGGCTTTTACGATGAGCAAACGGGCTTTTCGATTCAAGCCGGCAGAAATGGTTTTCAGGAGGTGTAATTTTTGAAAACGAAGCATCCGAATATTGTAGAATTTGAAGTAAGCGGCGACTATGCGCTGTTCTCTGACCCCATCATGCGGCTGGGCGGAGAAAAATGCAGCTACCAGATACCGACTTACGAAGCATTGAAAGGGATTCTGTCCTCCGTGTACGCGAAACCAACCTTTGTGTGGCGGATCCTGGACGTGCGGGTGATGAATCCGATTCAGACCGAGGTAAAGGGAATCCGCCCCATTAAGTATGGTGGTGGAAACGAACTGGCGTATTATACGTATCTGAAAAACTGCCGCTATCAGGTGCGGGCCTGCTTTGAGTGGAATGACAACCGCCCGGAGCTGATTTTGGACAGAAACGAAAACAAGCATCATTGCATTGCCAGACGCATGATTGAAAAAGGTGGGCGCAGAGATATTTTTCTCGGGACAAGGGAATGCCAGGGCTACGTAGAGCCCTGCGTATTCGGAAGCGGTCAAGGGGCATATGACGATTTGCAGGAATTGAGCTTTGGCCTTATGTACCATGGAATCACCTACCCGGATGAGGCCTATTCCGAGGAAACCCAGGGATGGATGACGGCCCGGTTCTGGTACCCGATCATGCGCAACGGCGTGATTCATTTTTTGCAGCCGGAGGAATGTCCCGGGCAGAAACCTCTTCGGAAGATGCAAATGAAGGAATTTTCCCAGGAACGCTGCAATTTCTCCGGCTTAAAGGAATTTGGGGAGGTGGAGTAAATGGGGCTGATGGAGCAAGCCTATGATACCTATCGCACAATGGAAAAGCGGTATGCGGGTATTTATGGTGAGGCAACGGAACCGCTTGTTCCAATTTCACACCAAATTATCAACGCGGATATTGAGATCACATTGAACGAAGCTGGGAATCTGTTAAACGCCTGTATGGTAGCCAAGAAAAATGCCGCCATCATCGCCCCGGTGACAGAGCAATCCTCCGGGAGAACTGGCGACACCACTTGCGCCCATCCCCTGTGCGATCAAGTTCGGTTTCTGACACCGCAATATCCGCAAAAGTATGAAGCATATCTGACGCAGCTGCATCAATGGGAGAACTCCCCTTACAGCCATCCAAAGCTCCACGCAATTGCCAGGTACGTAGAAAAGGGCACCATATTGAAAGACCTTGCGGAATATGGTCTGATTGCGCTGGATGAGGATGGCTTCCCCATCAAGGAAAAGCAGGTCGTCTGCTGGCGGGTAGAGTCCGGCGAGGAAGATGAGACTTCTGCCTGCTGGAAGGATAAGAGTCTGTTTCAAGCCTTTATCGATTATTACGCGTCAACGAAGCAGGAAGCGCCGGTATTTTGTATGGTCTCCGGCACGTATGCAGTCCCTGCATCCCAGCATCCGAAAAAAATTATCAATTTCAATTCCTGCGCCAATGCAAAACTGGTTTCCGCCAACGACACCGATGGATTCACCTACCGCGGGCGATTTACAGCGGATGCCCAGGCAATGACTATGGGATATGAAACCTCTCAAAAAATCCATAATGCGCTCCATTGGCTGGTTGCGACCCAGGGCGTCCCCATTGGCAACAGAACATTCCTGTGCTGGAATCCCAACGGAATCGAATTACCAAAACCAAGGGCTGCTTTCATGCGTGGGAATGGAGAAAAACAAATCAAATACTCCGATTACCGAAAAGCGCTCTCTGAAACCCTCCGGGGTTGGAAAGAAACCGTTCCGGCAGATGCAAAAGCAATCGTTGCTGCCTTCGGAGCGGCAACCTCCGGGCGGCTTGCCGTTACATATTACAGTGAGCTTATAGCTACGGACTTTTTGGAACGGCTTTATAACTGGGACGCTGCCTGCTGCTGGACGAATGGTTTCTATGGAATCCAGTCCCCGTCGTTATATCAGATTGTTGACTGTGCATTTGGGACGGTTCGGAAGAACAAAGATCAAACGAATCTGGAAACAGATGACCGGCTAAAGGGACAGCAGCTCCAACGGCTTCTTGCCTGCCGGGTGGATAAGCAGAAGATGCCGAACGATATTCGGCGGGCCGTGGCAGGAAAAGCCTCTAATTTACAGATTATGGATGTGCAGCTGCGGAACAAGGTCCTTTTCACCGCTTGTGCGGTGCTTCGGAAATATTATTACGATTGGTATCAGGAGGTATGGGATATGGCATTGGAGCCGGAAAAGAAAGACATCAGTTACCAATATGGAAGACTGCTGGCAGTGTTCGAAAAAATAGAGCGGGATACCTACAATAAAGATGAGAGTAGAGAACCCAATGCAATTCGGATGCAGTCCGTATTTGCAAATCGACCCCAATATGCAAGCTGTATCATCTGGGAACAGCTGAAAAAAGCGTACTATCCGAAGCTCAAACCCAGTGCAAGAGGATATTATGACTATCTGATTGGGCAGATCATTGCACAGATTTCCGATTTTCCCAATGGAGAGCAAAATAAGACGCTGCGGGATACGTATTTGATGGGTTACTATCTGCAACGCAACGCATTGTATACATCCAATACAGATAACAAAGAAAATCATCAGGAGGAAGAACAATGAGCACCTTAAAAAACAAAATCGATTTTGTAGCCCTGGTTTCCGTTACCCGCGCTAACGGAAATGGCGACCCTTTGAACGGGAATCGGCCCCGGACAGACTTAAACGGCTTCGGTGAAATATCTGACGTGTGCATCAAACGCAAGATTCGCAATCGGATGCAGGACCTGGGAAAAGCTATTTTTGTTCAGTCGGAGGATCGTTGCGATGATGGGTTTGATTCGCTGAAAAAACGTGCAGATTCTACATTGCCTGGGAATCTAAGCCCGGATGCATTTTATAAAGCAGCGTGTGAAACTTGGCTGGATGTACGAACTTTTGGGCAAGTTTTTGCCTATTCATCCAAAAAGAGCACAAAGAAAGAAAAGAATGAAAAAAAGGCGGATGGTGAAGAAAGCGAAAAAGGCGTTTCGATTGGTGTGAGAGGACCAGTCTCCATTCACCTAGCTGTTAGCATTTCGCCCGTAGATGTTGAATTTTTGCAGATTACTAAGAGCGTAAGCGGTGAGAAAAAAAGTGGCAATCGTTCCTCTGACACCATGGGTATGAAACATTTTGTCCGATTTGGCCTGTATGAAATCAAAGGTGCCATCAATGTCCAGCTAGCAGAAAAAACAGGCTTCAGCGAGGAAGATGCCGAGACAATCAAGGAGTGCCTGCGTACCCTTTTTGTCAATGATGCCTCCTCTGCCAGGCCCGAGGGCTCTATGGAGGTTGTAAAACTGTATTGGTGGAAGCACAACTGTAAGGACGGTCAGTACTCCTCTGCCAAGGTTCACCGCTCTGTAAAAGTTACACTGAAGGACCCGGACACAATTCCGACCTGTGCAGACGACTACGTTATCACGTTGGACCCGCTGCCCGGCTTGGAGCCTGAAGTTATTGATGGCATATAAGGAAGAAGATTTCCTCCAGCTGTCCGGCTTGCAGCATTTTCGGTTTTGCAGACGGAGATGGGCCCTCATCCACATTGAGAACCTCTGGGCAGAAAACTTTCGTACGGTTGACGGCGCTGTGTTCCATGAGAACGCCCACAACACAGCCTACCAGGAGAGCCGTGGGGACCTGCTGGTCACCCGGGGCGTCAGCGTCTTTTCTCAAGTGCTGGGGGTATCTGGTCAGTGTGATGTTCTGGAGTATCATCGAGGAAATAAAGGCATTCCATTAGCTGGAAAAGAAGGACTGTGGCAGCCCTACCCTGTGGAATATAAGCGGGGCCAGCCCCGGGCGGACACAGGGGATGCCTTGCAGCTCTGCGGTCAGGCCATGTGTCTGGAGACCATGCTGTGCTGTGAAATTCCAGAGGGTGCCCTGTACTATGGGGAAACTCGACGCCGTCAGGTCGTAACCTTTACGCCGGAGCTTCGAACCCAGGTAACTGAAATGTTGACCGAGATGCACGAGCTGTACCGCCGGGGCTATACGCCGAAGGTGAAACCAACCAAATCCTGCAACGCCTGCTCTTTGAAGGATCTGTGTCTGCCCAGGCTGCTGAAAAGCCGCTCTGTGTCCGCGTATCTGAAAAGCGCAATGGAGGACATGCCATGAAGCAGCTGCTCAACACTCTGTTCGTCACCTCCGAGGACATTTATTTGTCGCTGGAAGGAGAAAACATTCTGGCCAACCGGGACAAGCAGGTTCTGGCACGCTATCCCCTGCATACCCTGCAAACCATCGTCACATTTTCCTACCCCGGCGCCTCCCCTGCCCTGATGGGAGCATGCGCCGAGCGGGGGATCGGGCTGGCATTCTGCACCCCCAGGGGGCGTTTTCTGGCACGGGCCTGCGGCGAAAGCAGCGGAAACGTTCTGCTGCGCCGGGAGCAATACCGGGTGGCAGATGACCCCCAGCACTGCTGCGTCATTGCACGGAGCATGATCTTCGGCAAGCTCAGCAACAGCTATGCCAGCATCAGGCGCACCCTGCGGGATCATGCCCCGCGGGTCCAGAACTGCGGCCTGGAAGCAGCCGCCCAGCAGATCCGAGACCTGCTGCCCCAGATCTTGGAAACAAACGACCCGGGTATGCTGCGGGGTCTGGAGGGAGTAGCTGCCGGCGCGTACTTCGGCGTATTTGACCATCTGCTGCTGAATCGCAAGGAAGACTTTTTCTTCCATGGCCGAAACCGCCGCCCGCCGCTGGATCGCGTGAACGCCATGCTCTCCTTTGCGTACAGTCTGCTGGCCCATGACTGCGCCAGCGCTCTGGAAAGCGTGGGGCTTGATTCCTATGTAGGCTTCCTCCACCGGGACCGCCCCGGGCGGCAATCCCTGGCCCTGGATCTGATGGAGGAGCTGCGCCCCTGCATGGCCGACCGTTTTGTGCTGACTCTGGTGAACAACCGCATGATGCGGCCGGAGGATTTCCAAATACAGAGCAGCGGCGCGGTACTGCTGACAGATGATGGGCGCAGAAGTTTTTTGAAAGCCTGGCAGGAGCGAAAGCGGGATACCCTGACGCACCCCTATCTGGGGGAAAAGCTGAGCTGGGGCATGATTCCCTATGTTCAGGCGCTTCTGCTGGCCAGATACCTCCGGGGCGACCTGGACGCCTATCCGCCTTTTTTATGGAAGTGATACAATGCTGGTACTGATCACCTATGACGTCAACACCGCCGACGCGGCCGGGAAAAGGCGCCTGCGGCAGATTGCGAAAAAATGCGTGGATTATGGCCAGCGGGTACAGAATTCCGTATTTGAGTGCCTGCTGGATGCCGCCCAGTGCCGCAGTCTGCAAGCAAAGCTGTTAGCCATCATGGATGCGGAAAAGGACAGCCTGCGATTCTACTATCTGGGCAACGCCTACGAGAAAAAGGTAGAGCATTTCGGCTGCAAAACCACCTACCAGCCCGAAGGCCCCCTGATTCTCTGACCGCGATGTCCAAGCAAACATGTTTCCCCGGCAGGTTCGCACCCCCTTCCCCCGCCCAAATGCACCGGGTCCCTGGTCCCATTTGTTCAGCAACCCAGCGCATTTGGCTAACCTGCCTGTAATCTCTCTCTTTCCTTTGCCAAAGCTGCACCATTTTTGTGCACCTTTGCTGTCGTCCCCCTCACGGGGGACGTGGATTGAAATATCAAGACCCTGCAATTGTCGGCGACATCGACCGTCGTCCCCCTCACGGGGGACGTGGATTGAAATCTTTTTCCCATATTTCCCGCCGGTGGGGCATGCTGTCGTCCCCCTCACGGGGGACGTGGATTGAAATGGGTACTGCCTTGTTTAGCATTAACGAATTGCGGCGTCGTCCCCCTCACGGGGGACGTGGATTGAAATATTTTCTCGGCCAACTCCTCGTCCGTATTCGCCGTCGTCCCCCTCACGGGGGACGTGGATTGAAATTCCTGCGCCCGGCTGTCGTATTTCGCGATCAGCTGGTCGTCCCCCTCACGGGGGACGTGGATTGAAATCCCGGTCTCGCCGGTGACGATGGCGTGGCGCACGGTCGTCCCCCTCACGGGGGACGTGGATTGAAATCTGATAGGCAGTGGACGCGTCCATACCATAGGCCGTCGTCCCCCTCACGGGGGACGTGGATTGAAATCACTTTGTCCGACCAGCTCTTCGGCGATTTTTAGTCGTCCCCCTCACGGGGGACGTGGATTGAAATCATTCGTGCGGTGTCAGTCAGCGCAATATATATCGTCGTCCCCCTCACGGGGGACGTGGATTGAAATCTACTTTTATCGTCTCCGGCTCTGATTTCCTCAAGGTCGTCCCCCTCACGGGGGACGTGGATTGAAATACGGGCGTTAAGGACGGACGCATCACCGGCGGCCGTCGTCCCCCTCACGGGGGACGTGGATTGAAATGAACCGCCTTGTTTGTTACGTTGACGTATGACGAGTCGTCCCCCTCACGGGGGACGTGGATTGAAATCCAAAAGCTGGGAGCCAAGCAAAGCGCCAGAAGCGTCGTCCCCCTCACGGGGGACGTGGATTGAAATTTCACAGAAGATGGGAACGACCTCGCCAAAATTAGTCGTCCCCCTCACGGGGGACGTGGATTGAAATTTTTTTCGATCAACGAGTTGCGGCTGGCGATGATGTCGTCCCCCTCACGGGGGACGTGGATTGAAATCGCAACATTGGAGGTATCGGCGGAGGAGTTATTGGGTCGTCCCCCTCACGGGGGACGTGGATTGAAATATTACCATCAAATTCTTTTTGGTCTTACGTTATCGTCGTCCCCCTCACGGGGGACGTGGATTGAAATATTTCCGTTGCCGGTTGTATTTTCAGGCACGGTTGGGGTCGTCCCCCTCACGGGGGACGTGGATTGAAATAGCTTTTCCTCAAGCGTCTACGCAAATATTTTGCGTCGTCCCCCTCACGGGGGACGTGGATTGAAATACTGCAACGTCCAGCAACGGGCAGGTGATGTTCGTCGTCCCCCTCACGGGGGACGTGGATTGAAATAGCTGAGCGCCCTGGACATCCGGCGGAGGCTGGGAAGTCGTCCCCCTCACGGGGGACGTGGATTGAAATCGAAAGGGGGCAGCCTGCACCGTCGTCGAAGAAAGTCGTCCCCCTCACGGGGGACGTGGATTGAAATTTCTCCGATCACCTCCGCCACCTGGACGCCTCCGCGCGTCGTCCCCCTCACGGGGGACGTGGATTGAAATCACCACGGCGGCCATATTGGCCTTGGTGTGCTCCAAGTCGTCCCCCTCACGGGGGACGTGGATTGAAATCCGCCGCGCCGTCTCCAGCGCCGCCACCGCTGCGGTCGTCCCCCTCACGGGGGACGTGGATTGAAATAAAGCGGTTCAGGGTTTTGACGGTCAGCATTGTCGTCGTCCCCCTCACGGGGGACGTGGATTGAAATCGTCCAAAGGTGGTCGGCCCTTTATCGCTGCAAGTCGTCCCCCTCACGGGGGACGTGGATTGAAATATCCGGCGGGTTGGGCGGTGTGCGGTCCGCGACCGTCGTCCCCCTCACGGGGGACGTGGATTGAAATAATGTATGCGGCGCACTTGCCATCAAAGGCGCTTGTCGTCCCCCTCACGGGGGACGTGGATTGAAATCATGTCCTCCGTGGCCGCCGCCAGCGCCACCGCCGCGTCGTCCCCCTCACGGGGGACGTGGATTGAAATTCCGGCTTCTCCACCTTTACCGCTGTCCCGGCAGTCGTCCCCCTCACGGGGGACGTGGATTGAAATCCCCTGACCGGGGGAGCGGAGTACGACCTGGCAGGTCGTCCCCCTCACGGGGGACGTGGATTGAAATGCCGGTGCGAACCTGGCCAGGCGTGGCCCACTGCGTCGTCCCCCTCACGGGGGACGTGGATTGAAATAATTCCCGAACAATTCTGGTACCGAGCTTGCAAGTCGTCCCCCTCACGGGGGACGTGGATTGAAATTTGATATATATTGTGCTGACTGACACCGTCATGAGTCGTCCCCCTCACGGGGGACGTGGATTGAAATGCAGGCAACAAGCACTTTCATGTCTCGCTTTCCTGTCGTCCCCCTCACGGGGGACGTGGATTGAAATCAAGATACTCAGGGTGTTGAATACGGCTGTCAGGGTCGTCCCCCTCACGGGGGACGTGGATTGAAATCTGGTGGTTTTGCTGTTGGCACTTTGGCCGACCAGTCGTCCCCCTCACGGGGGACGTGGATTGAAATATGATCCTGACCAGGATACGGACTTGTTTGTTTCGTCGTCCCCCTCACGGGGGACGTGGATTGAAATGCTTATCATCAACGATTTTTTCCGTGACCAGAACAGTCGTCCCCCTCACGGGGGACGTGGATTGAAATCATGTTGACATCATATCCCATAAGCCATGCTTCACGTCGTCCCCCTCACGGGGGACGTGGATTGAAATGAAGTTAACCTTGAAGTTGCAAAACGTTCCTTTGCCGTCGTCCCCCTCACGGGGGACGTGGATTGAAATCCCAGTCCCCAGAAAGGACCCGCTGTTTCTATTCGTCGTCCCCCTCACGGGGGACGTGGATTGAAATTGGTGCTGCATCTGAGGCAGACGAGAAAAATGGGTCGTCCCCCTCACGGGGGACGTGGATTGAAATTTTTGATTGATGCAATGGATTTCGCATCCGTATAGTCGTCCCCCTCACGGGGGACGTGGATTGAAATACAGCACTTGTAGTCGTCGGCCTGGTATCGGCGCGTCGTCCCCCTCACGGGGGACGTGGATTGAAATCCGCTTAAAGATCGTCAGGCTCCTGCTCCTGCTCGTCGTCCCCCTCACGGGGGACGTGGATTGAAATATCTGCTGAACATGATGCTGCTGGCTCGTGACATGTCGTCCCCCTCACGGGGGACGTGGATTGAAATAACTGGGAAAGAAAATACTTGACAAACCCGGAAGTCGTCCCCCTCACGGGGGACGTGGATTGAAATCTTAATTAAACGATCATGTAGCAGAGACGTCAAAGGTCGTCCCCCTCACGGGGGACGTGGATTGAAATCTTTCCTATTCCGGGGCGGCGGACAGCCCCGGATGTCGTCCCCCTCACGGGGGACGTGGATTGAAATCCAAGTCCAGCGTAAAGCCGAACAGGGCGGCTAGTCGTCCCCCTCACGGGGGACGTGGATTGAAATAAAGAGTTTCACCGAACACGGCTTCGTCTTCGGCGTCGTCCCCCTCACGGGGGACGTGGATTGAAATACCAGATTTCGCCGGGTCGTGTATCATCTGGTGTGTCGTCCCCCTCACGGGGGACGTGGATTGAAATACAAGACTACATTCAATTTCGGCGAGGTTGTCCCCGTCGTCCCCCTCACGGGGGACGTGGATTGAAATCTAATTAAGATATTTTGACGATCTTCAGAGCGGCGTCGTCCCCCTCACGGGGGACGTGGATTGAAATATCAGTTGTATTTCGGATAGCGCCACGCTAACCGTCGTCCCCCTCACGGGGGACGTGGATTGAAATCCAAGTCCAGCGTAAAGCCGAACAGGGCGGCTAGTCGTCCCCCTCACGGGGGACGTGGATTGAAATCGCCGTCAAATCCCGGTGTGCCCACTTCTGGCGCGTCGTCCCCCTCACGGGGGACGTGGATTGAAATGTTTGCGCCCGTTACGATCACAGCTATTGCCAGGGTCGTCCCCCTCACGGGGGACGTGGATTGAAATAAGGATGGTGATATCATCTTGGTCGAGGCTGGTAAACGTCGTCCCCCTCACGGGGGACGTGGATTGAAATCAAAACCAAAGTTATTAACCTTTCCCCGACTATTGTCGTCCCCCTCACGGGGGACGTGGATTGAAATCTGGTAAGCGGTAGTGGCATCCATCCCATAAGCTGTCGTCCCCCTCACGGGGGACGTGGATTGAAATTGCGCTACTCTGGGGGTTGGCCTGAATAACATTGTCGTCCCCCTCACGGGGGACGTGGATTGAAATATTGATAGAAAATAACGCCGTACCAGAGGCAGTAACAGTCGTCCCCCTCACGGGGGACGTGGATTGAAATCCTCGTCTCCCGCGTGGACGTCTACAACGACAAAGTCGTCCCCCTCACGGGGGACGTGGATTGAAATTTATCTGTACATTTTTTGCAGGTCTGCCACCTTTGTCGTCCCCCTCACGGGGGACGTGGATTGAAATCCGCAGGTCTGTCAGCTGGGGGCGGCGGTTCCGGGTCGTCCCCCTCACGGGGGACGTGGATTGAAATGTTGTAGCCTTCGAAGGAGCTTGGTTCCGGAGATGTCGTCCCCCTCACGGGGGACGTGGATTGAAATAAAAACTTTTTGTGGATACCCTGACAATAGCTGGTCGTCCCCCTCACGGGGGACGTGGATTGAAATTGAATCTTCTTGGCGTGGGGAGTCCCGCCCGGCGTCGTCCCCCTCACGGGGGACGTGGATTGAAATGCCCCTCCCACCACATCATCCGCATCCCAAAAACGGAAGGTCGTCCCCCTCACGGGGGACGTGGATTGAAATAGATCACCGCCGCGGCCCCGAACACCACGAAGCCGTCGTCCCCCTCACGGGGGACGTGGATTGAAATCCGATGCGCAGCCGCCCGCAGTTGGCGCAGCGGACGTCGTCCCCCTCACGGGGGACGTGGATTGAAATCCTTATTATATAGGTACACAATCGTAAAGCTGAAGTCGTCCCCCTCACGGGGGACGTGGATTGAAATATCGGGAAGCCGACCGCCCCAGATATGAGCGAAAGTCGTCCCCCTCACGGGGGACGTGGATTGAAATAGCCAACTGTTCGGCGGTAAAATCCGCGTAGGTAAAGTCGTCCCCCTCACGGGGGACGTGGATTGAAATACCGAAGTTAAAAGTGGTCTTGTGAGAAAAACTGCGGTCGTCCCCCTCACGGGGGACGTGGATTGAAATCGTTCAGCACTTCTTCTCGTCGCCCTGGTATCGGTCGTCCCCCTCACGGGGGACGTGGATTGAAATCTTACATTGGGCATCCAAGCTGAGGGTCTCAACAGTCGTCCCCCTCACGGGGGACGTGGATTGAAATCCAAAAACCCACACAAAAATCCCATCGCCAAATGGTCGTCCCCCTCACGGGGGACGTGGATTGAAATCTTACATTGGGCATCCAAGCTGAGGGTCTCAACAGTCGTCCCCCTCACGGGGGACGTGGATTGAAAT
>OLHA01000330.1_pt1 | contig 27814 bp, 28 predicted proteins | sample 1605961 | NCBI WGS metagenome assembly OLHA01 (sample SAMN03283288) | human gut metagenome | biome: human-associated habitat; material: feces | host: Homo sapiens | place: Peru | collected 2012
CTTGCATTTTATGATACACTTACTATTTTTTTAATGTCCTCTAAAGAAAGATTTCCTTTTTTGAAAAACAAACATATTTTATCAATTTCTGATAAACAAATATCATAATTTACATAAGAATTCTCAACAATATAATTACCTATTTCATAATTAATATTAATATTATTTTTTTTAAGTACATTTATACATTCATAAACCATTTCCTTTTTATTAAAGGGATTAAGTTCAATGTAATTATTAGAAATACTTTTAAAAATCTTTTTTCTTTTATCTGGAACTTCATAACTTGTAAATATTAATGTAACCAAACTATTAGGATTTTCAATATATTTAAGAAGTAATTCTTCGTTTTTATTTTTACCTTCTTCTTTATTTTTCTTGGCTATAAACAAATCATTACTTTTTACTATAATACATTTTTCTTCACCAGTAAGTGAATAATAATTTGCTTCCTCGATTACATCTGTTATACTATTTACTTTTAAATCAAATTTTAAGACATTAGAAAAACCATTAATGAGTTCATTAACTTTTTCATTTATTCTTTTATAACTATCTGAGTAAATTAAATAAATCTTCATAAGAATATTATATAAAATTTTTCATTAAAATAAAAGAGCCTCTTTTTATATAGGCTCCATCTATTTAAACATTACAAGTAATGTTACCTTATTTTATGATAGTATTTTAAGTTTGTTACTAAAGATTATCCTTTATTATAATACTTTTCCTTCTTTATAGCGCTCATAAATATAAGATGGATTTTCATAATACATACTGCTATCATAGTTATCTATCTTGGTTATAATCCACGAAGTTAATACATAATTAAATTATCAATATATTCTTCCTCACTGCCACTTACTTGTTTAATAAGTCCTTTCATATACAGCTCCTATTACAATATCGTAATTATGTTTTTTTCCATTTCTAGAATTAATTAACTTTTCAGCATAACTTCCTATAATATTCTTCCCATATTCTTTACTAGTCTTGCTTAAAAGTTTACCTACTTCAAAATAAGTAAGGACTTTATTTAGAATAATCTTTTACTTTTGCATAAATCTCATTTTTTAATAATTTTTCTTTGATTTTGTCATAATAATTCATTTACTTGCTTCCTTTCTATTTTAAATTCTCTTGCAAAGATTCGTTCATCCGAACAATATTCAATTATAAATTGATTATTTCTTGAACATATAATAATTCCAATAGTTTTATCATCAGATATATCTTTAACATTCTTATCAATATAGTTCATATAAACCTCTATTTGGCCTATATGTTCTTTCTTAAGTTCAGTTACTTTTAATTCAATAACTACAAAGCACTTATATTTAAAGTTATATAAAAGTAAATCAATATAATTATAATTATTACCAATTTTCATTTTGTATTCATTTCCAATATAACTAAAACCATTTCCTAACTGAGTTAAAAAGTTATCTAAATTATTAAGTATCGCCTCTTTAAGTGCATATTCAGTTATTTTTTCCTTATCAAATTCACTCTTAATTAATAAAGGATTTGGAACTAAATCAGGTAATTTTAATTCTTCATTAGTTATTAATTTATTCTTAGTTTCCTCGCTTAGTCTTTCATATTCATTGGATTTTATCAGTGATTGTAGTTCTCTTTTTGTAAGATTTCTTTTTTCACAAACATCAATATAATATTTTATTTCATCAATATTTTTTAAAGGTAACAGCATAATATAATGACTCCATGTCAATTTGGAAACCAATGGTTTCCATTTTGTTACCAAAACCATATCATAAAACTGTCTCATATATCGTAGGTATCTTTCATTATATTTTTTACCAACTTCATTAACTAATTTTTTAGCATAACTACCAATAATATTCTTACCATATTCTTTACCAGCCTCACTCAAAAGTTTACCTACTTCAAAATAAGTAAGGACTTTATTTCTTTCTTTTGAATAATCTTTTACCTTTGCATAGATTTCATTTTTTAATAATTTCTCTTTAATTTCATCATAATAATTTACCATATTTAACCTCCATTTCTAAATCATTTGAGTTTTTACTGCAAAATAAAAAAGCAAAAAAATATACCATTTTCCTTAAGAAAAGGCATATCTTTCCGCTTCGTATATATTTATTACCCCTATTTAAATATATGTAATCGTCTAATAATAATTGCTTGGTTTATAAGAGGTTTACCTTGCATATTAATAGTATCAAAATAAAATATATTAATCAAGTTTTTTATGAAGTAAATCTTTTGTAATAATTGGGTTTGCTTTACCTCTGGTTTCTTTCATAACTTGACCAACAAAGAAATCAAAAATATTAGTTCTACCATTTTTATATTCTAAAATTTCTTTTTCATGTGAAGAAAGAATATTATCAATTATACTTTCAATTAAATTCTCATCACTTACTTGTGCATCTTCTTTAGAAATAAAGTTTTTAGGTTCTTTCTTTTCCTCTAAAGATTTATAGAAAACCTCTTTTACCCCTTTTGATGATAAGACTCCGCTTTCTTTTGCATCATTAATTTGTTTTAAATATTCTGGCTTTAAATAAAAATCATTTATATTAATATCTTTTTCATTTATATATGAAGTAATAATTCCATTAATATAATTTGCAGCTATAATTGGTTTAATTCCTACTTCTACACATTTTTCAAAATAGTTTGCAATATTAATATCCTTAATTAAAATATTAGCATTATACTCATCAAGTCCTAAATTACTCATATAATTATCTTTTCTAGCATCTGCCAAAACTGGTATAGTTTTTCTAATATTTTCTACAAATTCATCAGTTATTTCATAGGGTGGAATATTAGGTTCTACAAAATATTTATAATCAATTGCATCAGCTTTACTACGCATATGAACTGTTGTACCAGATGTCTCATCAAATCTACGAGTTTCTTGATATAATGGTTCATTGTTTTGAAGTGCCTCAAGTTGTCTTTTTTCCTCATATAAAATTGCTAATTTTACATTTGCTAAACTATTAACATTTTTTATCTCAACTTTTGGAGTAATATAATTTCCATTATCATCCATAAGATTTACGTTAACATCGCATCTTATTTGGCCTTTTTTAGTATCTGCCTCGGAGATATCCGTATATTTATAAATTCTACACATTGTTTCTAAAAAGGCTATTGCTTCATCAGCTGAATGCATACAAGGTGCAGTAACAGTTTCAAGAAGTGGCACACCTGCACGATTATAATCAATAAGTGAAAACGTAGGTAAATGGTCAAGTGCTGCAGCATCTTCCTCTAAATGGATATCTAATATTTCTACATTAAATTTACTACCATTAAGTGAAACTTCTAAATTACCATTAATACCTACAGGTCTTGTATTTTGAGTAATTTGATAACCTTTTGGAAGATCAGGATAATAGTAATTTTTCCTATCAAAAATCATATATTTTGCAACATCACATTTTAATATTAAGGCCATTTCAACTGCTTTCTTAACACATTCTTCATTTAAAGAAGGCATAAATCCAGGAAATGCTAAATCAATTTCATTAATATTTACATTAGCCATTTTATTATATACATTTGATGATGGTGAAAATACTTTTGTAGTACTTTTCATTTCAGCATGCATTTCAAGGCCAATAACTAACTTAGTCATGGATATCCTCCTTTATAATTTTTTCAATATCATTTGCTACTGCAAGCATATAACTATCATTTTTAAAGCCTGATGTAATATTTATACCAACTGGCATACCACCTAGTTTATTATAAGGTAAAGTTATAGATGGGTATCCACCAAAGTTTCCTATTACTAAATGATTATCAAGTACATTTTCATCTTTACCCATTTCATCAGTTGTATCACATATTTTCGGAGCTATATCACTTTGAGCAGGAAGAATTAATCCATCATATTTAGTAAATAATTCATTAAATGTATTTACAACTACTCTTCTTACTTTTTTAGCATTAATAAAATATTTTTCTTGATTTTCTTTTTGTAAAATAAATGATCCAATTACAAATCTTCTTTTGATAAGTGAAGAAAAGTTTTTAGTTCTAAAGTTTTTAATAACATCCATTGCACTTTCACCTTTTTCACGATGTCCAAAACTAATTCCTGTAAGATTTGAGTTATTTGAGGTAACTTCGGCACAAGAAATTGATGTATAAACTGGTTTTAATGCCTTTAAAAGGTTTTCATCAATACTTTCTTCATAAATTTCATAACCTTTACTTTTTAATAAATCTAAAAGTTTATTAAAATCATCAATTATCTTAATTGTATTTGAATTTGTATATTTTGATTTATCTACAATTTCTTTAATATAAAATAATTTTTTACTGTTTAAATTATTAAAATCTTTTGTTAAATCTATTTCATCCATATCCTTAATTGTAGTCATATCTTTATCATCAGAACCTTTAACTGCATTTACTACTACTGCGGCATCAATTACAGAGTTTGTAATAACTCCAATTGTATCAAGAGAGGAAGCAAAAGCAAAAAGTCCATATCTACTTATAAGACCATAACTTGGTTTATAACCCACTACTCCAGTATAAGCTGCTGGTTTTCTAATTGAGTCTCCAGTATCTGTACCAATTGCAAAAGGAACTGTTTTAGTTGCCACTGCAACGGCACTTCCCGCTGAGGAACCAGCTGAAATCCTTTCTTCATCATAAGGATTTTTAACTATGCCAGCATTACCAGTAAGTCCAGTTCCACCCATAGCAAGTTCATCCATATTAGTTTTACCAATCATTATAGCACCACTTTGAGAAAGTTTTTCATAAACTGTAGCATTATAAATAGGAACATAGTCTTTTAAAGTATTAGAGCAAGCAGTAGTTCTTATTCCTTTAGTTGAAATATTATCTTTCATTGCATAAGGAATACCACTTAATAATGTATTAATTTCATTATTTTCCACTCGATCTAATACTAAATTATAAGCATTATATTTTTCATTTGTTTCTAATATTTTATTTTTAGAAAAATCAATAAGTTCTTTTGAAGTAACCTTCTTATTTATTAAATCATTATGAATTTCAATAATATTTTTATCATAATAGTTCATTACTTCACCACCCTTATTATTTCAACTTCTCTATCAATATAGTCATCACAATTTTTAAGTGCATCATCAATATCAATCATTCTTGAAGTCCTTCCATTACGTATTCCTTTTACCCTTAAATCCTGAGGAAAATGTAAAGGTTCTATATTTTCAAGCCCCTTTACATTATTTATTTTTGCCATATTATCATTAATAACATCAAATTCCCTTAAAAGTAGAGTATTTTCTTCCTCAGTAAGACCAATTAATAGTTTATCAGCATAATCATTTATTATGTCTTTAGTAAACATTATTTTTCCTCCGTAATGGTAATGCCTAACTCTTTTAATTGTTTATCAGTAAGTGTATTTGGACTTCCCATTAATAGGTCCATACCTTGTACATTTGGAGGGAATACTTGTACTTCACGAAGATTTTCTTCATCAGTAAGAAGCATTACGATTCTATCAATACCTGGAGCCATTCCAGCGTGAGGAGGAGCACCAAAAGTAAAGGCTGTATAAAGACTTCTAAATTTATCTTTAACAACATCTTCAGTATAACCCGCTATAGAAAAGGCTTTTTTCATAATATTTATATCGTGATTTCTAACTGCTCCTGAGGCCATTTCATTACCATTACATACAAAGTCATATTGGTAAGCAAGTATATCATCAATATTTTCTTTTTCATATTCTTTTATACCATTATGTGGAAGTGAGAATGGATTATGACAGAATTCATATTTTTTAGTTTTGTCATCATATTCAAACATAGGAAAATCATTAACAATACATAATTCTAATTTATTAGGATCGATTAATTCTAATTTTCTTCCTAGTTCATCACGAATAAGTCCAGCAAATTTTCTTGCTACATTAAGTCTCTTATTTGCAATAAAGAACATTACACTATTCTCTTTCATATTAAATTCTTTTATTAAGTTTTCTCTTTCTTCTTCACTTAAGAATTTATCAATAGGTCCTTTTAGACTTCCATCACTCATAAGTGTGATATATCCAATACCAGGCATTCCTATACTACTAGCATAATCAACTATTTCATTAAACCAACTATTTGGCTTTGTTCCTATATCATCTACTACTATTACCTTAATAATACTTCCTTTAAATGGTCCAAAACTAGTATGTTCTAATACTTTACTAGCGTCTTTTATTATAAGTGGATTTCTAAGATCTGGTTTGTCTGATCCATATGAATCCATTGCTTCTTTGTAAGCTATTCTTCTAAATGGACGAGGTGATACTTCTTTATTACTGAATTTAGAAAATACATCATAGAATATTTCTTCACCAACTTCTAAAACATCATCTTCTGTTACATAACTCATTTCCATATCTAATTGATAAAATTCTAGTGTTCTATCTTTTCTACTATCTTCATCTCTAAAACAAGGTGCTACTTGGAAATATTTATCTACTCCACCAACCATTAATAATTCTTTATATATTTGTGGTGCTTGTGGTAACGCATAAAATTTACCTTTAAACTTTCTAGATGGTACTACAAAGTCTCTTGCTCCTTCTGGTGATGATACAGTAAGTATTGGTGTTTGTACTTCTGTAAAACCTAAATCATACATTTTATTTCTTAAATAATGAAGTACATCACTTCTAAGTTTAATATTATTTGATATTTTTTTACTTCTCATATCAAGATAACGATATTTAAGTCTAACTTCTTCATTTACTTCCTGCATTCCATCTATTTCAAATGGTAATGTATGTGCTTTTGATGATAATACTTCTAAGCTTTCACATTTTATTTCTATTTCACCTGTTAATAGTTTTGTATTAACTGTTTCTTCATCTCTTCTTATTACTTTACCAGTTACTTTTATAACAGTTTCTTTGCTTACTCCTTCTAGCATACTTTCATCATGTACTACAACTTGTGTAATTCCAGCATGATCTCTTAAATCTAAGAACATTACTCCACCATGGTCTCTTATTGTTTGTACAAAACCAGATAAAACTACATTTTTACCTAAATCACTAATTGTAAGTTCACCACAAGTGTTAGTTCTATACTTATTTACTTTCATTTTCATTCTCCTCCTATAAAATAAAAAACAGTTATCATCCCTAAAAATTAAAGGGACGAATAACTGTTATATCCGTGGTACCACCCAGTTTATCATATTTCTATGATCACTCATTAAAGAATAACGCATCTTTTTCCTCGCGCTTTTTCCTACTATTATTTCAGAAAAAGAACTCCGAAGTGTTCTTTCATATTAATATCAGTATCCATTCTCACCATCTAGGACTCTCTTTTAAGGAATCTTAATATTACTTTTCTTCATCAACGTTTTTTTGTTTGCAAATATATATTATCATAAGTAAAAATCATTGTCAATCATATATAGTATATGTATTTACAGAAATTATATTGATTTTTCCATGACATTTTTATAAACATTTATAAACTTAATATAATCATCTATATCAATTGAACCAATCTTGAATAAAATATTTTCTCTAGGTATATTATACAATACATCACACTTTACTATACTATCACATAATAACCCATTTAATTTACTTTTCTTTAATAATTCATTATATTGATATTTAGATAGATTTTTTTGTTTATAAACTCTAGATGATATTATTAATCCAAAATATTCTATAGAAACTAATTCGTTCATTTCTTTATCTATTATTACAAATAAATGACCATTTCCACTAGAACCATCTTTATACTTATACTCTGAAACAAAAACAATATCACCAATTTCATAGTTGTTCTTTTTTATTTTCATATTATTTACAAAAATAATTAGCCTTTCCTTTATGCTTTTCTAATTCTACAGGATTATTTTTAAAAGCATCTGTACACGGTCTTACAATTTTTTTATCTTTTGCTTTTTTAACTATATTTTTTACATCATCTAAAATAGAATCAGATATAATTAAGTTATTTTCTTTATTTTTCATAAAACCTCCTTGTTTACTCAATTATACTATAAATTAACAATAATTTCTACTATTATATATATTCTCCGTTTGAATCAGAAAATCCCCTAATTTTTTGTAAAAAAAATAAAATAAAATAATTATTTTATCTTTTAAGTGCTAATTTTTTTGTATCCTCTTGTTCATACCAAGAATAATTATTTAAATTAATTTCATCGCTATTTAAATCTAATCTTGATACTATATCATTAATTTTATTTTTAGCAATAATCTTTTTTTCTTCATCATCTATTAATGAATACTCATTATCTATTTTTTTAAATGTTTCCTTTAAAAATTTTATATATTCTTCTTTATTTACTGATTTACTTTTCATTTTAAATAAACTTATAAAATCATAATCACTAAATAATAATCCTAATATACTCATTTCTTCTTTATTTTCAGTTACTACCATAAACCCTCCACTATATTACTTCCAGTAACATTATATAATAATATAAAAGAAAAAACAATCTATAAAGATTGTTTTAATTATCAAATGGCGCTCGATGTAGGACTCGAACCTACGACCCAACGGTTAACAGCCGTTTGCTCTACCAACTGAGCTAATCGAGCACTTATCAGTTGACAATAACAATGATATCATTACTATTCGTTTTTGTCAACATGATTTTATTATTTTTTTATTTTTTTTGCATAATATATTCTATTATATAGTCTGCTGTACCTTCTACACCTAATGAATCAACATTAATCATTAAATCATAATTAGATGGATTATATAATGAAGAACCTGTATAATAACTATAATGTTTATCTCTCATTTTATTTATTTTTTCTATTTCTTTTTTAGCTTTATTTTTAGGAATATTATAGTATTTTATTGCCCTTTTGATTTTATCTTCTTCACTACTATATAAGAATATTTTAACTGTATCTTTATTATCTTTTAATACATATGGTGCACATCTACCAACAATTACACATGACTCTTTTGATATATTTTTTATTACTTTTTCTTCTGCGATAAATAATTTATCATCATTATTATATTCAAAACTTCCAAGTACTCTATGCTTTTGTTCATTTTCTTTAATAAATTCTTCTGATAAACCTGTTTCTTTATTTACTTCACTAATAAATGCTTTATCATAAAATTTAATACCTAATTTTTTAGAAATTATTTCACCAACATATCTTCCGCCACTACCATATTCTCTTGATATTGCGACTACTACCCTTTTGTTTAGAACTGGTTTTAAATTTTCATTATTATATATTATTTCATTTTTTGATGTCATATTTTCTAGTTTTGTAATTTTCTTATATTCTGAAGTAAATACAAATATTACAAATATAAAACATATTGTATCTGCGATTGGACCTGCATATAACGCACCATAAAGTCCATAAAATTGACATAATATAAGTGCAAGTGGAATAAATAATATTATTTGTCTTGCAAAAGAAACCATTGTTGCTTTCTTTACATTACCTAATGATTGAATAGTTATTGATGAACACATTTCAAATGAATTAAGTGCACATACTAATAAGAATATTCTACAAAAATCAATTGCAAACTCCATAAACAATTTATAATCATCTGATGATTTATTTATAAATATCGATACTATCTTTTCTGGGAAAATATATATACATAAATTGAATATTATACCTATAATAAATCCAGTAATCATTACCTTTCTTAATGTTTCTTTTACTCTTTTATAGTTACCAGCACCATAGTTAAATCCTATTATTGGTTGTGCACCTATTGCAAGTCCTAATATAAGTGATACATATAAACTATTTATTTTAGATATTACACCATATACAGAAAGTGGAATATCTTCTCCAAATTTACTAGTTAATGCATACTTATTCATTATATTATTCATAACTACAAAAAGCGCAAGTACTGTCATTTGAGTTATAAATGAAGATAACCCAAGTGATAATGTTTTTAATGTATGTTTTCCTATTTTAAAATCTTCTCTAGATAATTTTACACTTTTTATTTTTGGAATATAGAAAATTGCTATTACAAATGATACTATTTGTCCTATTACAGTTGCTATAGCACCTCCTACGACACCCATATTAAATGTAAATATAAATATTGGATCTAATATAATATTTAAAATTGCTCCTACAAGTAAACAAACCATTGAATATTTTGGTGAACCATCTGCTCTAATTATTTGAGATAATCCTGAATAAATAATCATAAAAAATGAACCAAATACAATTATTCTTCCATATGTCATTGCAGATGAATAAACATTTTTAGTGCATCCAAAAACATATACTAAATTTGGAAGTAATAACTCAAATATAATTACTACTAGTATTGATATTATAAAAAGTAATGTTATAGATGAACCAATACTTTTTTTAGCCTCATCTTTTTTACCTTCTCCTAGTCTTAAACTAAGATTTGCAGCAGCACCATTACCTACTAAACCTGCTAATGCATTACATATTATTACAATAGGAAATATAACATTTGTTGCGGCATTTCCTATTATTCCAACACCTTTACCTATAAATATTTGATCAACTATATTATAAATTGAATTTATAATCATACTTATAATACAAGGTACTGAAAATGCTAAAAGTAATTTTCCTATTTTTTCTTTTCCTAAATCTAACTCTTTTTTCATAAAAACTCCTTCCTTTTTTGAGCAAAAAATAACGTAAATCCAAAAGCCTGGACTTACGTTTTAACTGCTCAGCCGTGAGTAATTATAACACAAAAAATTTTTTTGTGTAAGTTTTTTTGTTAATTTTTTTATTTAACTACAATGCTTACTAGTTTTTTAGGAACAATTACTTCTTTTACTATTTCTTTACCATCAATATAATTTTTTACATTTTCTATTGATTTAGCAAGATCTTTCATTTCATCATCACTAGTATTAGCATTTACTTCTATTTTACCTCTTACTTTACCATTTACTTGTACAACCATTGTAAATGTTTCATCAATAATTTTACTCTCATCATAATCCTCTAATAATGATTTAGATAATTCTTCACCTAAATTATATTTTTCATTTAATTCTTCTGTTATATGAGGCGCAAATGGATTTAGTAATTGTAAGAAAATTCTATATTCTTTTTTAGTAATCTTTTTATTTGCATTAAATTCATTTAACATAGTCATAAGTGTACTAACTGCTGTATTATATTTTAAGTTTTCAATATCTTCTGAAACCTTTTTAATACCTTTATTTATAATTTTTTCATTTTCTTTAGAAATAATATCTTCATCTATTATTGTTTCACCTAAATTATATACTCTATCTAGGAATTTAGCACATCCATTAAGTGAATCCTCGTTCCAAGCAGCATCCTTTGAATAATCACCTATAAACATTTCATAAAGTCTTAATGCATCCGCACCATACTTTTCAACCATTTCAGTTGGATTTACAACATTACCTTTACTTTTACTCATTTTACTTCCATCACTTGCAAGTATCATTCCATGGGCAATTCTTTTGTAAAATGGTTCACTATAAGGTACAAGTCCTTGTTCATGAAGGAATATATTCCAGAATCTTGCATAAAGTAAATGTCTTGTTGCGTGTTCCATACCTCCATCATATAAATCAACTTGTCCCCAATATTTCATTTTATCCATTGAAACAAATTCTTTATCATTATGCGCATCCATATATCTTAAGAAGTACCAACAAGATCCTGCCCAGTTTGGCATTGTATCTGTTTCTCTTTTAGCATGTCCGCCACATTTTGGACAAGTAGTATTTACAAAATCATCAAGAAGTGATAATGGACTTTCACCATCTTTTGTTGGTTCATAACTTTCAACATTTGGTAAAACTACTGGTAAATCTTTTTCATCTACTGGTACCCATCCACATTTTTCACAGTGTACCATAGGAATTGGTTCACCCCAGAATCTTTGTCTACTAAATATCCAGTCTTGAAGTTTATAATTTGTAAATTTAGAACCTATTTTATTTTCTTCTAAATATTCGTACATTTTATTTAATGCTTCTTCTTTATTAAGACCATCAAGGAATCCAGAATTAATATGTACTCCATCACCAGTCATTGCATCTTCGTTTATACAATAATTAAATGTATTAATATGTAACTCATCTTTTACTTCATTTAATATAGTATCTTTTGTTACCCATTCAACATCAAATACTTCATCATCATCTAATTCTTGTGATTGTCTCTTATCTGAATTTAACTTAAAGAATAACCCTGTACTTTCTATTTCAAAATATTTGTCTTTATTAAATGCATAATAATGATGATTAATTTTGAATGTTTCTTTTATAAATTCTAAATCATCATAACCAGTTTCTTCTCTTATTTCTCTAATTGCACAATCCAATGCACTTTCATTATTTTTTCTTGTGCCACCGATAAATAATCTTCCACCTTTATCTTTCCAATTTATTGTTAAATATTTATCATTTTTTTCATCATATACAACTGCAACAATACTATCTTTATGAGTTTCATTTTCATGAGGTTTACCTGTTACTTCTTCTAAAACTTGAGTAATTTCAATACCAAATTTTTTAGCAAATTCATAATCTCTAGTATCATGTGCTGGAACTGCCATAATTGCGCCTGTTCCATAACCCATAAGAACATAATCACTAATATATATTGGTATTTCTTTATTATTAATTGGGTTAATCGCTGTTAATCCATCAATTTTTACACCAGTTTTTTCTTTAGTCATATCAGTTCTTTCAATATCTGATTTACTTCTTGCTTCTTTTTGATATTCTTTTACTTCTGAAATATTCTTTATTTTATCTTCATATTTTGAAAGTATTGGATGTTCTGGTGAAATTACCATAAATGTTGCGCCAAATAATGTATCACATCTTGTTGTAAATACTGTTATTTTTTCATTTACCTCTTTTATATTAAAATCAACATGTGCACCTACTGATTTACCTATCCAGTTAATTTGAGCTGTTTTTACTTTATCTAGTATTTCTGTGTCTTTAAGTCCATCAATTAATTTTTCAGAATAATCTTTCATTCTAAGCATCCATTGATTTTTTAATTTTTTCTCAACAGGTGTATCACATCTAACACATTTCCCACCTTGTGAATCTTCATTAGAAAGACCCATTTTACATTTAGGACACCAATTTATTTCTTTTTCATCTTTATATGCAAGTCCTGCATTAAAGAATTTTATAAATTGCCACTGTGTCCACTTATAATACTCTGGTTCACAAGTACTTATTTCTCTTGACCAATCTACAGAAAGTCCAAGGCTTTTTGCTTGACTTCTAAATACATCAATACATTTATGTGTCATTATAGATGGATGTTCATGATTTTTTATCGCATATTGTTCTGCTGGATTACCAAATGAATCAAATCCAAATGGGAATAATACATTTAATCCTTTACTTCTTTTAAATCTTGCTTGTACATCACTTGCTGTAAAACATCTTGCATGTCCAACATGTAAACCTGCTCCTGATGGATATGGAAATTCAACAAGCATATAAAACTTTTTCTTATCCTTATCTTCTGTTACTTTAAAAGTTTCTTCATTCTCCCACTTATTTTGCCACTTTTTTTCTATTTCTTTAAAATTATACATTCTCTTCACTCTTCCTTTCTAAATGTTTTAAATATTTTGCTAAAAAATAATATGTTACCCATATAAAAGGTACTATTAATACAAGTAATATTAAAAACTTATATAAGTAATTATTTAATTTATATACTATCATAATCATAATAGTAAGCATTAATGAATTAACTAAATTCATTATTCTAAGTACCCTTTGATATCCTATTTTTTCAGTATTTACTTTATAATAACCTTCTAATATTTTAATATCTGGTGATAAATTTTTCTTATCATATACAAATTTCTTTCTTCTATATAAAAAATAGTAAAACAGATAAATTATTATAAAAAATAATACAAACAAAATTATAAATTCTTTCATACTTCACCTCTAAAACAAAAAAAATCTATGAAATGTAAGGACGACAATATCGCGGTACCACCTTACTTCATAGACTTACTATGCTCTTTAATTCTTTTAACGCAAGAAATACGTTTAAGCTCCAAAACAAGTTCATAAATTTTTACTTATTAGTTTCCACCAATCACTAACTCTCTTTTAAAGTAAAATATTTATTACTACTTTTCTTCATCACTCATTACTAATGATTATAATATATTTATTTTGTTTTTTCAAGTACATTTTTATGATACAATAAAAAAGAGGCGATAATTATGTTTAAATATACACTTGATAATAAAAGATATCATACATTAAATTATTATTATCAAAAAAAATATGGATGTAAAGTATTTAAAGTTAGTTTAAATGCTCACTTTTCATGTCCTAATATTGATGGCACTAAAGGATATGGTGGATGCATATACTGCGCACATGGATCTGGAGAATATTATGAAGATGATACTGATTTATTAACTCAGTTTAAAGAAGTTAAAGAGATGTTACATAAAAAATGGCCAAAAGCAAAATATATTGGATATTTCCAAGCAAATACAAATACATATGCCCCACTTTCTGAATTAAAAGAAAAGTATGAACTAATATTAAAACAAGATAATGTTGTAGGTCTAAATATCGCAACTCGTCCTGATTCTATTAGTGATGAAGTACTAGATTACTTGGAAGAACTTAATAAAAGAACTGATTTAGTTATAGAACTTGGTCTCCAAACTATACATGATGAAACGGCCAAATTAATTAATAGAGGAAGCACTTTAGAAGAATTTGAAGATTGTTTGAAAAAATTAAATGACAGAAATATAAATGTTGTTGTACATATTATTAATGGCTTACCTTATGAAACAAAAGAAATGATGATTGAAACTGCTAAATATTTATCAAACAAAAAAATTCTTGGTATAAAAATTCATATGCTTCATATATTAAAAGATACTAACCTTTTTAAATTATACTTAAAAGAAAACTTCCACGTTCTTACTAAAGAAGAATATGTAGATATTGTATGTGACCAGCTAGAATATTTAGATGAAAAAATTGTTATTAATAGAATTACAGGTGATCCTGATAAGGATGAACTTATTGAACCTGCTTGGCTTACTAAAAAATTTGGTGTTCTTAATGATATTGATAAAGAATTAAAAAGAAGAGATACATATCAAGGATTTAATAAAAGTATATTAAATAAAGTAAGGCAAATTATAGATAAAAATTTAAAAGAAAATGATATTGCAGTAGATATGACAACCGGTAATGGGAATGATACTTTATACTTATGTAACATTTTAAATAAAGGATTTGTTTTTGGATTTGATGCGCAGAGTGCTGCGATTAATAACACTGATAAATTATTAAAAGATAATAAAAAAGAAAATTATAAACTATTTAATGAAAGTCATGAAAATATAAATGTAACTTTAAAAGAATATAAAGGTAAAATAAGTTTAATACTTTTTAATCTAGGATATTTACCTAATGGTAATAAAAAGATTATGACAAATCATATAAGTACTGTTAATGCTATTAAAAATTCTTTTGAAATGCTTAATAATAAAGGAATTATACTTGCGGTTATTTATCCTCATGAAGAAGGTAAAAAGGAAGGAACCTGCATAAAAAAATATCTAGAAGATAATAACATTAATTACAATGAATATCATAATACTGATAATATTAATGCACCATATTTAATAGAAATAAAACGAGGAAACTAGTCCTCGTTTTTCTTATATTCTAATTTTTTGCATTTTTCACAATCTCTTTTAAACATAAGTGTAGATATCTTAACATCCTTTTCATCACATTCACTTACTATCTCATCACCACATACACTTCTAAATAAGTTAATCATTACTTCAAGTTCATTTTCACTTTTTTCTTTTATTAACTTTGTTAAAGCCTCTACATCATATTCATCTATGCATCTAAAATATTCGTCATTATCTTTACCACTAATAACAACTGGTGCTTTATTTTGTTTACACAAATTATAATTCATTATTATTCTTGATGTTCTTTTATTACCATCTTCAAATGGTTGAAGTCTAACAAGTTCTATATTAAATCTTGCTTCTTTTTCGTAAATTGGTAAATCACACCAAATATTATTATATGCATTAAAAAGTGCATACATCTTTGATGGTACTTCTCTTGCTGGTACAGGAAAGAAATGTTTTGCTTTTTTAACATCTACCTGTGTTTTTCTATACCCTTTTTGAAAGAATTCAATATCTTTATTAACTAAATCTGCAGTCTCTATTACATCAAATGGAGTTAATTTATCTGGATTACTTTCTATAAGATTCATAAAAGCATTCATATTATTATACATCTCAATTGCTCTATTTGAATCAGTTATTTCAGTTTTAGAATCTTCCATCTCTAAATTTCCAACTGTAAATCTAAATGCAAATAATTGCATATATTTTTGATAAAATTCATTTTGTTTTAAAAATTCTGCGAACAATATTACCACCACCAATATTTCATTTACCAGTATTATATATATTTTTAAAAATTTGTCAATAAAAAATCAATATCATCTATGACATTGATTTTCCATGATTATCTTTATTTATTCTTTCTTGTTTTTCTGCATAATAAGCATCCACTTTAAATAATAAGTTTTGACATTCATCATTTGTGACTTCATTACTATCCAAATTAGTCACCATATAACTTCTATCAAAATATCTAGAATCCACAAATGATTCAATCATAAGTTCCGTTAATTTTGGTAATCTATCTAATATATTATCAACTGATTCCATCTGCATTTCATTAACTGCATTAAAAATTAATAATTCTGATTCAGATATATTTAAATTATCACCAAATTTTTTATTTGTATTTAAAATTGTTGCATACCCATTATATATAGCACAATAATGTTTTTTTATTATATTTTTTATAAGTTCTCTTCTAATTTCATTTTTATTTAAACTACTTATATAATTTCTAGCATCATCTTTTCTAGTAAAACCCATTACACTATTCTTAAATACAAAGTTTTCAAGAGCACCAACTACATTTTCATAACAGGCATAATCTCCACCCTTTCCCATTGTTGTAAGAATGGAATAATCTATCATACTAAGTTCTCTACTTCTATTCATTTTTTCTTCACCTTTATTATTGTAACACCAATAAAAAAATAATAATACAGCAAAACAAAAACTTTACATAAATTAGAAAAAAAAAGATTGAAAGAAATCTTTCAATCTATCTTTGATATTTTGATAAAAGTACTGGTAATACTTGATTTACTATTGAACTTTCTACATTTTCAAATACAATTCCACCATCTTTAGTTGTTACAAGTTTTAATAATAAATCTTCATCATTAATTTCATCTTTGTCATAATTGCATTCCATAACTAATACATATTTTTTATTATTAATATTTTCTTCTGCAACTACAATGTATTGTCTACCATTTTCAAGTTCATATATATTATTTATCATAAGTGCATTCCTCCTGATACTTCACCTGTTAATTCAGAAATATCTGATAAATCAAGTGCATTTAATACTTCATCTGCTGGGAACCATGCATATCCTGCACCATTTCCTTGCGTAAAATGAACCCACGTTTTTCCATCTACAACATTAATTTTATCAAACATAGCATTTTTACCTGCACTAGTTATTAAAGATACTGGATCTGATGAATAACTACTTACATAACCTTCACCAAGTGAACTTAAATCAACCGGTTTTGTTGGATCAAATGTAGGTGTTGGATCAGTCACTACTGGAGTTGGAGTTGGATTTGGAGCAGGTGTTCCATCAATATCTGGCACATCCTTCATCATTTCTGGTTCAGTTTTATCAACTTCAGGGTTCGTTGGGACCTTCTTTTCCATAGCAGATGCTTCATGCATTTTATATACTAATTGTGAAAGCTTACCAATAGTATAACCTGCTGCCATACCATTTAAGAATACTTGTGTTTCTGGTTTTTTTAAGAAATTATTTACTTTAGATATAGCACTAGTTATTTTTGGATGCTTTTCAGCTTGTTCTTTAGTAAATTCTTTTACCTTTCCAACCATTTTTATAATTTTATTATTTTCATCATCTTTATGTTTTTCAGTATATACTTTTAAACCTTTTTTTGCAGCAGAATAAACAAGTCTACCAACAGATATTACTGTACCTGCTGTACCAGGTTGAAGTACAAATGATAAACCAAATCCTATTGCCCCTCCAAGAGCACCAATAGCTGCTTTTTTTATTTTTTGTTTTCTTTCTTCTTTCTTTTCTTCTTCTGTCTTTTCATTGTCTTTTTCTTCATTTTCAGGACTATCTTCTTCTGGAGCTTTATCTTGATTATCTGTTTTATCATTATCTTTGTCTTTATTTTCTGATTCATTGTTTCCTGAATCATTACCATCAGATGAAGGTTTTTGTTGTTGATTTTGTCCTTTTAAATTATTAATTTCTTGTGTTAAATAATTATATCTTGATCTTTCTTCAGCATATGCTTGTTCATTACCTTCTTCTCTTGCTTTTTGCATTCTTTCTGCACATGATTTTAATTTTTCTTCTAAGTCTTTTATTTGATTTTCTACATCATTTGAATTATCTTTCGTATCAGATTGTTGATTTTGCTTTAAATTATTAATTTCTTGTGTTAAATAATTATATCTTGATCTTTCTTCGGCATATGCTTGTTCATTACCTTCTTCTCTTGCTTTTTGCATTCTTTCTGCACATGATTTTAATTTTTCTTCTAAGTCTTTTATTTGATTTTCTACATCATTTGAATTATCTTTCGTATCAGATTGTTGATTTTGCTTTAAATTATTAATTTCTTGTGTTAAATAATTATATCTTGATCTTTCTTCGGCATATGCTTGTTCATTACCTTCTTCTCTTGCTTTTTGCATTCTTTCTGCACACAATTTTAACTTTTCTTCTAAATCTTTTATTTGATTTTCTATTTCATTAGAATCATCTTCTTTTTGCTCTTTTGCTTGATTTTTTAACTTATTTATTTCTTCTATTTCTCTTTCTAATTCTTTTATCTTTCTTTCATATAATTCTCTTGTAGTTCTATTTGACTTAAAATGACTTGTTCCATTTCTATTAACTATAGAATCAAATTTTTCCAATCTTTTTTTGTTCTCATTTAATTGTCTTTCTAATTCTTCTAATTGATTATCATTATCATTTATTTCAGTAAAATCTTCTTCTACATCTTGTACTTCCGCATTTTTTTGAATTGCATCTGAAACTCTTTCTATTTCAGAATTAATTGTTTCCATATTTGCTTTTACATTATCAAACTCTTCTTGAGAAGGTTTAGGATTGGTTTCTTGTAAATCAGTTAAACGAACTTGTAACTCCCCATTTGCATCAAGTAATTCTTGATAATAATCTAGCATTTCTTGCTGAGTCATAGAATCAAAATTTACATTTCCTATATTAGTCATTAATTCATCAATATTCATATTAGTACTCTCCTTCTTTTATTTCTTTTGTTAATAATTCTTCAAATAATGGTAACAAAATATTTACAATCTTTTCATCTTCTAATACTTTATTAATCCCATTTTCATTATATATTAATTTATATATATTTAATGGTTCATCATTTTCATCTATTTTATTTGCAAAACCATATTCTATTCCATCATATATTAAAGTTTCTAAAATAAAATATTCTCCATCATTCATAGTAATTAATTCATCTTTTTTTATCATATACACCGCTCCTATTCTCTAGTAAAATAATATCATAAATCTAATTTAATGTAAACAAAAATCAATTTATTTGTCATTTTGATGTAAATAAAAAGAAATTATTTTCAATTACTTTTTATTAATCATATATAACTTAAATTATAAACTAAATACCAAAAGATACGTTTTCTTCATCACTTTCTGTTTTGTCAACATTAATATTTTCAACTTTTTCTATATCAAAATTCTCTATTTTAGAAAATTTTTCCAACAATTTTGAATATAATTCTGTTCCTCTATAGCTATTTAAAAATTCATATATACTCATTTTATATTTTTCTTCAAACTCATCTATTATTATTTCTTTACTGTTTAATACAATATATCCCCTCGCCAAAAATTTTTTGAATCCTCTAATTTTATTTATTTGTAATGATTCTTTTATTCCATTAAATAAAACAGGATTATTTTCTTTAGCAACTTCATAAATTTTATAAAAATCTCTAACATTTATATTTTTTTCTTTCAAAATTTCCTCAATTGTTAAACCTCTTTCATTCATTTCTGCTAACATTTCAAATATATCTTGAACTCTTATAATTTTTTTTGGATCATAAACTTCATAAACTATAGATAATAAAGTTGTTTTCATATTGCTATCATAATATTTATTATTGATTATATAATTTACCACATTATCTAATTTTAATTCGTCAAATTGTAAAATTTGATCTAACTCTTTTTTATTATTTCTATTTTTAACGATATTATTATATATAGTGAAATTAATATTTTTGTATTTCTCTGTTAGTTTTTTTATTCTATTTATTAACTCTTTTTCTTCTTCTTTACTAAAAAGTAAATGGCACGCTGTTTCAACAGCTCTAACATCAGCTACTGTAAAATCATTCATTTTATATATATTATCTAATACATTTGATTTAATCATACACTTGTAAAAATCTAAATCATTATCCTTTTTACTATCTTTTGATACGACTATATCAAGATATGATTTATAATACTTTTTTTTAAGTTTAGAAAGTAACTCTTGATTAATCACTTTTTTATTTTCTTCTTCTTTTTTTGTTATTTGAAATTTATTTTTAAAATCTACATTATTAGTAATTTTCGGATCAAAATATTTTTCAACCCTTTTGGTTGTTTTATATGCTTCAATTAAAAAATCTCCATTTTCTTTTAAATTTGAACTAGCGTAAATAAGAGAATGTGGATCATTCTTAATTGCTGTTAAAACAACTTCTTTATCATCTCTAAATCTATCATTTGCAAATTTTAAAGATAGTCCGTTATATTTTACTGATTCTAAAACAATTTCTCTATTATCTTTTAATCTATCACTAGCATAATATAAAAATCTCCAATATTGTTTTACACCTGCAAAAACAACATCAAAATTATCCATGAGTTTATCACTTAAATTTTTTACAAAATCTAACGGTACAGTAAAGTTGTTAATAAATTTGACTACTAAATCAGGATTATTTTCAAATTCATTTAATTCTACTTTCCTACCTATAATCTTTTCAGCATCTTTTAAATAACGCTCATAAACTTTTAAAGACATTCATTATCACCTTTTCTAATAATTAATTAAATTATACCAACATCAAATAAAAAAAGCAAGTTATCTTGCTTCTACAATTAATTTAATAGCTGTTCTTTCTTCAGAATCAATTAAGATATCTGTAAATGCTGGTATACATACTAAATTTTTACCAGATGGTGCGACAAAACCTCTTGCTATTGCAATTGCTTTAATTGCTTGATTTAAAGCACCTGCTCCTATTGCTTGCATTTCTACTGACGACTTTTCCCTAAATACATTTGCAAGTGCTCCTGCAACTGAATTTGGATTTGATTTTGACGAAACTTTGATTGTTTCCATATTTTTTGCCTCCTTAATATTACACTTAAATATATGAAGAAATAAAAAAAATAGAATAAAATTTTATTCTATTATGTATTTTTTAGTCATTACATCAGACTTTTCTACATTATTAATATATACACCTGAACATGGATATATATTAACAATTTCTTTAGTATTTAAATTTGTAATTACCATTAGATAATCAGTATTCTTTTTATCAACTGTACCAACCTTTGGATACTCTATAACATATCTATCAAACAAATCATAATAACTAGGTTCGACATTTTCTATTTTTTCTTTTACATAACTAATTACATCTTTTATATCTATTTCACCCTTGAACTTGCTTCTTCCAAGCATTTGATTTTTTTCTATTTTTTCTTCTAATGCACTATCATCATAATCTACAATTTGTGATGTAAAATATCTTAAGTTTTCACTCTTTATTACATCATTTAATTCAGGATAAATATTTTTATAAATATATCTTCTTAAAATATTAACTTCAAGTTCATTTTCTAAAATATATTCTTCTGGTATCTTCATAAATTGTTTATATGCTTCTTCATAATTTTCTTCTTTTATTAAAATTACAATATATTGTATAAGCGATCTTGTTTTGCCTTCATTATAAGAATACTTAAATAGTTCTTTAGAATTTTCAATATCACCACTATATTTAAGTACAAGAGCATAATAATATGCAATTTCTCTATTATCTAAGTAATCTTCCGCAAGTTCTTTAACTCCATCAAATTCTCCATCCATAAATAATAATTTTACATATATAGATAATGCTGCTTCATTATAATAGTAATGATTTAAGATTTTTCTAAGTTCTCTTTTAGCAAGTTCCTTATTTCCCATCTCAATTAATTTTAGTATCGAGTTAAACTGCTTTCCCCTTTGTGTACTATACACTTTATTTTTCATTATAAGCCCCCAAATAATAATTATTAATTTTTTCATATTTCATATTACTACTTTCACCATGTCCTGGATAAATAATAATATCATCACTATATTTATATATCTTTATTAGTGATTTTTTCATATCATCAAAACTTGAATACTCAAGATCAGTTCTTCCTATTACACCTTTAAATAAAAAGTCTCCTGTAAACATTATATTTTCTTCATAAAAATAATATGTTACTAAGTCATTTCTATGACCGGGAGTATATATTACCTCAAATCTAAAATCTTCTATTTCATATTTCTTTTCTTCTATATTAATTAGATTTTGATTATTTATTTCATTATTTATATTATGATAATAAATTTTAGCATTATATTTTTTTTCTAAAGAATCTAGTGCGCCAATATGATCGTAGTGTGCATGAGTAATAAGAATAGCACATACTTTAAGATTTAAATCATCTATTTTATTTTCTATTTTTGCTGCTTCAGCACCTGGATCAACTATTATGCATTTATCTTTAATTATTAGTAAGTAGCAGTTTTCTTTAAGTTCACCAACTACTATTTTTTCTACTAACATAAAAATTCCCCCTAATCAAATATGTCTAAAATTTCTTCTAAAGATGTTATATTTTTAAATTTACAATTTTTTTCCTTTTCTTTTGTAAATTTTATTCCTATTCCTCCTGATGCTTCCCACTCTATTAAATTACCTGAATAATCATCAACAAGTATCGCACCTTTTGTTTGAGTCATTTTTGTTTTTGAAACTCCAGATGGTACAGGTATTATTGTCAAATCAGTTGTAATACCATCTAGAAATTTAATTTTTGCTTTTGCTTCTTTAAGTGAATTTACATGTGTTAAAATTGATATATTAAATTTACCTGATTCATTTAGTTTTTTTATAGCATTTACACTATCATTTAAAGCAACAGAATCATCTATTAATTCTTCCCAATCTATTTTAGAAAATAATTTACTCATTTCTTTTGTTTGAGTTTTATAGTCCAAATTAAGTTGTTTAGCAAGTTTATAAACAGGAGGTAAAGTATCTAATATTACTCCATCAAAATCTATATATAAGTTTCTCATAAAATATCCTCCTCATTTTTTACTATATCCCAGTTTGGTAAATTTTTAAAAGTCATTACTTCTTTTGTAACTGGATGAATAAATTCTAATTTATATGCATAAAGCATTATTTGTTTTTTATCTTGAAAACCATATCTTTGATCACCATATATTGGATGATTAATATTACTTAATTGAAGTCTTATTTGATGATGCCTACCTGTTATTAAATTTATTTTTAATAAAGATAAGTTATCTTCTTCTTTTATTACTTTATATTCTAATACTGCTTCTTTTCCATTTTTTTCATCTATATATGAGTTATGTGTTTTTTCATCTTTTGACATTTTATTTATAAGTTTATCACACTTTTTATCTAAAATGCCATGAACTACTGCTAGATATGTTTTATGTATTTTATTGGTTCTAACTTCTTCACTTAGTCTTGATGCTGCTTTACTTGTTTTTGCAAATACCATAACTCCACCTACTGGTCTATCAAGTCTATGAACAAGGCCTAAATAAACATTACCTGGTTTATTATATTTTTCCTTTATATAATTTTTTATTATAGTAAGCATATCAAGATCATTTGACGAATCTGCTTGAACTGGAACATTATATGGTTTAATAACTACTATAATATGATTATCTTCATATAAAATTTTCAAATTATTCATCTTTTTCCCATCTTCCATAAATACCGCATGGTAAAACTAAATCACTATTTTCCATAGGAAGACCAACTTCACCACTACTTATTTTACCTTTATGTTTTTTATTTATTGTAAGACTCAATATATTTTCAAGTACTTTTGGACTCATTCCTGTTGTATACGAATTAATTAAGAAAAATAATGGATCATCACTTAATACATCTTCACATAATTTAATTAATTTAAATAAACTTTCTTCTATATTCCAAACTTCTTTATTTGCTCCTCTACCAAATGATGGTGGATCCATAATAATTGCGTCATATTTATGACCCCTTCTTATTTCCCTTTGAACAAATTTAATTACATCATCTACAATAAATCTTACATTTTTATCTTGAAGATTTGAACTTATTATATTTTCTTTTGCCCACGCTGTCATACCTTTTGATGAATCAACATGCACAACATCCGCTCCTGCATAAGCACAAGCAACAGTCGCACCGCCTGTATACGCAAATAAATTAAGTACATTTATATGTCTATTACTTTTCTTTATCTTATCTATCATATAATCCCAGTTTACAGCCTGTTCTGGAAATAAACCTGTATGTTTAAATCCCATTAATTTAATATTGAATGTTAAATCTTTATAACTAACTGTCCATCTATCAGAAATATTATTTTTGTATTCCCAGTATCCACCACCAGTTTTACTTCTATGATAAATAGCATTTGCTTTATTCCATAATTTTGGATTTGTTTTTTCATCCCATATTATTTGTGGATCGGGTCTTGATAATATTATTCCATTCCAAGACTCTAGTTTCATTCCACCTGACATATCTAATATTTTATAATCTTTCCAAGAATTTGCTAAATTCATTTATAATCACTTCCAAATCTATATGTATTATACCTTATAGTAACAAAAAAAACTAGATATAACTAGTTAATTTTTTTACTATCACCCATTTTATAACTTAAATACTTTTGTACTTCTTCTTCACTTGTGTTTTGAAAAAATTCTATTGCATTATCTAGTTTTTTAATTTGATTTTGATAATCAGTAATAAACCATTTATAAATATCAAACTCTTTATCAGAAATTTTCTTATCTTTATCATACATGTTATAATTTTTTAGGCTTAGCATAGAAAGTAAACAAAATAATAATCCCAATATATATTTATCATTACAAACACAAAGTATACCATTTATTGCTGTTATCAACATATTTATAATACATTCTCTTTTTAATTCTTTTATGTCACTATAATAGTTATCTCTAATTGGTTTAGAATTATCAAAAAAAAGACAATCAGTTTTAAGATCATTTTGTAATTCCCTTAATATTTTTATATAATCACTTTTTTTCGTATTCAAACTAAAGTATAAATCCATTTGTTTAATATTTTTTGTATAAAAATCAATCTGATTATTATTTTTTAAAATATCATTTTCTAATCTTGCTATTTCCTTTTCTAAATTATTATATTCTTCTTCATTATTTTCTAAAAGTTCATCAAGTATTCTATCACACATATCAATATTTCTTTTATTTTTCTTTCCATAAATACCCAAAGTAATAACGTTAAAAAGCATAATTCTAATTTTTAAAATCTTGTATTGTAACAAATATTTATCACTGGTAACTGTTAAATCATTTAACTGTTGTTTTAACTTTTCAATTGATTTTTCATCTATTTCCTTATTAGTTGATATAACACTTAACATTACTTTCATTTCTTGAAGCAAATCAAATAATTCTTTATCATTCATACAACAGTCACCTTTTTCTTAAGCATATAGTATAAATTGATAAATAGTGTTTGTCAATTTCTTTTTTTCTTATTTTTACAATATTGGTATAAATCATTACAAGTTAAAGAATCATCTAGTGCTCTATGTGAATTATAATTTAACCCTAAATATTCTTTTAATGTTTTTAATCTATGATTTTTACTATCATAAATTGTTATTCTAGAAAGAAGTAAGGTATCAACTATTCTATTTCTTAAATGTTTTAAATGTAATTTTGTAATATTTGCCTCAATAAAATCATAATCAAATTTTACATTATGACCAATAATTGTATAATCTTCAATAAAATCTAAAAATTTAGGTAGTACTACATCTATTTTATCTTTTCCTTTTAAGTCATCATCTGTAATACCAGTAACATCTGTTATTATTTGATTTAATTTTATTTCTGGATCTATCAAATAACTAAACTCATCTATTTTCTTATTATCTTTATATTTTATCGCACCTATTTCAATTATTTTGTCTTTCTTAGGATTAAGTCCACTTGTTTCTATATCAAAAACAACATAATCATCAGGTAACTCATTTGTTCTTAAACTCTGATACATATTAATCTCTTTCTAGCACATTAAGTAAAAGTGCACTTATATTATAATTGTTAATACTTATTTTTTCAAGAATTTAATATATAATTTTATTAATAAATTTTGAAGCATTGGAGCCCTATACATTTCCTTTGGATTTTCTTCTTTTACTGCTTTTATAATTTGTTTTGTTATAGAATCATATTTCTTTTTAGCAGAAAAATCTAATATTTCATTTTCTAAGTTTCTTATTGAATCATAAAAATCTTTAAAAATAGTTTCTTCATTATATTTATTTTCTATCATAAATCTATTAAACCCTGTTTTATAAAGCCCTGGTTCTATAACACATACTTTTATATTTTTATTTATTGCTTTTATTTCTTTTCTTAAACATTTACCTGTCATTGTAATACTTGCTTTAGTACCCGCATATATCCCAAAAAATGGAATTGATATATTTGATATCATAGAAGACATAATTATTATTTTACCATTACCTTTTTCTATCATTTTATTGATAACCCTTTTTATAAGTTCAAAATTTGATAAAACATTTACTTCATAACTATGTCTAAATTTTTCTGTATCTATATCAATAATACTACCTCCATATCCAACTGCAGCATTACTTATTAATATATCGATATCTATTTCATCTAATTTTTTTAAATCGTTTTTATTCGTAACATCTAATTTAAAAGTATCTATATTGTCCATATTTTTAACTTTATCGTTTAATACTTCTAATTGTTTATCATTTTCTGTTGTTAAAAAAACATGATAACCTTCTCTTGCAAGATTAATTCCAGCATTATATCCAAGTCCAGATGCTGAACCTGTTATTAAAATATTCATATTTATCACCAATAATATTTTGTTCAAAAAAAAGAAATACATACAAAATGCATTTCTATTTTAAGCTTTTTATTTCGTTTATTGATAGACCTGTTATTTCGGAAATATCTTCTATAGACATATTCTTCTTTAACATATTTTTAGCAGTTTGTTCTATACCTTGAGATATACCTTCTTCTTTGGCCTCTGAAAGCAAACTATTTTGTATTTTTCTTTTATCTTCTTCTTCACTCATATACTTTTGAAATTCTGGATCATTATTTACTATTGTTACATTTGTTATATACTTATCTACTATTTTATCTTTTGGCATATTTTCTAACTCCTTTTTATCTAAATCAAGCATTATCATATATTGATTTTTCTTGATTTCTTCT
>OLHA01000331.1_pt1 | contig 27781 bp, 23 predicted proteins | sample 1605961 | NCBI WGS metagenome assembly OLHA01 (sample SAMN03283288) | human gut metagenome | biome: human-associated habitat; material: feces | host: Homo sapiens | place: Peru | collected 2012
TGGGGCAAAAAGACGGCTGCGGCTCGCAGACACAATTGCGCGGTGTTGCCATAGGTTTATGGTCGCTGTTTCCTCCCGGCTCCGCAAAGGGTCGGGAGGATTTTTATACTATTATTCGGCTAAAATCTCACAATCTTTCCGACCCAATTCGTGCAAAACTGCGTTGCTGTCTTTGCTGGGTAACAGCCCAGCGGCACATCGTCTTGTTTTGTGCAAATCATTCTCGGAGATCTTTGCGAATTCACAGTCAGACAATAGTGTTGATTGCAGCGAAATAATTCTAAAATTACTATTGACAATCACGTGACCATGTGATATTATCATTCCATCAAGAGGGAGCGATCCCGAAAACAGGAGGTGGAAGCAATGTTCGTTTCAAGCATCGTGATCTGGGCGGTACTGGCGGTGGTGTTCCTGGTGCTGGAAGCCGGGACGGTGGCGCTGGTGAGCATCTGGTTTGCCCTGGGTGCGCTGGCGGCGCTGGTCGCGGCGCTGCTGGGAGCAGCCATGTGGCTCCAGGTGACGATCTTTCTGGCGGTGTCCGTGCTGCTGCTGGCGCTGCTGTGGAAGAAGGTCCGCGCCAAGGCCATCGGCGCCAAAACCAATGTGGACAGCGTCATCGGCACCGAGGGCTACGTCACCGAGCCCATTGACAATGTGTCCTACACCGGGCGGGTGAAGCTGGGCGGCATTACCTGGGCAGCCCGCAGCACATCCGGCGCGCCCATCGACGCGGGCGCTCTGGTCAAGGTGGACCGGGTAGAGGGCGTGAAGGTCTTTGTCTCCCCGGCGCAGGTCACAATCCAATCTTAAAACTTAATTTGGAGGTAAAAAAGAATGATTTACGTATTGATCGCCGTACTGGCAGTGGTATTTTTGCTGGTCATCCCCAACATCAAGGTGGTGCAGCAGTCCCGGGCCTACGTCATTGAGCGTCTGGGCGTGTTCCAGAGCGTGTGGGGCGTGGGTATGCACTTCAAGGTTCCCTTTGTGGACCGCATCGCCCGCAAGGTCAGCCTGAAGGAGCAGGTGCTGGACTATCCCCCCCAGCCCGTGATCACCAAGGATAACGTGACCATGCAGATCGACACCGTGGTGTATTTTCAGATCACCGACCCCAAGCTCTACTGCTACGGCGTGGAGCAGCCCATGATGGCCATGGAGACCCTGACGGCTACCACCCTGCGAAACATCATCGGCGACCTGGAGCTTGACCAGACTCTGACCTCCCGGGACGTGGTGAACACCAAGATGCGCGCCATCCTGGACGAGGCCACCGACCCCTGGGGCATCAAGGTCAACCGGGTGGAGCTGAAGAACATCCTGCCCCCTGCCGACATCCAGAACTCCATGGAAAAGCAGATGAAGGCAGAACGTGACCGCCGTCAGAGCATCCTCCAGGCCGAGGGCCAGAAGAAGTCCGCCATCCTCATCGCCGAGGGCGAGAAGGAATCCGCCATTCTGAGAGCCTCCGCCGAGAAGGAGGCCGCCATCCTGAAGGCTGAGGCCGAAAAGCAGGCCGCCATCCTGAAGGCCGACGGCGAGGCCGCCGCCATCCGCGCGGTGCAGCAGGCCCTGGCCGACTCCCTGGCCATGCTGAATGAAAAGGCCCCCAACGACAACGTGCTGAAGCTGAAGGCCATCGAGGCCATGGAGCACGTGGCCGACGGCCAGGCCACCAAGATCATCATCCCCAGCGAAATGCAGGGTCTGGTGGGTCTTGCCAACGGCATCGTCGAGAGCGCCAAGCAGTAACCATTCGTCTTTCGCCGCCCGGGCTCCGGGCGGCGAACTTCAAAAAGAGGTTTTTGCTTATGGAAAAACGTTTTGTAAAGGTCTATTCCGACGGCCTGATGACCGTCAACGAAATCTGGGTGGACACCAAGACCGGCGTCAACTATTTCTACCACGCCAGCGGCAACTCCGGCGGCCTGTCCCCCCTGCTGGATCGCGACGGAAAACCCGTGGTATCCACACTGCCGGTGCAGGAGGAGAAATAAGCGATCGGCAAAAGGCCCGCTGTCCAGCCGCAGACGATTGAATCAGCGATATAAGCATTTGCCCCCGGCTTCGAATGAAGCCGGGGGCAGTTTTTAGGGCAACACCGCACAATTTGGCAAAAAGGCGGCTGCGGCTCGCAGACACAATTGCGCGCCTGTTGCCTTAGGGAAGCTCTGAATAAAACAGTGAACCGGCGTGGCCGCAAGGGCCATGCCGGTTCACGATACACTTATTGATATTTTACGTCATAGACCGCAAAACCTATGGAATAGGAGAAGCTGCCGCCCGCGATGGGGGTGATGGCGATGGACTCGAAGCTGCGGGCGTTGTTGCCGAAGCGGAAGGTCTTGGTGGCCGCGCCGTCTCCGGCGGGGAGGCTGATGTAGCCCAGCTCACTGTAAGAATCGCCGTTGCCGTACCACACCTTCCACCGATAGCAATGGGTATTCGCGTTCATGGTGACATCCATGTCGATGGTCAGCGAAGTGCATCTTCTCAGCGGCTCGTCGAACACAAAGGCGTGGGTGGACGCGGTGCCCAGCTTGATTGCCTTCCACTGGCCGGTGAGGTACTGCGTATCCTGGGTCTGGTCCAGGTCGCTGTCGGAATGGCTGTCCGAGTCCCTGCCGCCGTCAAAAACGGGGTTGGACACGTCCAGGTACTGGCTCCAGGAATAGCTGCCGTCGGCGCTGGGGGTCACGGCGACCGCGTCGAAGGTGGTGGGGCTGCTCAGGCGGACGGTCTTGCTGGTATAGCCGTCGCCGTCGGCCAGGTACATGGTGCCGGCCTGGGTATAGGTGCCCCGGTATCCCACCCAGATATCCCAGTTTTTGCAGCGCGCGCCGTAGTTCATGGTCACTTCCATCTCCAGGTCAAAGGCGGTGCAGTCATACAGGGTGGAATCAAAGCGGAACGCGTAGACCGTCCAGATCCAGTCCTCATCCTCCAGGGTGGCCTCCTCCCAGTCGCCGGAGAGGTATTCCGTCTGCGCGCTGGCGCGCACCCCGGGCAGCGCCGCCGTCAGGCACAGCACCAATGCAAGCAGCACGGTCAGCGTCTTTCCGATCTTCCAGTTTCCCATGGTCATGATATTTCCCTCCATCTTTCCAATCTTGCACTGCCCATTTTACCAGAGTGAAAGAGCAAAGTCAACAAATTCATTTTGTTTAAAACCCAGTTTCCCGTGATTTTAACAACAATTGAATCAGGGGTTCCAACGCTCAATAATGCATGATGTGGGGCAGGAGCTTGCGGCTCACCCGGTAGGGCAGGCCCTCCATGGCCTTCTTGGCGTTTTGCAGCTCCTGGCGGATGGGCAGGTGCTGGGGGCAGTGCTGCTCGCATTTGCCGCAGCCGATGCAGTTGCCTGGGCCGGTGTAGTCCTGGCAGACGCCGGTGATCATGAAGTATTCCGTCAGCGCTTTCCAGTAGCCGTCGGAGGCGCGGCGGTTGTAGGCGGCGAAGGTGCCGGGGATATCCACGCCCCGGGGGCAGGGCATACAGTACCGGCAGCCGGTGCAGCCGACCTTCATCTTCTCGTTGATGGCCGCCACCACCCGGCGGTAGATTTCAAAATCCGCCTCCGTCAGGCTATCCGCCCGGGCGGCGTCCGCCGTGGCCACGTTCTCCCGCACCATCTCCAGGGAATTCATGCCGGAGAGCACGCAGGTCACCTCCGGCTGGTTCCACAGCCATTGGAACGCCCACTGGGCCGGGGTGCGCCCACCCTCCGCATGCTCCAGCACATGCCGGGCTGCGGCTGGCAGGCCGCCGGTGAGCCGTCCGCCCCGCAGCGGCTCCATGATGATCACGGGCAGTCCCTTTTCCGCCGCCCGGCGCAGGCCGGTGACCCCCGCCTGGGAGTTTTCGTCCAGGTAGTTATACTGGATCTGGCAGAAGTCCCAGTCGTAGACCTCCAGGAGCTTGCAGAACATATCGGAATTGCCGTGATAGGAGAAGCCCACCTGGCGGATCTGCCCGGTCCTTTTCTTCTCTTCCAGCCAGGACAGGATGCCCAGGCCCACCAGCCGGTCCCAGGTCTTTACGTCCGTGAGCATGTGCATCAGGTAATAGTCCACGTGGTCCGTTTTCAGGCGGCGCAGCTCCTCGGAAAAATACTGCTCCATGCCCTCCGGCTTCTTGATCAGGTAGTGGGGGAGCTTGGTGGCGATGTTTACCTTTTCCCGGATGCCGTTGCGGGCGAGGATCTCTCCCAGCGCCGCCTCGCTGCCGTGGTAGACATAGGCGGTGTCATAGTAGTTCACGCCGGCCCGGTAGGCCTCCATGATTTCCTTTTCCGCCTTGTTCACATCCACCTTTCCGCCGCTGAGGGTGAAACGCATGCACCCGTAGCCCAGGATGGAGATGGGGTTTCCGTATCGGTCGGCGCGGTATTGCATATAGATGACCTCCTTGGATCGGTTTTCGTCCATTATACCGGCCATGTGAGCATTCCGCAACAAAAAAGTTCAATAAAAACGGCAACTTTTTCTCATTAAAACGAATTGAAATCCCCAGGGGATTCGACTATAATGGTCGCACTCTGAAATGAATCGAGGCGGATCTATGGAGCATCTGGACAGACTGTTTCAGCGCTATGACCGTATCCTGATTTTTGACACCGAGACCACCGGGCTTCGCTTTGACCGGGACGAGATCATCCAGTTTTCCGCTGTGGCGCTGGAGCGCAGCGGCGTGACGCAGCAGTATGACCGGCTGATCCGGCTTGCGCCGGGGCAGCAGGTGCCGCCGGAGATCCAGCGGCTCACCGGCATCACCACCCAGGACGTGGAGCAGCGGGGCATTCCCCGGGATCAGGCCGCCCGGGAGATCGCCGGCCTGCTGGCGGGCAACACCCTGCTTACCGCTTACAACGCCCACTTCGACCTGAGCTTCCTGTTCCACATGCTCCGCGTCCACGGCGACCCCGGCTGCCTGCGGGGCAAGGACAAGCTGGACCTGCTCACCGTCTACCGGGACCGCCGCGCCTATCCCCACAAGCTCCGGGACGCCATCGCCGCCTACGGGCTGGAGGGAACGGTGCAAAACTCCCACCAGGCCGATCAGGACGCCCTGGCCACCGTATCGGTAATGGACGCCATGTCCGCCGAGCGGGACGATCTGCCGGACTACATCAATCTCTTCGGCTACATCCCCAAATACGGCCCGCCCCGGCGGCCCATCCGCTCCGTCACCTATCTGCCCCAGCCCTACGATTCCCCCATTCCGCTGTACCAGACGCGGCCGTCCCCTGCCGGGGCGGCGCTGCGCTGAGGATAAAAAGGAGAGCTTATGATCAATCAGACTGCCTATGAATTGGGTGCCAACCGCTCCTGCATCCGGGACCTGTTTGAATACGGCCGGGCCCGGGCGGCGGTGGTGGGCGAAGAGAATGTGTTTGACTACTCCCTGGGAAATCCCTCCATCCCTTCGCCGCCGGAGGTGGACGAGACGGTGCGGCAAATTTTGCGGGACACGCCCACCCTGCTGGTGCACGGCTATACCAGCGCCGTGGGTGACGCCGCCGCCCGGCGGGCCATTGCCGACGACCTGAACCGCCGCTACCATGCCGGATGCCGGGGGGAGGATTTCTTCCTGGGCTGCGGCGCGGCCCCGGAGCTGGTGGCGGTGTTCACCGCACTGGCGGTGCCCGGCGGGGAGCTGCTGGCCGTTGCGCCCTACTTCCCGGAATACAAGCCCTTTGCCCAGGCGGCGGGGCTGGAATTCAGGGTGGTGCCCCCGGACGTGCCGGAGTTCCAGATCCGGCTGGACGCGGTGGAGGCCATGCTCACCCCCCGCACCCAGGCGGTGCTGATCAATTCCCCCAATAATCCCTCCGGCGTTGTATACACCCGGCAGACCTTGCAGGCCCTGGCCGAGCTGCTGACCCGGAAGGGAGCGGAATTCGGCCACCCCATCTATCTGATCTCCGATGAGCCGTACCGGGAGCTGGCCTATGGGGTGGAGGTACCCTTTGTGCCGCTGATCTACCCGAATACCATCGTGTGCTATTCCTATTCCAAGTCCCTGTCCCTGCCCGGGGAGCGGATCGGCTACATCTATGTCCCCCAGGCCTGCGCGGACAGCCGGGCGCTGTACGCCGCTGTGGCTGGGGCCGCCCGCAGCGCGGGGCACGTGTGCGCCCCCAGTCTGTGGCAGCGGGTGATCGCCCGCTGCGCCCACCTGCGCCCCGACCTGGCCGCCTACGATCGCAACCGCCGCGCCCTGTACGACGCCCTGACCGCCATGGGCTACGAAATGGCAAAGCCCGACGGCGCGTTTTACTTGTTCATCAAGGCCCCCGGCGGCGACGCCAACGCCTTTTCCGAAAAGGCCAAGGCCCGGGATCTGCTCCTGGTCCCCGGCGACGGCTTCGGCTGCCCCGGCTATTTCCGCATCTGCTACTGCGTCAGCCACGACATGATCCAGCGCAGCCTCCCCATTTTCAGGGAACTGATTGCTGAGTAATGCGAAAGGCAATGTCATTAACTTAATGCCGCACTTTCTCGCTGCCCCCTTGGGGGTGGTGCGCCGCGCAGCGAATCAAGATAGCAATGATTGCCGGTGGCAATCATACCTCTGTTTCGTGCCGCAATAGCGGCAAAGGGGGTGGTGTTGGTAATTTTGAGCTGTTCCCATTCATCGAACAGCACCCCCTCAGTCAGCCCGTTCGGGCTGCCAGCTCCCCCATTGGGGAGCCAAGAAGGGCATATACATACACGTTGGGAGCCTTGTCTCCCGGAGAAAGGATTATGACAAAAGATTTAACATCCGGCTCGCCGTTGAAGCTGATCATTCAGTTTACCTTCCCGGCATTTCTTGGATTGCTGTTCCAGCAGTTTTATAATGTAGTGGATACCATCATCGTGGGCAAGCTCCTGGGCATCGGCCCCCTGGCAGGGGTGGGCGCCACGGGGTCTCTGAGCTTTATGGTGCTGGGCTTCTGCATCGGCGTCTGCAACGGCTTCGCCATTCCCATCGCCCAGAAGTTCGGCGCGAACGACCAGGTGGCGCTGCGCAAATACGTGGCCAACAGCCTGTGGCTGACCGCCCTCTTCTCCCTGGTGCTCACGCTGCCGGTGGCCGTGTTCTGCCGGCCCATTCTGCGGCTGATGAACACGCCGGAGGATGTGTTTGAATTTGCCTACGGGTATATTTTCATCATCTTTCTGGGCATCCCCACCGCGTTCCTCTATAATATCCTGGCCGCCATTCTCCGTGCGCTGGGCGACAGCCGGACGCCCGTGCTGTTTCTGGCGCTGTCGTCAGCGCTGAACGTGGGGCTGGACATTGCCACCATTAAGCTGCTGCACATGGGCGTGGAGGGTACCGCGCTGGCCACGGTGATCTCCCAGGGTGTGTCCGGCGTGATCTGCTTTTTCTATATGCGCAGCCGCTTCTCCGTGCTGCATATGAGCGCCGAGGAGCGCAGGCCGGACAGGGCCCTGTTCAAGCGCCTGTGCTACATGGGCATCCCCATGGGGCTGCAATACTCCGTCACCGCCATTGGCAGCCTGATCATTCAGGCCACCATGAACGGCTTCGGCTCCATCGCCGTGGCGGGCGCTACCGCCGCCAACCGCATCAACAACTTCCTGACCTGCCCCATCGAGGCCCTGGGCGCGTCCATGGCCCCCTATGTGGGCCAGAATCTGGGCGCGGGGAAGCTGGATCGGATCACCAAGGGCGTGGTGGACGCCTCCGTGTGCGGCTTTGTGTGTTCCGCGGTGATGTATGTGGTGATCTGGCTCTTCGGGGAGCCGCTCACCGGCATCTTTCTGGACGTGCCCGACCCCCAGGTGATCGACTACGCGGTGCGCTTCCTGCGTCTCACCGGCGCGGGCTACTGCCTGCTGACCCTGGTGAACACGGTGCGCTTCTCCATTCAGGGCATGGGCTTTTCGGTGCTGGCCATTCTCTCCGGCGTGATGGAAATGATCGCCCGGACGGTGGCGGGCCTGGTCATCGCCCCCCACATCGGCTTCGCCGCCGTGGCCCTGGGCCATCCCCTGGCCTGGCTGGCCGCCGACTGCTTCCTGATCCCCGCCTTCCTCCTGTGCCGCCGCAAAGTCGCCCGGGTGCAGCATTTTGAGAGCTGAGCATCCGCCGGTATGTAAGAATCGGGTAAATTTTGCAAAAAGATGGAAATGTCTGTTGAAAAGACGGCGGGTTGGGTGTATAATGGATCCCGGTAGTAATAAACCATACCACAACTACAAAAAGGAGAACAATTATGAAGAAACTGTCCCGCATTCTTTGCCTGGCGCTGGCCATCATGATGGCAATGTCCCTGCTGGCCATCCCCGCAGCTGCCGAGAATCAGCATTTCGACAAGTTGACCCTGGAATTCGTTCCCTCCAAGGATGCCGACGTCATCATCGCCGGTACCGCGAACCTGCCCGAGCTGGTACAGGCTGAGATGTCCAAGCTGGGCTATGACATTGACGAAGTTGACATCACCGTTGGCACCAGCTATGAGGCCACCGGCGAGGCCATGTCCGCCGGCACCATCGACGTGGGCTGGCTGCCCGGCGGCACCTACGCCATCTACTCCGAAGATGTGGACGTGCTCCTCACCGCTACCCGTAACGGCCTGAGCAACGACTCCACCAACCCCGCCGACTGGAACGGCGAAGAGAACGCCACCAAGAAGGATGGCCCCCAGGTCACCTATTACCGCAGCCTGATCTACGCCACTCCCTCTGAGTACGGCAAGGTCCTGGCCGACAAGGTCAACAACGGCGAAGAGCTGACCTGGGACGACCTGAACAAGGCCAACTGGGCTGTTCTGAAGACCTCCTCCTCCGCCGGTTACATCTATCCCACCATGTGGCTGATGGAGAACTACGACGGCAAGACCCTGCAGGATCTGGAGCACGTCACCACTCTGGACGGCTACGGCACCTCCTTCTCCTACGCCGCTGCCGAGTCCGTTGACATCATCGTGTGCTACGCCGACGGCCGTAACGACTACGAGGCTTCCTGGATGCTGCCCACCGATGAGCAGGACGAGACCGGCAAGCAGGGCCTGGGCCGTGAGAAGCCCATCTGGGACGAGATGAACGTCATCGGCGTCACCGACGGCATCTACAACGACACCGTGGCCGTTTCCAAGAACTCCCCCTACTACACCCCCGAGCTGATGGAAGCCCTGCAGGACTGCTTCATCAACATCATCAACACCGAGGAAGGCCAGGCCATCTTCAGCGTGTACAGCCACACCGGCTATGCCAAGGCTGTTGACTCCGACTACGACGGCGCCCGTGCCGCTCTGAATCTGGTCTCCGGCTAATATCTCCCGCGTTTCCCTGCATCTTTGGGTCTGCCGCAAAAGCGGCAGACCTTTTTTTGCGGAAATAACCCCCTGGGGGGCTTGCGGGTACGGGCGGCGTCTGATAGGATAGGCCCGTAATAAAAAGACCGAAAGGAATCACAAACATGAGAAAAAACCGATTCATCCCTATGCTGCTGGCCCTGGCGCTGTGCGTGAGTCTGCTCCCCTGCGCGGGGGCGGAGAAGCCCGGCACCATTGTCTACGGCTCCGGCGACTATACCCGCATCAACCCTGCCATGGACGAGCACGGCGAGATCAATGTGCTGCTCTTTGACGGCCTGACCGACCACGACGGCGAGAATAACATCGTTCCCCGGCTGGCCAAATCCTGGGAATATGACGCGGAAAGCCTGACCTATACCTTCCACCTGGAGCAGGGCGTCAAGTGGCACGACGGTGAGGAATTCACCGCCGAGGATGTAAAATTCACCATTGAGGCCATCATGGACCCGGACAACGGCTCCGAAAACGCCCCCAACTACGAGGATGTGGAGCAGATCACGGTGGTGGATCCCTACACCGTTTCCTTCCGTCTGTCCGCTCCCAACTATGCTTTCCTGGAATACATGACCATGGCCATCCTCCCCAAGCACCTTCTGGAGGGAGAGGACATGCAGCAGTCCGATTTCTTCCGCGCCCCGGTGGGCACCGGCCCCTATAAGCTGGCCCAATGGGACGAGGGGCAGGCCATCATCCTGGAAAAGAACGAGGACTATTTTGCCGGGGCGGCGAAGATCGACCGCATCATCTTCAAGATCGTCGCCGACGACAATGTGAAGGCTTTGCAGCTGCGCTCCGGGGAGCTGGACCTGTCCCAGGTGACCCCCAAGGACGCGGCGCTGTTTGAAGACGACGGGGTGCACACGGTATACGACGAGACCACCTCCGATTACCGGGGCATCCTCTACAATTTCTGGAACGAATACTGGCAGGAAAACGCCGACCTGATCCCCGCCATCAGCTGCCTGATCGACCGGCAGCAGATGGTAGACGCGGTGCTGCTGGGCAAGGGCGAGGTGGCCTACGGTCCCTTGCAGCGCAACGTATACAACGACCCCGACATGGAGCGCTACGACTATGATCCGGCCCGGGCGGAGCAGCTGCTGCTGGACGCCGGATGCCAGCGGGACAGCGAGGGCTACTGGTGCCGCAGCGGGCAGCGCATTGGTTTCGTGATCAACGCCACCCCCGGCGACCAGGTGCGCATCGACCTGGCCCAGATCGCCGCCCAGCAGCTGCGCGCCGCCGGGCTGGAGGTCACCGCCAACGTCCCCGCCGGGGGCATCGACTGGGGCACCCAGCAGTGCTGCATCATCGGCTGGGGCTCCCCCTTTGACGCCGACGACCACACCTACAAGGTGTTCGGCACCGACAAGGGCGCAAATTACTCCGGCTACTCCAACCCCAAGGTGGACGAGGCCCTGACCCAGGCCCGGCAGACGGACGATCCCCAGGCCCGGAAGGAGGCCTACGCCGCCTTCCAGCAGGCTCTGGCCGAAGCGCCCGCCTACACCTTCTTCTGCTATATCGACGCCGTCTATGTGGCTGACAGCCGCATCCAGGGCATCTCCACCGATACCGTTCTGGGCCACCACGGCGTGGGCATCTTCTGGAACGTCTGCGACTGGACCATCGACGCCTGATGCGCCCCCGAGCGGCGTTCCGCCCGGATACAAGGAGCTTTTATGGAAAACATCCTGGAACTGAAAAGCCTGACCGTGTCCATTGATTCCCCCATGGGGAAGGTGGAGGCGGTGCGGGGGGTGAGCCTGGCGCTTCGGCCGGGGGAGGTCCTTGCCATCGTGGGGGAATCCGGCTGCGGCAAGAGCATGCTGTGCCGCAGCATCATGAAGCTGCTGCCCCGGTCCGCCCGCATTGAAGGCGGGCAGATCATCGCAAACGGCGCGGACATCACCGGCTACTCCCAGCGGGATATGAACCGGCTGCGGGGGAAGCTGTTCAGCATGGTGCTCCAGGACCCCATGACCGCTCTTGACCTGACCCAGACCGTGGAGGCCCAGATCGCCGAGGCGGTGCGGGTGCACAGCCCCCGGCTGGACCGGCAGGCGGTACACCGGCGGGTAATGGAGCTGATGGAGCTGGTGGGCATTCCCCAGCCGGAGAAGCGGGGGAAATTGTACCCCTATCATTTTTCCGGCGGCCAGCGGCAGCGGGTGGTGATGGCCATTGCCCTGGCGGCGGACCCGAAAATTCTGCTGGCGGACGAGCCCACCACCGCTCTGGACGTGACAGTGCAGGCCCAGATCCTGGACCTGCTGAAGGACATCCAGCACAGACTCCACACCGCCACCATCCTGGTCTCCCATGACCTGGGGGTGGTGGCGCGGGCCGCCGACCGGGTGGCGATCATGTACGCCGGGCGGATCGTTGAGATCGGCACAGCGGAGGAGATCTACTATGACCCCCGCCACCCCTACACCTGGGGGCTGATACGCTCCCTCCCCGCCCTGGCCAAGGGCGGGGAGCTGTATACCATCCCCGGCATGCCGCCCTCCCTGGTCCATCCGCCCAGGGGGGACGCCTTTGCCTGCCGGAACGAATACGCCCTGGCCATCGACTACGAGGAAGCGCCCCCCATGTTCCGGGTGTCGGATACCCACTATGCCGCCACCTGGCTGCTGGACGAGCGGGCTCCCAAGGTGACGCCGCCCATTGGAGGAAACGCAAATGGATGAATCGATCGTCACCGTCCGCCACCTGACCCATCGGTTCCGCTTTGGGAAAAAGGACTTCCTTACGGCGGTGGACGACCTGTCCTTTACCATCCGCCGGGGTGAAATTCTGGGCCTGGTGGGAGAATCCGGCTGCGGGAAATCCACCGTGGCCCGGTGCCTGATGAATTTATACCGGCCCACGGCGGGGGAGATCTGGTTCAACGGAGTCAACACCTGCGACCCGGCAGCCTTCCGGGCCAACCGGGAAATGCTCCAGCAGCGGCGGCAGCTGATCTTTCAGGACTCCGCCTCCAGCCTGAACCCCCGGATGAAGGCGGCGGATATCATTGCCGAGCCGATGAAGATCAACCGCATCCGTCCGCCCCGGGGCAGCTACCGGCAGGAAGCCGCCTTCCAGCTGCATTACGTGGGGCTGGACGAGCAATATCTGGACAAATACCCCGGCCAGCTCTCCGGCGGCCAGCGGCAGCGCATTGCCATCGCCCGGGCGCTGTCCATGGAGCCGGAGCTGCTGATCGCCGACGAGCCCATCGCGTCGCTGGATGTGTCCATCCAGGCGCAGATCGTGAATCTTTTTAGGCATTTGCAGCAGGAGCACGGCTTTTCCATTCTCTTCATTGCCCACGACCTGGCCATGGTGGAATACCTGTGCGACCGCATCGGGGTGATGTACCGGGGGCGGCTGGTGGAGCTGGCAGGTGCGGCAGAGCTGGCGGCCCATCCCCTGCACCCCTATACCCGGCTGCTGCTGTCCGCCATTCCCGTCCCCGATCCCATCCGGGAGCGGAGCCGCCCGGCGGTGTGCTTTGACGACATGGATTTCCCCACCCAGGGCGCGCTGCGGGAGGTCCTTCCCGGCCACTATGTGCTGACGCCGGAGGATAGCGAGGTGAAGCCGCAATGAAAAAGCATCTTTGGGCCTATTACGGCAGGAAGCTGGCCGTATTCGCGCTGAGCGTGCTGGTGCTGTCGGCGCTGGTGTTTTTTCTCTCCCGGATGACGCCCACCGACCCGCTGCTGGCCTACTACGGGGACCGAACGGAGAAAATGACCGCGGCGGAAAAGGACCAGGCCCGCGCAAGGCTGGGGCTGGATCAGCCGGTGGCCGTCCAATATCTGCGCTGGCTGAAGGGCGCGCTGCGGGGGGATTTCGGCATCTCCTATAAATACAAGCAGAGCGTCACCGCCGTGATCGGCAAGCGGATGGGCAATACCCTCATCCTGGGCGGCCTTGGCTTTGTGCTGACCTTCGGCGGCAGTCTGCTGCTGGGGGTGCTGTGCGCCTGGAAGGAGGACGGCATCCTGGACCGGCTGCTGTGCCGCCTGGGCACGGTGCTCAGCTGCATCCCGGAATTCTGGCTGTCGCTGGTGCTGATTCTGGTGTTCTGCGTGCAGCTGCGGTGGCTGCCCAGCTCCGGCGCGTACTCCGTGGGCAATTCCGGCGACCTGGCCGACCGGGCGCTCCACCTGATCCTGCCCCTGACGGTGGTCATTCTGGGGCACCTGTGGTACTACGCCTATCTGATCCGAAACAAGCTGCTGGAGGAGGCCCGGGCGGACTATGTGCTGCTGTGCAAAACCAAGGGGCTGACCAAGGGGCAGATCCTGTTCCGCCACTGCCTGCGCGGCACCCTGCCCGCCTACATCAGCCTGATGGCCATCTCCGTGCCCCACATCCTTGGGGGTACCTACATTGTGGAGACGGTGTTCTCCTACCCCGGCATCGGCACGCTGTCCTATGAGGCCGCCCGGCTGGCGGATTACAACATGCTCATGGTGCTGGCCATGCTCACCGGGGTGACGGTGATTTTCTGCAATCTGCTGGGGCAGATCGTCAACGAGCGCATCGACCCCCGCATTCGCGCCGCCCAGGCGCGGGAACAGGAGGCGGCGCAATGAACGATCCCTTCCGGCTGGTGGGCATCCGCCCCCAGGAGGCGGCCGCCCCGACCCCAAAGCCGCGGCAGAAGCGGCCGGTGCTGAGTTTCGCCGTGCTGGCGCTGCTGGTGCTGGGCTGCCTGGCCGCCCCGCTGATCGCCCCCGGCGACCCCGGCTATCTGGATCTGCTGCACACCTCCCAGGCCCCCGGCGGAGAATTCCTCTTCGGCACGGACGCCATGGGCCGGGACCTATTCCGCTGCATCTGGCACGGCGGGCGGGTGTCGCTGTTCATCGGCTTCCTTTCCACATTGATCTCCACCGCCATCGCCGTGGTATACGGCGCGGTCAGCGGCGTTTCCTCCCCCGGGGTGGACAGCGCCATGATGCGCCTGACGGAAATATTGCTCAGCGTGCCGGAGCTGCTGACGGTGCTGTTCCTGCAAGCCATCTGGGGCGTGGCCACGCCGGTGTCCATTGCCGTGATCATCGGCCTTACCTCCTGGTATTCCATTGCCAAGGTGGTGCGCACGGAGGTGCGGCAGCTGCGCGGCAGTGAATATGTGATCGCCTCCCGTGCCATGGGCGGGCGCTTTGCCCACATCCTGGGGCAGCATCTGGCCCCGAACTTCCTCTCCTCCATCATGTTCATGGTGGTGATGAACGTCCGCTCCGCCATTGTTGCCGAGTCCACGTTGAGCTTTCTCGGCATGGGGCTGCCCATCGACACCGTCTCCTGGGGCAGCATGCTGTCCCTTTCCGAACGGGCCCTGATGACGGGCAGCTGGTGGGTGATCCTCATCCCCGGCGCGTTCCTGGTGGCGCTGCTGCTGAGCCTGACCGAGATCGGCAACTGGCTGCGCAGAGAGGGCAGCCGCCGGGAGAGCAATCTGTAAAGAAAAACGAAAATGGGGGGCGCGTCCTGTGACGCGCCCCTCTTGGTTTTTATGGTTTCTTGGCTATCAGAAGGTCAGCTTGCCGGAGGTGATGCGCTCGCCGCTGGTGCGGTCGAAGAGCATGATGGCATCCCCGGAGACGCTGAGGCGGATCTTTTCACCCAGCTTGAACAGGGTATTGCCGAACACCACGCCGGTGAGCAGGAAATTGCCCAGGCGGATCTTGATGGTGGATTCCATGCCGGTGGGCATGGCGCCGTAGATCTCGCCCTCCAGCGCGCCCGCCGGGTCGATTTGCAGCATCTCAGGCCGGATGCCCAGCACCAGGTCCTCGTTGGTGAGCACGGGCTCCTCCATCATGGCGTCGTCCTGGTCCTCCACCCGGGAGATGTGATAGCGGAACACCTCGTCCTTGTTGCCCTTTTCCACATAGCCCTTCTTGGTGGCCGCCGCCTTCTGGGCTGCCAGCTTTTCCTCCCGGCGCTGGTCTCGCTGAGCAAACCACCGGCTCAGGTCGATGGGATCGGCAGGGGTAAAGGTGGCCTTGATGCCCTCCAGAATGGTCAGGCCCACGGTGCCGTCGGCGCTCTGGCTACCCTTGGCCTCCACAAAGTTGATGGAGGGGTTGCCCACGAAGTCGGCGACGAACAGATTGTTGGGCTTGGAATACACGGTCAGGGGGGCGTCGTACTGCTGCAAAACGCCGTTGTTGATCAGACAGATCTGGGTGGCCAGAGTCATGGCCTCCATCTGGTCATGGGTGACGTAGACGAAGGTGGAGCCGGTCTCCAGGTGCAGGCGCTGCAATTCGTAGCGCATCTCCAGGCGGAGCTTGGCATCCAGGTTGCTCAGCGGCTCATCCATGAACAGTACCAGGGGTTCGGGGGCCAGGGTACGGGCGATGGCCACGCGCTGCTGCTGACCGCCGGACAGCTCCGCCGGATACCGATCCATGAACATGCTGATCTTCACGATCCGGGACACCCGGCGCACGGACAGGTCGATCTCCTCCCTGGTGAGCTTGCGCACGGCGGTGTAGGGCTTGCCGCCCCGGATCACCTGGAAGTCCTCGGTAATGAGGCCGGATGTTCTGGCCGCGTCCACCTTGGCCTTCAAGGGGGCGATCTCGCCGGACATATCCCTGGGCTTTTCCAAATGGTAGGCAAAGAGCTTCTTGGCGGTGTACTGGGAGATGGTAAAGGCGTCGATCAGCTTGATGACGGCCTTCTTTTCGTCCAGCTTGCCCTTCTTGTCCCGGCATTCGTCCAGCACCTTGGTCACGTCCTCGGGGCGGGAGAGGATCTCGGCCAGCCGGGCGGCGTTCTTGAGCTCGAAATTGTAGACGGGCATCTCTTCCTTGATATTGGCCAGGCCAAAGGAGATGTTCTGGTACACGGTCATGTTGGGCCACAGGGCGTAGTTCTGGAACAGGAAGCCCACCTTCCGCTTGTTGGCGGGGATGTTGACGCCCAGGCTGCTGTCGAACACCACCTTGTCGCCGATGGTGATGCGGCCGCTGGTGGGCGTCTCCAGGCCCGCGATCATCCGCAGGGTGGTGGTCTTGCCGCAGCCGGAGGGGCCCAGCAGGGTGACGAATGCGTTATTCTCTATGACCAGATCCAGGTCGTCTACCGCGTAGAATTTTCCCCAGTGCTTGGTCACGTGCTCCAATCTGATTTCAGGCATGGTGTTAACCTCCTATTCCTTCGTCCAGGCTTGCGCCGGTAATCTTGTTGACCAGTGTGTTGCACACCAGAATGGTGACGATCAGCAGCAGGTTGATGCCGCTGGAGAATGCGTAGAGTCCCATTTCGTCGAAATAGTCCAATGTGGTGGAGAGGATGAAGCCCTGCACGCACAGCAGCATGAACAGGCTCAGCTCTCTCAGGCAGGTCATGAAGGGCAGCAGATAGCCGCTGATGATGGAGGATTTCTGAATGGGAATGATGATGCGGGTCATGCGCTTAATCCACGGAATATCCTGGATGATGGCCGCCTCCTCGATCTCGCCGGAGAGCTGGAGCATGGAGTTCAGCGCGTTCCGGCTGGCAAAGGGGATATACTTGACGGTGCCGACGATGATCAGCAGCGTATAGGTATTGAAAAGGTTGATCTTATCCGAGGAGAACAGGATGAAGAACGCGGCGCCCACGGCCAGCGACGGCATCAGATAGGGCAGGAAGGCCATGGAGTTGACGTAATTGGCCCATTTGCTGCGCCGCTGCTTGGACACGGCATAGCCGATCAGGGTGCCGATGGTGCCCGCGATCAGGGCGCAGGCGATGCTGACCAGCATGGTGCCCCGGAAGGCGTGCCAGATGGTCTCGTTGTACAAAATACCCTTCTGGCCGTACATGCCGTTCTCGGTGATGTTCTCGTTGGTGACCCACCACTTCGTCGTCAGGTTGTTCACGTTGCCGGTGTACAGGAAGGAGTAGTCGCCGGGGTTGGGCAGGAAGGTCTCAAAGGCAAAGGAGACGATGGGGAAAATGCTGGTGAAGAAGGTGATGAACACCAGGATCACGGCGATGATGTACTTGCCCGTCTTGCCCAGATTGATCTTGGAGATCTGGCCGGACTTGCCGGTGACGGTGGTGTAGTTCTTCCGGCTGGTCAGGGACAGCTGATTGAGCAGCATGATGGCCACGCCGAAGATCATCATGATGATGGCCAGGACGGAGGCCTCGCCGGTGTACTTGGAGTTCATGGATACGTACTTGGTGGACAGGGTGGTCAGGCCCAGGTAATGGGGCACGGGATAGGAGCCCATGGCGCTGCCGAACACCAGCAGAATGGTGGACAGGATGGCGGGCTTGACCATGGGCAGGGTGATCCGGGTCATGGTGCGCCACTTGGGGGTATCCAGGATGGTGGCCGCCTCCTCCAGGTTGGCGTCCATGTTGCGGAAGATGCCGCCGATGAGGATGTAGGCAAAGGGCGCATAGTGCAGGCCCAGCACCACCAGGCTGGGGAACAGCCCCTGGCACCACCATTTCGGCATGGTGATGCCGAACAGGCTGGCAAGCAGGCCGTTGGAGGTGCGGGTGACGGCATTGGAGTTAAACAGGTTCTGCCACACCACGGCCAGGGTCCACTGGGGCATGATGTAGGGGAAGATGAAGATGGAGCTGAGGTATTTCCGCCAGGCCAGGTTGGTCCTGGTGATCAAAAAAGCGAAAATACCGCCGAAGAGAATGGACACGATGCAGGTGCCCACTGCCAGATACACGGTATTGAGCAGGGGCGTCCACAGATTTTTCTTTGCCATTCTGCTGGTGAACAGATCGATGTAGTTCACCAGCGTATAGCCGCTGGCCTTGCCGGTGAGGTGGGCATCGATGGTGCCCGGGTGGATGGTGAGGGTATCCTTGACGATGGCCACGATGGGCGCGACAGTGGTGATGGTCACCACGATACCCAGCACCAGAAGGATCACATTATAAGGCTTGGACAGGAATGTCCCCACCTTGTTCAGCCAGATCCGAAAGGGACTGGCCGCAAGAGTCTGATTTTTATTCATGGCGCGCTCCTTTACTCATCCATCTCAGCAGCCCATTCCTCTTGCTGCCCCCTCTGGGGGTGGTGCGCCGCGCAGCGAATCAAGATAGTAATGATTGCCGGTGGCAATCATACCCCTGTTTCGTGCCGCGAAGCGGCAAAGGGGGTGTCGTTGGTAATTTTGAGCTGTCCCCATCCAACGAACCACACCCCCTCAGTCAGCCCTTGCGGGCTGCCAGCTCCCCCATCGGGGAGCCAGGGGTGGGCAATGATTCACCCAGCAAAAACCAAATCCTTTTTGCTGGACAGGCGGCTGAAATGGATATCTTAAAAATGGGCGCCTCTGGGAGAGTTCACTTTCCAGAGGCGCCTGATTTGCGATTAATTCGGGAAGCTCTTTTTCAGAGATCCCTTAGAACTGAGTGCCCTCAGCGCCCGAACGGTTGATTAGTCGGCGCTGTACTTGTCCAGCATCTCAATCCAGCTGCCCACGGTGAAGGCAACGGATGCGCAGTACTCGGGGTCTTCCAGAACCAGCTTGCCGGTGGTGGTCCACCAGTCGTAGCCGGCATCGTTCTTGGCAGCGAACTCCACGGTGGTGCCGTCCTCAGCCATGCCGCCGGTCATGTGGTGGAACTTGGCCTCGTTGTCAGCAGCGACGGTGGGGTTGGAGGAGTAGCCGCCCATGTCCTTGCCCCAGGCGGAGAAGCCGTCCACGGTGCAGGTCATGTAGGCGATGAAAGCGCAGGCAGTCCAGGGCAGAGGAGAGTTGTCGGTGACGAACAGGTAATGGCAGTAGCCATAGCCGCCGATGCCCTCGTAGCCGTCCTGATAAGCGGCGACCTTCACGTTGTTAACGGAAACGGAGTCGGACTCTTCCACGGAGCGCAGCTTGGAGTAAACCAGCAGGCCAAACTGATCGGTAGCGGAGTCGGAGACCAGGGTGTTGCAGATGGGGCCGTCGTCGGTCTGTGCGGAGTAGCTCTCGACCCACAGCTTGATCCAAGCCAGAGCGTAAGCGCCGTCCTCGCCCAGGCCCAGGTCCTCGGCGTCAACTTCCATCTCCTCGATCACGGGAGCGAAGTAAGCCTGCTCGTCGGCGGGCAGAGCCTCATAGGCTTCCCGCAGCCAGGCGGCGTAGGTGTCCTCGGTCAGCATGTACAGGAAGTTCTTGCCAACGATCTCGGAGTCGATGTCCATGAACAGGCCATGCTCACCCTCGGCCACGAAGTCCCAGCAGTTGTCATAGGTCTTGTCGCCGGTGCAGTTGTACTCGAACACCTTGTTCAGGGTCTGCAGGGGCAGGAAGCCCTCGTAGTCAGCGGCGGTGGTGCCGTTGGCCTCGGCCCAGTCCTTGGGGATAAAGGTATCCAGGATGCCGGTCTGAACCATCTTGGACTCGATCTGGTTGCCGTCCTGGATCAGGGTCATGGCGAAGGTGCCGGTGGGCTTCAGGGAGTCAGCGGTCAGCTGGTCGAAGATCTTGTTGTTCTTGGGCTGCTGCCACTCGAACTCCATGGTGTAGTTGGGGTCGATGGTCTGCAGGTACTCGATGAACAGAGGCAGGGCGCTCTTGCCGCGGCTGGAGTTGCCCACGCCGTAGAACATCTTGCCGTTGGACTCTTCGATGGCCTTCTTGGCCAGCTCTTCCAGGGTCATGTCCTGTGCCTGGGCGATGATGGACTTCACATCATCCTCGGCAGAGGCGGTACCGGCGGCATAAACGGCCATACCCATGACCATGCACACTGCCAGCAGCATCGCAATGATTCTCTTCATATCAGTGTTTCCTCCTGAATAAAAATTTCGGACGCCAGGGGGACAGCCCCCTGTGTACATGTTTATTATAGCAGCACTATTCACAAATTGAAGTTGACGATTCTGATATTTTTTGTTCGTTTCAGCTTTTTTTACAAAACAGGATGCAAAACACATTGACCAATGATATAATTCGTGCAGTAGCTCCTCCTTACCTCCCCTGAAAGGGGAGGACGGCGCAACAGCGCCGGAGGGGTTTCCGGCGGTACGCAGAATACCATTTGGAATGCACCAAGGCGAATTCGCAGAGGCCCCCTTGGCTTCCCCCGGGGGTGTTGCAGAGCGCAGCGAATCTTTCAATAATAATGGTTGCCGGTGGCAATCATACCTTGATCCAATAGCTGTCGCTTTCAGCGGCTCTTCGGAACCGATGAAAGTGACTGATGAGGGACGGCGACAGCCTAAATACTGTTTGCACTCCGTTCGATGGTATCAGCCTAAGATGATTGCAGATTACTTTTCCCTGTTCAGATCAATTTACCGCGCGGGGAACGGCTTTTATAAAACAAGTACGTTATTCCACTCACCGAACCCTTCATGAAACTTTTGGTGCACGCCATCCCTCATCAGTCAGCCCTTTGGGCTGCCAGCTTCCCCCCGGGGGAAGCCAAGGGGGGCCACTGCGTATTCGCCCAAGGTTTCTTAAAACTGCGGGTGCCTACCGCAACCCCTCAGCCGCTGCGGCGGCAGCTCAGCTCTGCATTAAGCGGCTGTACGCCGTCGAGGACGGCTACACCCGCTAAACCTTTCAGGGGCGCTTGGGGGATTTGCCCTTTGGGCCTGCCAGCTCAGCTTCGCATGAAGCAGTTGTATACACCTGCTAAACCTTTCAGGGGACGCTAAGCGCTTTTAGATTTAAGGAGAACCTATGAAGAAGATCGTGATATTGACGCTGCTTGTCTGCCTGCTGCTGGTTGGGTGCGGGGGGCAGGCGGTGCAGGAGACGCTGACGCCGGAGGAGAACCGGCTGGTGGTGTATACCTCCCACAAGGAGGAGGTGTACCGCCCCATCATCCGGGAATTTGAGGAGCGGACGGGCATCTGGGTGGAGCTGGTCACCGGGGGCAGCAACGAGCTGCTGGAGCAGCTGCGCGCGGAGCAGTTCGACCCCCAGGCCGACGTGATGTTCGGCGGCGGCGTGGAAAGCCTGGAGAGCTACCGGGACCTGTTTGAAAGCGTCCGGTGCGCCGACCGCGGCCAGATCTCCCCCGCCCTGCGGGAGCCGGAGGACGCCTGGACGCCCTTCTCCGCCCTGCCGGTGGTGCTGATCTACAATCCCATGCTGGTGGACCCGGCCGAGCTGACCGGGTGGGCAGACCTGGCCAAGCCGGAGTTTTTCGGAGAGATCGCCTTCGCCGCCCCCACCAAGTCCGCCTCTTCCTTTACCGCCGTGGCCACGGTCTGGCAGGGCTGCGGCCAGGATCTGACCGCGGCCATCGCCCGGAATCTGGCCGGGCAGCAGCTGGATTCCTCCGGCCAGGTCCTGACCCAGGTGGCCGGGGGGGAAAAGCTGGTGGGCGTCACCCTGGAGGAGACGGCCCTTCAGCGCATTGCCGCCGGGGACAACCTGGCCCTGGTATACCCCAAGGAGGGCACCAGCTGCGTGCCGGACGGCACCGCCGTGCTCCTGGGTGCGCCCCACCGGGACAACGCCCTGAAATTTCTGGACTTCACCCTGAGCCGGGCGGTGCAGGAAATGCTGGGCAGCCGGTTTTACCGCCGCAGCGTCCGGCAGGACATTGCCCTGTCGGACACGCTGCCCGGCATGGACGACCTGATCCTGGTGGACTATGACATTCCCTGGGCCGCCCGCAGCCGCAGCGAGATCCTGAAGGCCTGGAGCGACGCGGTAAAGGAGGGCGCGCAATGAAGACGCTGAAGGGTTCCTTCCGCCACCGGCTCTTTGCGGCCATGCTGCTGGCCTCCCTGATCCCGCTGCTGATCTGCACGGCGCTGATGGTGCAGATCACACGCCTGCGGATGCAGAACAAGGCCCGGGAGGACATGGCGGAGCAGTCCGCCGTGCTCTGCCAGAGCCTGGACAGCATCCGGGAGGCCGTCACCGGCGCGGCGGAGCGCCTGATGGACAGCGAGACGGCCATCCACGCTCTTGGCTCCGGGGTGGGCAGCCGGATCCAGATAAACAATCTGCTCTTTGACGCCACGGACAGCTGGCGGAATCTGGCGGTCTTTGACCTGTATGACATTGCGGGCGTGTGCCGCTACTCCACCCGCGGCACCGTCTCCCAGGACCTGCCCACGGACTGGGGCGTGCTCTACGGGGCGGCCCAGGCCCAGGGGGAGCCGGTATATTACGCCACGGAGAATCCGGCGGACACCGCCTCCGCCCTGCTGCTGGCCGGCATCCGGCTGGAGGCGGAGGACGGCTGCACCGGGTATCTGGTAATGCGGCTGTATTCCGCCGGGTTCCATATGCTGCTGGATGGCAAGTATGTCCAGAGCGACGTGCTGGTGCTCAGCCGGTTCTTCCGTCCCATCTACGGCTCCCAGACCAACCTGACCCTGGTGCTGGCCCCCCAGCTGCGCCAGTCCATGCTGGAGGGCACCTTCCCGGAGGACGGCAGCTATGTATATTCCTTCGCCCGCCACGACGCCACCGGGCTGAACCTGGTGCTGCGCCAGCCGAAGATGTTCACCTCCACCACCGTGCGGCTGCTGTACACGGCGGGGAGCCTGTGCGTGCTGGTGTGTATCTTCATCTCCGCTCTGGTCAGCCTCCCCCTGAGCCGCCAGATCGCCGCCCCGCTGGAGCGGCTGATGGCCGCCTTCGGCAAGGTGCGGCAGGACAAGCTGGAGACCCAGCTCCCCGTGGACCGGCAGGATGAATTCGGCCAGCTGGCCGACCAGTTCAACCAGATGGTTCACGCCCTCAGTGCCAACCGGCAGGAGCTGCTGACCAATCAGCAGGAGCTGAACCAGGCCCAGATACGGATGCTCCAGGCCCAGTTGAACCCCCACTTCCTGTGCAACACCCTGGACACCATGAAATGGATCAGCAAGATCAACAAGGTGCCTCAGGTTGCCATGATGGCCACCAACCTGGCGGACATTCTGCGCTTCTGTATCTCCGCGGACGAATTCGTGCCCCTGTACCGGGAGGTGGAGATCCTGCACCGCTACATTGAAATTCAGAAGATCCGCCTGTCCGACGATTTCACCTTCGGCGAGGACATCCCGGAGGAGCTGTACGACTGCATGGTACCCAAAATGATCCTGCAGCCCATCGTGGAGAACGCCATCCTCCACGGCATTGACGGACTTTCCGGCAGCACCATCCGGGTCAGCGCCCGGGTGGAAACGGGGCTGCTGCAAATCACCGTGACGGACAACGGCCGGGGCTTCCCCCCGGAAATGCTGGGCCAGCCCTACGGCCGGGATGAGGGGCTTGCAAAAGGCCACCTGGGACTATATAATGTGGATATGATTCTGCGCAGGAACTACGGAGAGCACTGCGGTCTGTTCCTGGACTGCGGAGACGGCGGCGTGGGCGCAAAGGTCACCGCCACCCTGCCCATCCGCTATGAGGAGGAACAAGAATGCTGAAGGTGCTGATTGTTGAAGACGAGGAAATGATCCGCAAGGGCATTGTGCTCACGGTGGACTGGGCAGCGCTGGACTGCGTGGTGGTGGGCGAGGCTACCAACGGCGTGCAGGGCCTGGAGGCCGCCCGCCGCCTGGAGCCGAGCCTGATTATCACCGACCTGAAAATGCCCCAGATGGACGGCATCGAAATGCTCACCGCCCTGCGGGCGGAGGGCTGCACCGCCTATGTCATTATTCTGACTGCCTACGATAATTTTGCCTATGCCCAGAGCGCTCTGCGGCTGGGGGCGGTGGACTATCTGCTCAAGCCCTTCCACGACGGCGACCTGGAAAATGCCGTCACCCGCATCCAGCAGCGCCGCCGGCCCGCCGCCGAGGCCACCCCCATCGGCGCGGCCCGCAAGGGGGACAAGAGCAAATACGTGCTGGAGGCCATGGACTATATCAGCAAGCACTACAACGAGCCGGATATCAGCGTGGGCACCGTGGCCCAGAGCCTGAACATCAGCGAGGGCTATCTGAGCCACACGTTTAAGAAGGAAACGGACTATACCCTGCTCAATTACCTCACCCGCTACCGCATCCACAAGGCCATGGAGCTGCTGAAGGACTGCCGGGTGAAGGTCTACGAGGTGGCCGAGCAGGTGGGCTACCGGGACATTGCCTATTTTTCCGCCACATTCAAGAAATACGCCGGTATCTCCCCGTCGGAGTACCAGCTTTCCAGCCGGTAAAGGAGCAGCGTATGATCAAGTTGATCGCTTCCGACATTGACGGCACCCTGCTGCAAAACGGGGAAACAGAGATCAGCCCCCGGTTCTTTGACGCCGCCCGGCGGCTGCTGGATTCCGGGGTGGCCGTGTGCGCCGCCAGCGGGCGGCAGTATAAGAGCCTGCTGCGCCTCTTCGCCCCCCTGGCGGAGCGGATGCATTTTATCTGCGAAAACGGCGCGGTGGTCTACGCCCCCGGAGGGCGGCTGCTGTCCAAAACCGTCATTGACCGCGCGGTCTGTCTGGCGCTGTGCCGGGATATCCTCGCCGTCCCCGATTGCGAGCTGCTGATCTCCGGGGCGAATATGAGCTATCTGTGCCCAAAAACATCGGAATACGCGGACCACATCCGCTATTTTGTGGGGAATAACGTAACGCTGCTGCCCCGCCCGGAGGATATGCCGGAGGATTTCGTCAAGATCTCCGCCTACTATCTGCCCGGCGCGGAGCGGGTGGAGCCGCTGCTGCGGCCCAAATGGGAGGGGCGCTTCCAGGTGGCCATCGCAGGCAAATGCTGGCTGGACTTCACCCTGGCGGACAAGGCCGCCGGCATGAACGCCCTGTACCGGGCGCTGGGCATCGCGCCGGAGGAGGCCATGGCCTTCGGTGACAACTACAACGACATTCCCCTGCTGGATTCCGTCGCCCACCCCTACCTGGTGTGCTCCGCCGCCCAGCCCCTGCGCCTGCGCTACCCCACCCAATGTGCCCGCCCGGAGGACGTTCTGGAGCGACTTGCCCGATCCAACAAGTGACGAAAAGGACCTGCTTCGAAGCAGGTCCTTTCAATGTACAGTGCAGGGTTCAGGATGCCCTGCCGAAGTGGGTCTCCAGCATATGGCGGTAGCGGACATCCAGCGCGGCATCCGGGCGGTAGCCGGGGGTGCAGAGGGGGAGAATGTCGTTGCCCAGCAGGTAGCCCCAGTAGTGGGCCAGGCGCATGCCGGCGGTTTCCAGCACCGTGCGGTATTCCTTCACCGCCTCCACCGGGGAGCGCTCCTTCAGCGCCTCGGTCAGGCTGTCGATCTCCCGCTCGGCCTCCGCGTAGCCGGGCATTTCCTCGGCCAGTCCCAGGCGCAGGAAATCCTCGCCGTCCACCTGGGGCCAGGTGCAGTTGGGCGTCATGGGGCACTGGAAGTGGGTCAGGTTCATTTGCAGTCCCTGCACCCCCGCGAAAAAGAGCAGCGACGCGCACTGCCGGTCGACGGCCTCCGCCAGCCGCTTTGCCAGCTTGTCCTCCTCTTCCTCAAACCCCCGCAGGGCCGACCGATATGCCTCCTGCACCGCCTGAAAGCCATCCACCCAGAGGGCCAATTCTTCTCTTGCAGCCTCCACAATGCTTCTGCCCAGCAGAATTTCCTGAATCTGATCTCGATAATCCATGGAGTTCATCCTTTCTTCACGCACAGGGTGATCCGCCCGTGCCGTGCCCGTGTATCATATCATTCGAACACGTCGAAGTCCGATGAATTTTGTCGCAAAAGAAAAATAAGGCAACACCGCGCAATTTGGCAAAAAGACGGCTGCGGCTCGCAGACACAATTGCGCGGTGCTGCCATGACGCGATTTCTGTGAGAAACACCCGGCGTTACGCTTCGTCTACCAGGGTCAGGTGCTGCCACTTGCCCTTGACGTAGCGGTGGATGCAGACCAGGCCGTTGACGGTCCAGGTCAGGCCCTGGGTGAGCCAGACGCCCCAGTAGCCGACGGCGGGGATGCGCGTCAGCACGGAGGCAAAGAGGATGCGGCACACCACCTCCGAGGTGCCGTTGATCAGGCTGAAGCGGGTGTCCCCGCAGCCGTTGATCAGGCTCCGGGGAACATAGATCATGCCCAGAGGGAAATAGAACAGGCAGTCAATTTGCAGCGCCCGCGCGCCCATGGCGATCACATCCTTGTCCTTTACGAAGCAGCCGGCCGTCCGGCCGCCCAGCAGGAAGAAGAACGGAATCATGGCAATGCTGAATGCCAGCACCATCAGCCAGGAGACCTTGTAGCCCTGCTTTACCCGGCCGACCTTTCCCGCGCCCAGGTTCTGCCCGGCGAAGCTGGTGATGGCCGCGCCCAGGGCGTTATAGGGCATCTGCACGATCTGCTCCACCTTGCACACCACGGTGTAGGCGGCCATCACCGTCTGGCCGAAGCTGTTGACCACCCCCTGGAGCACCATGCTGGACACGGCGATCAGAGCGCTTTGCAGGGCCATGGGGATGCCCAGGCGCAGGCAGCGCAGAATGATCTGCCTTTGGGGCCGCCACTCCTGGCGGCTCAGACGGAAAAAGGAGACCCGGGTCACGGCATAGACGGCGCTGATCACAAAGGAAAACACCTGGGAGATGACCGTCGCCAGGCCCACGCCGTACACCCCCATCTGGAGTTTCAGCACAAAGAGCAGGTCCAGCGCGATATTCAAAAAGCAGGACAGGATCAGAAAATACAGGGGGGATTGGGAATCGCCCAGCGCCCGCAGCAGGGATGCCACGCCGTTGTACAGCGCCACCGCCACCACGCCCAGGCTGGTCACCCGGAGATAGGAAAGGGACATGGGGAAGATCCCCTCCGGCACCTTCAGCAGGTGCAGCAGCCAGGGGGCGAGGAAAAAGCCCAGCAGGCTCACCGCCGTGCCGGTGACCGCCAGCACATAGGTGGAATTGGCCACGGTGGCGCGGATCATTTTGTCATCCTTCGCGCCGAAATACTGGGCCGCCAGAATTCCGATGCCGATGGCAAGCCCCGAGCTGAGGGCGAAAAACAGGAAGCCCAGGCTGCCGCAGGTGCCCACCGCCGCCAGGGCGTCCGCGCCCACGTAGTTGCCCACCACCACGGAATCCACCAGATTGTATAATAGCTGAAAAATATCGCCCACCATGAGCGGCAGCGTAAAGCTGACGATGTGCTTCAGGGGGCTGCCCTGGGTCATATCGGTAATGCGCTTTGTCTGTGCCATTTTGGATATCCTCCGCCGTGAAAAAATGTGTTTTTTCATTGGTTTGAGCATTATAGCATGGGGATTCCCCGTTGTAAATCCCTATTTCCCATTTTGTCAAAGGGCGTCCCAGCTTTTGTCAAAATCAGCGTTCCCTGTGCACTTTTGGAGTGTTTCCACGGTGGCGGCAGCAAAGTAATCCACAGAATTTGGCAATATTGTCAATTGCAAAGCTATCGACTTTTTGCGGTTTCGGAATTATAATAGAGTTAGCGATTCTGTGCCCCGCAGGAAGCGGAACAAAACGCAACAATATTTTACATCATGTATTGGAAGGAGCGTATTTTCATGAAGAACATCCCGGAAGTGAAGCTTGGCATCATTGCCGTATCCCGCGACTG
>OLHA01000335.1_pt1 | contig 27577 bp, 25 predicted proteins | sample 1605961 | NCBI WGS metagenome assembly OLHA01 (sample SAMN03283288) | human gut metagenome | biome: human-associated habitat; material: feces | host: Homo sapiens | place: Peru | collected 2012
CACAAACGGAAAAACGACCACTGCGGAATATATCCGCCATATCATGATGTTCGCGGGTAAAAAGTGCGGAGTGATCGGTACTTTAGGCTGGGATTGCGGCGACGGACGTGTGCCGTCGGAGCGGACAACACCCGACAGTTTTACTTTTTTTTCGGAGCTTAAAAAGACTGCCGACAGCGGCTGTGAAGTTTGCGCGGCTGAGGTTTCCTCACAGGCACTCGACCAGTGCAGAGTGGACTGCGCGGAGTTCGATCTTGCCGTTCTCACAAACATAGGGCACGACCACCTCGACTACCACAAAACCGTGAGGGACTATGCCGATGCGAAGAAAAAGCTTTTTTCTATTGCGCGTGCCGGACTTGTCAATGCCGACGATGCCTATCGCGACGAGTTCACCGCAGCTGCGGGCAAAGGCTGCAGACTATACGGCGCGGGTGCAAATCTTGCGGATTATTCCGCGCGAAATATAAAGCCCGACGGCAGGGGCGGAACATCGTTCATTCTGTTTGACGGCTCGCGATTGGAGCGTGTCACTGTGTCCGCGCCCGGAAAAATCGGTGTTTATAATTCGCTGTGCGCAGCGTCGGCATGCATGATGTCGGGAATCGATATAGGTACCGCTGCCGCTGCTTTGTGCAGGCTGCCGTCTGTGAACGGGCGCAGTGAAATGATAATGTCGCCCGAAGGAATCAGGGTTTGTGTCGATTTTGCGCATACTCCCGAAGCAATGGGTGCGGTGCTTTCCGCACTTCGCGAGAGCACCGGCGGCAAAATAATAACGGTGTTCGGATGCGGCGGCGATCGCGATGCCACGAAGCGTCCCGTTATGGGCAGAACGGCGGCTTCGATGAGCGACAGCGTTATTCTGACTTCCGACAATCCCCGTTCGGAGGAGCCGGAAAAAATAATCTCCGATATTGCGGCGGGAATAAAGAATAAGACATTTTTGTTCAAAGAGCCGGACAGACGCAGGGCGATAGAGCTTGCGCTCAAAAAAGCTTCGTGCGGAGATACGGTGCTTATCGCGGGCAAAGGGCATGAGACAACACAGACCGCAAACGGAATTTCGGTTCATTTCAGCGATGCCGAAGCCGTGAAAGATATATTGCATATAAATAATTCCGACGTATTTTGAAAGGATTGATATAAATGAATATATGGGTTGCCGTTGGATTGAGCATAGCCGTGGGCTTTGCCGTCTCATATCTGTCCGGTTTCGGTCTGATACCGTTTCTCCATAAGCTGAAATTCGGTCAGACGATTCTTGACATAGGCCCGTCGTGGCACAAGAAAAAACAGGGGACTCCCACCATGGGCGGCTTTCTGTTTATTCTCGGTTTTGCCGCAAGCCTGACGGTCGTGCTTGTTACAGATAAGATTATGGGCGGATGTCTCCTTGTAAAGGGCCGCGAAATGCAGTCCGACGTAATTCTCACAAAAATATTTTCGGGAATAATTTTTGCGGCTGCCAACAGCTTTATAGGATTTATCGACGACTACATAAAGGTAGTGAAAAAGAGAAATCTCGGACTTACGGAGCTGCAAAAAACGGTCATGCAGCTTGCGGTTGCTGTGGCTTATCTTTTTACGCTTGCAAAATTTGCCGGCGTAGACTTTATGTGGATTCCGTATATCGGCATTTATAAAAACACATTTCTTTTCTGGTTCATCGGAATAATTGCAATTTATTGTACGGTCAACGCCGCAAATTTTACGGACGGTGTTGACGGACTTTGTTCAAGCGTTACATCCGTTATATGTGTTTTCTTTGCAATAACAGCGGCATTGAGGCAGCTTACGGGGCTAAGCATTGTCTGCTGTTCTCTCCTTGGTGCTCTTATCGGGTTCTTTGTCTGGAACCGTAATCCCGCAAGAGTGATGATGGGCGATGTCGGTTCGCTGTTCCTCGGCGGCATGGTGGCATCTTTTGCGTTTACACTTGATATGCCCTGGATAATAGTGCTTATAGCCGCGGTTTACGTTATGGAGTTCGGTTCCGATCTTTTGCAAATCGCATATGTGAAAACGCACAACGGCAAGCGTCTTTTTAAGATGGCGCCCATTCATCACCATTATGAGCTTTGCGGCTGGAGTGAGAAAAAGATATGCACCGTGTTCTCTCTTATAGGCACGGTGGGAGGTCTTGCCGCACTTGCGCTTGTTTGGTTCGGCAGAGATATGTAAAGTATAAAGACTTTACAAAAAAACAAGGGAGGTATTATGATGTCTTTAATCGACAGAGCAAAAAAATACGTTAAAGACAAGGGCGGACTTTTTGCGTCCGGCAGCTTTGACATTCTGTTTTTTGTGTTTCTTGTCGCTATCATTGTTGTCGGTCTTACGATGCTTTATTCTGCGACATATGTCTATGCCGCCCATTATTCAAAAGACGGAGACCCCGCAACTTATTTCAAAAATCAGCTTTTCGGCGTGGCTGTCGGAGGCGTGCTGATGCTCGTTATTTCGCGGCTTAACTACCGTGCGCTTGAATTTCCCGGCGCCGTTCTCGGCACACTTCTTTCATGGGGGCTTTTGGGTCTTGCACTTGTGATGGAGGATTCAAACGGTACCCACCGCTATGTCTACCTCGGCGGTATGCAGCTTCAGCCGTCCGACGTTGCGAAGTTTGCTCTTATTCTCACGCTTGCATGGCTGCTCGACAAGCGTCATGACTTAGTGGTAAGTAAAAAACCTTTACAGGGAGAGATTGCCCGTAAAGTAAATTCACTTTTCAAAGCTCCCGTTATGAACGATTCGCTTCGCATTATTTTGCTGTGCGGATTTGTGATAATAGTTTACGCGGGACTGGTTATTCTGGGCAGCCATCTTTCGGGTACTGTTCTGATGCTCTCTATCGCCGTAGCTATGCTCTATCTCGGCGAAGTACGGGGAAAGTGGTTCGCCTTCGGCGCTCTTTTTGCGGTTTTTGCAGTCATAGTCGTGCTTAAAACGGGACTGCTTAAAGATTACATGCAGGAGCGTATTACCGCTTGGCTTGATAAGGATTTTGAGCCTCTCGGTGCGCGCTGGCAGACAAATCAGGCACTTTATGCGATAGCGTCGGGCGGTTTTCTCGGCAAAGGGCTTGGCAATTCCACGCTTAAACATCTCTATGTTTCGGAGCCGCAGAATGACATGATTTTTTCGATAGTTGTAGAGGAACTCGGCTTTGTCGGTGCGGCGCTGATAATTCTGCTTTTTGCGCTTCTGATTTGGAGAGGCTTTGTAATAGGGATAAATTCACCCGACCGCTACGGCGCGCTTGTCGCAATGGGTATAGCGTTCCAGCTCGGCATTCAGGTCATTCTGAATATCGCGGTCGCGACGGATTCGATTCCCAATACCGGCATTTCGCTGCCGTTTTTCAGCTACGGCAGAACATCTATGATAATGAACATGGTAGAAATGGGCTTTTTGCTGAGCATTTCGCGCTCGTCAAGAATAAAAAAACGTGTTTGACGCGGAGGATATTTTATGAGAGTAATTTTTGCCGCAGGCGGCACCGGCGGACATATTAATCCGGCGCTTGCCGCCGCACAGGAGCTGCGCAGACGCATGCCGGATGCAGCGATACTGTTTGTGGGGACAGCCGAAAAAATGGAGTCAAAGCTTGTCCCTAAAGCGGGCTTTGACTTTAAAACAATTAAAATTTCCGGTTTTCAGCGCTCTTTTGCGCCGGCGGACATAATTCATAACCTCGGCACGCTTCGCCGACTTCTTTTCGTCACGGGTCAATGCAAACGGATAATAGATGAATTTAAACCCGATGTCGTCGTCGGCTTCGGCGGCTACGTCAGCGGTCCCGTTGTCAGAACCGCGCATAAATGCGGCATAAAAACCGCTGTTCATGAACAAAATGCTTTTCCCGGGAAAACAAATACAGCACTCTCAAAATATGCCGATGCGGTGATGCTTACCTCCGAAAACGCCGAAAAATATCTCAAAAGCGCGGCAAAGCCCATTCTCACAGGGCTTCCCGTCAGAAAAGAGCTTCTTTGCGCCGACAGAACCGAAGCGCGCAAAAAGCTCGGCATCACCGACGGTGCGGCGGTTGTTCTTTCAACCGGCGGAAGCCTCGGCGCCGAATCGATAAACAACGTTATGTGCGACGTTATACCGCATTTCAAAGGAGACAACAGACTGTTTTTTGTTCACGGCTACGGGCAGCTCGGCAGGTTTGTCCCCGATAAGCTTCGTGAAAAGGGGCTTGATCCGGAAAATATACCCAACGCGCGCGTGAGCGAATATATTTTTGATATGGCGGACTGCATGGCGGCTGCCGATCTCATAATAAGCCGTGCGGGGGCAAGCTCTCTCGCCGAGATTGAAGCACTCGGTAAAACGTCGCTGCTTGTCCCGTCGCCGTATGTTTCCGAAAACCATCAGTACCATAATGCGATGGCTCTTGCGGAAAAGGATGCGGCAATAGTTATCGAACAAAAGAACCTGACGAGCGAAAAGGTAATCGGTGTCATAACCGAGCTTGCCGAAAATCCGAAAAAATTCAAACGGATAGGCGACAATGCCCGGAATCTTGCCGTTGTCGATGCTCAGAAAAAGATATGTGACATTATTGTGTCACTTGCGGAACAATAATCAAAAAAGAAAATTCGGTAACGCAATAATGATTCTTTTCATAGGATATTATAGGTTTATCCTTACGAAAGGGTGTTATTGAGTATGTGTAAATATGTTATTGAGGGTGCTCACAGGCTTTACGGCAGCGCCGAAATTCACGGTGCGAAAAACAGTGCTCTCCCGATTCTTGCCGCGTCTATAGTCTGTAAAGGGATGAATGTCATTCATAACTGTCCCGAACTGTCGGATATTGACGCAACGGTAAATATTTTACGCCATCTCGGTTGTACAGTCAGGCGTGAAAATGACACTGTTACCGTTGACAGTTCCGTCATTACGCAAAACGGAATACCGGATGATTTAATGCGGGAAATGCGTTCGTCCGTTATTTTTCTCGGCGCAATACTGTCACGCACGGGAGAAGTGACGCTTTCGACGCCCGGCGGTTGTGAGATAGGGCTTCGCCCGATAGATATTCATCTTGACGGTATCGAAAAGCTCGGCGCTGAGGTTTTGTCCGAATACGGACTCGTAAAATGCCGTACGAACGGCAGGCTTCACGGTACAAAAATAAATCTTTCGTTTCCGAGCGTCGGCGCAACGGAAAATATTATGATTGCGGCTGCAACGGCAGACGGTGTTACCGTGATAACAAACGCGGCGCGCGAACCGGAGATCAGTGATCTGGCAGATTTTCTCAACAGAGGCGGCGCACGGATAGCCGGCGCGGGAGAAAGCACGATAGTCATAGAGGGAGTGCGCGAACTGACGGGAGCGGAGCATACAGTCATTCCCGACAGAATAGTCGCCGCAAGCTATCTGGCGGCTGCGGCATGCACGGGCGGCAGTGTGGAGCTTTCAAACGTGATTCCCGCGCATCTTGAACCTGTACTCAACGTGTTTGAGGAGAGCGGCTGCCGTGTGGACGTGAACGGACGCAAGCTTGTGCTCAACGCGCCTAACAGATTGAAAAACGTTAAAATGATACGCACGATGCCTTATCCCGGTTTTCCTACGGATATTCAGGCTCCGGTTGCCTCAATGCTCACACTTGCGCGCGGGACTTCGCTTATCGTAGAAACCATTTTCGAAAGCAGATATAAATATATCGGCGAATTGGTGCGCTTCGGCGCAAAAATAAATGTTGACGGCAGGATGGCTGTCATTGAGGGAGTGCCGTCACTTCACGGCGCATCGGTTGTTTCACCCGATCTTCGCGGCGGAATGGCTCTCATTATCGCGGGACTTGCCGCAGAGGGTACAACGGTTGTAGAGGATGACGGTCATATAGACCGGGGATACGAATTTCCCGAACGCGTACTTTCAAAGCTAAACGCAAAAATTAAAAGGACAGATCAAGATGACTGAAAAAAACAGACGTAGCGGCGTGCATGCCGCGCCTGTAAACAGGGGAAGCGAACTAAAACGAAGCTCCGGGAAACGCAAGAAAAAAAAGAGAAGGCGCGATGCCTTTATCATAGTGTGCGCGCTTTTGCTGCTCGCGTCGGTCGGCGCGGCATTTTCGCTGAAATTTCTTTTTAAAACGGAGTCGATAACAGTCGAAAACAGCGCCGAGCGTTATTCCGACGAGAGCATTCTCGAATCGGCGGGGATAAAAACGGGTGTCGGTCTGTTTGATTTCAGCGCCGAAAAAGCAGCCCGAAAGGTCGAAAAACAGCTTCCTTACATCGGAAAGTGCACGGTTAAGCGGCGTTTGCCGGACACCGTTGCCGTCACTGTCGAATACACCCGCCCCGCAATGGCAGCGCAAACTGCAGGCGGCTATATTCTCATCGACAAAAACGGCAAAGTGCTGGAACAGGTTTCAACACTCCCCGCCGATTATATCGCGGTGCTCAAAGGCGTGTCCGTTACGGGCGGAGTTCCGGGGGAAACGGTGGCGGTAGAGGGCGAAAACGTGCTGCAGTATATTTCGGAGCTTGCCTGCGCATTCGATGAGAACGGAATAAAAAACATAACGGCATATTCGATTTCCGAAAACGGCGACATTACGGCAGAAATAGACTATGTCACCGACCTGAAGCTCGGCACGCTTTCAAAAGCGCCGTCAAAGGTGCGTTTTGCAAAAGAAGTGCTTGCCGACAATTCAGCTTCTCCCGCGGACGGCGACAGAACCGTAATAGATATTACCGAGGGAACAAAGGCATACGTACGTTCGCAAAAGGCAATTGATGCCGCAAGCGAAGCCGCAAGCATTGCCGAAGCCTCAGATATCGCCGGAACAAAACCCGATGTGCCGGCATCGCTGCCCGAAACGGCGGGAGACTGACGGAGAGCCGAGCCCATTTGTCAATTAAAAAGCTTTGCAGGTTAACAAGGAACGGGAAATAAACGGTGTAAAGTCGCTGGACTTTACAAATGTTTTTTGTAAAGTAAAATTGCTTTACATTCTTAACCGAAAAGGCGTTTTTTCCGTGCATCGGTCCGATGATGTTTATTAAAAAAAATCAAAATATTGTATTTCTTCTTGAAATTCGCAAATGAATATGATACTATATGATAAATTGTTGAAAATCAGCGTTTCTATCAAGAACACGGAGGTTTATAAATATGGCTTTTGAAATGTCAACCGAATATGATGTTGTTACTCAGATAAAGGTTGTCGGCGTAGGCGGCGGCGGCGGAAACGCAGTTAACCGCATGGTGGAGTCGAACGTACAGGGTGTTGAGTTTATCGCCGTCAACACCGATAAGCAGGTGCTTATCAGTTCAAAGGCAACCACAAAAATTCAGATAGGCGAAAAGGTCACACAGGGTCAGGGCGCAGGTTCCAAACCCGAAATAGGCAAAAAAGCAGCCGAGGAGAGCATGGAAGCTCTCAACGAAGCTCTTGCCGGCACCGACATGGTGTTTATTACCGCAGGCATGGGCGGCGGCACAGGCACGGGAGCAGCTCCCGTTATCGCGCAGCTTGCAAAGGATAAGGGTATACTTACCGTAGGCATTGTCACAAAGCCTTTTGAATTTGAGGGCAGACGCCGCATGCAGCAGGCGGAGGCGGGTATTGCCGAGCTTGCGCAGCATGTTGACAGCCTTATTGTCATTCCCAATGAGCGTCTTAAGCTCGTTTCCGATCAGAAGATTACTTTCCTCAACGCATTCTCAATTGCCGACGATGTGCTTCGTCTCGGTGTAAAGAGTATTGCCGAGCTTATAAAGATTCCCGGAATCATCAACCTTGACTTTGCGGACGTTACCTCCGTCATGAAGGATGCCGGTCACGCTCACATGGGTGTCGGCAGAGCACAGGGCAAAGACAAAGCCGAAACGGCTGCGAATGCTGCCATTTCAAGTCCGCTGCTTGAAACAACGATTCAGGGCGCAAAGGGTGTTATTATACTCATTTCCGCGTCAAACGATATCACTCTTGACGATGTTGACGTGGCGGCTACGATAGTAAAGAACGCAGCCGATATTGATGCCAACATCATTTTCGGCGTTTCGACCGATACATCGCTTGACGATGAAATGGTGGTCACCGTTATTGCTACGGGATTCGGCGCTGACGGCGACACACAGACGCAGCCGAGCGAGGCAAAATCCTCCGCGCAGAGCGAACAGGCATCACCGTCACAGTCCGGCAACGGAGTAGACGACAACGATGTCATTGACATTTTCAATATGTTCAAAAACAAATAACTGTTACGTTTTCAGAGAGTTTGAAAGGATATTTTTATGGCAGACGGAAAAAAGATGGTAGAAGCCATAACTTCAATGGAGGACGATTTTGCCAAATGGTATACGGACGTTTGCAAAAAAGCCGATCTTGTAGATTATTCGAGTGTTAAAGGATGCATGGTTATCCGTCCGTACGGATATGCAATTTGGGAGCTTATTCAGCGTCAGATGGACGATCGCTTTAAGGCGCTCGGTCATGAGAATGTTTACATGCCGCTGTTTATCCCCGAATCGCTTTTGCAGAAGGAGAAGGATCATGTTGAAGGCTTTGCACCCGAAGTCGCGTGGGTTACTCACGGCGGAAACGATCCGCTGCCCGAACGTCTTTGTGTGCGTCCCACATCCGAAACGCTTTTTTGCGAGCACTACGCAAATATTGTCCATTCATACAGAGATCTTCCCAAACTCTATAATCAGTGGTGCAACGTCGTAAGATGGGAGAAAACAACAAGACCTTTCCTGCGTTCGAGAGAATTTCTCTGGCAGGAGGGGCACACCGTACACGCAACCGCACAGGAGGCAATTGAGGAGACGGAGCGCATGCTCAATGTCTATGCCGATTTTTGCCGTGACGTTCTCAATATGCCCGTTATTAAGGGCAGAAAAACCGAGAGCGACAAGTTCGCGGGTGCGGAGGCTACCTATGCCATCGAAGCTCTTATGCATGACGGCAAGGCGCTTCAGGCGGGTACATCGCACTATTTCGGCGACGGCTTTGCCCGCGCTTTTAACATGACCTTTACCGATAAGGAAAACAAGCTGCAATACGTTCATCAGACCTCATGGGGCACCACAACACGTCTTATCGGCGCGGTTATTATGTCCCACGGCGATAACGACGGACTTGTGCTTCCCCCGAAAATCGCGCCGGTTCAGGTGGTGGTTCTGCCTATCGCCGCGCATAAACCGGGCGTTATCGAAAAGGCTCTCGAAGTAACGGACAGACTCAAAGCAAAGTTCAGGGTTAAGTGTGACACATCCGAAAATTCGGCGGGATGGAAATTTGCCGAATATGAAATGAAGGGTGTTCCGCTGCGTCTTGAACTCGGCCCCAAGGATATACAGAACAACTCGTGCGTTATTGTACGCCGTGACAACCGTCAAAAATACGTTGTTTCGCTCGATGAGCTTGAAACGGAGATATCAAGGCTTCTCGACGAGCTTGGTCAGGCGCTCTATGACAGAGCGGCTCAAAACATTGAAAACAGAACCTACAGATGCACTTCGATTGACGAGATTAAACAGGCTCTTGCCGAGCACGGCGACGGCTTTGTAAAGGCGATGTGGTGCGGAAGTGAGGAGTGTGAGGATAAAGTCAAGGAGCTTACGGGTGTCGGCTCACGCTGCATTCCGTTTGACCAGGAGGACATTTCCGATAAATGCGTATGTTGCGGTAAAAAGGCATGGAAGATGGTTGTTTGGGGTAATGCTTATTAAACTGTAAAACCACTTTTTTAACTGCAAAATAACAGAAAACCGCCGGTGGCTTACAACACCGGCGGTTTTCTGTCTGCCCGAAGGCAAATTTTATTTGATTTTCGTCTGCCGATTATCCGTTTATCCGCAAAATATACGGCGGCAGACACAATATGCGTCCGCCGCCGAAGCGATTGTGTAAGATTTAACCGAGAATGCCGATGTAGTTCGCAAACTCAAGAAGTCCGAGCATGCCGGAGAGAACCTTGCCCTGACCGTTTGTTGTGGTCATAAATTTGGGGATTTCGGGAGTGATGAAATCAAAGTATGTTGCGTCGGTCACAACGTTGCTTAAATTTCTCTTTTCAACGAGCAGAAGCTTTTTGCCGTTCATGTAAACGCAAAGCTTACCGTTGACTTCACCGGTTTTTTCATCATTTGTTTCAAAAATAAATCTTGTGCAGACATTGCCCTGGTAAACCACCTGTGCCTTTTTCGCTGTGCGAAGGTCGACGCCTTCAATGCGTGTGTCAAAGTCCTTGTCGGCGGGATCGGGGAAATCCATGGGATCGTTTGAGTCGCCGTTTATTTGCTTTATCATATTTTCGTCAAGATAGAAATAATACCTTTTGCCTTCATATTCCGTCTCAAAATATTTCTTTGTCTCATTTTTGCCGGTCCATTTATTTTTCTCAACATATGCGAGATATCCGATTTCGGTCGAACCGTCAAACGGCATTTTCATATAGAGAGACTTTCCGGGATCGATGGCGAATGTCATCTCGGCTTCGTCGTAGACGGGTCTGCCGGCATTATAGCCTGTGAGGGTTTTCGCTCTGCCCTTATAATAATATCTGCCGCTTACGTAAGTGATGAACTCGTTGTCGTCATAGTCGAAATTCTCCGGCGTGAGGTCTTTTCCACAGCGTTTGCATTTGACCGATTCGCCCTCGGCAAGCTCTTTGTCTTCAATCAGATGACCGAGCGCGCGTGTTTCAAATGTTTTTGCATTGCTCCTGCATATCTCGCATTTTACGGATATCTTACCGGGCTCGGTGCAGGTCGCAGGTTTGGTTTCTGTCACAAGCTCCTTGTTATCGGTGTTATATCTGTGCGGAAGCTTTTTGAAGCTGCTCTGTTTTTTGCCGCCGCAAACGGAGCATTCCTGATAATAGTTTGCGAATCTGCTGCAGGAGGGAAGAATGTCGTTGCCGTTCTTGTCCTTTTCATAGACAAGCTCTCCTAATTCGCAGTCAACCGCGATGCCCGTGGTAACGCCGCACTTTGTGCAGGTTTGAATGTGTGTACCGTTTGACCAATCGGGATATCCGGGAACGGCTTCAACCTGTTTCCACACGAAAGTATGTTCGCATGCCGTGGGCTTGATTGCCGGCTCGTCGGGAAGACTTTCAAGACTGACAGCCGCACGGAGAACGGTTCTTGCGTCGCCTACGGTGATTTCTCCGTTTCTGTCAACGTCGGCTGCCGCTTTTATCTCATCGTTGGCGGGAGTGTCAAGCTTAACCGCGAAACGGAGAACCTGACGTGCGTCGGCAACGTTTATATCTCCGTTGCCGTCGGCATCGCCGAGCATTATCGCCGCGAAAGATGAGACGGCGAGAATAACCGCGAGCAGCATACTGACTGCCGCCGAAAGTAAATGCTTGATTCTTTTTTTCATTACATTTTTATCCTTTCCGTTTTTTTCGTTTTTTTTGTTTGGTGAAATATATCCGTAGATTTTCGCCGCTCTGAGGCTTTGTGCGAAAACCCTAAAAGACATATCTGTTTTACAGTATAAACTATTTAAGGTTATTGCGCAATACTTTTAAAACAAAAAAAATTGTCAATTTTTAATGAAAAACCAAAAAAAACAAATTATTCACAAAAAATCTATTGACAATTCACCTGTTCAGCCGTTAAACTTTGAAGTGTATGAATATTCGGAGGTAGTTCACCATGAAAATTAAAAAAGTAATTGCTCTGACCGCTGCGATTGCGGCACTCCTCTCGACGGCATCGTGCGTTACGATCAAGGTTGATGTGCCGGCAATTAACGTTCCCGCCATCAGTAATCTTTATGATCCCGATAATGCAGGCGGAGCAGGCAGCAGTGAAGCTCCCGCATCCGACAATTCCGCCGAGACACAGGCTCCGTCACAGGATGAAACGGCAGCCGGCGAGCAGCCCGCAACACAGGCACCGGCGACGCAAGGCAGCAGTGAAACTCCCGCAACACAGGCACCTGCCGAAGTTCCCACAAAGGCTCCTGCCGGCGAAGCATCCACCAAGGCTCCCGAAAAACCCGCGGCAAGCTCCAAGCCCTCAACGAAAGAGGAAATAATCAATTACTATGTCACGGCTTACAACAAAATAGCCACGGAGGGCAAAAAGATCACAAGAACCTACGATAATACCACAAACTATAAGGGAATTGTCAAAATAGGCAATAATGATAGAATCAAGAGCCTTTGCGAAACTCTCATGAAGCAGTTCATGAAGCCAAACAACGACGTGCTCACCAAAACCGCAAAGGATCTTCCGCCCGTAGGCGTTACCAAATTGAGTATTTCTCCGAGCCAGATATCATCTGCCGTCTGCAACGACAAGGGCAGCTACTATGAGGTTATTCTCAAGTCAACGGGCACCGATTCCAACTATGAGATAGATTCCGTGGCAGGCAAAGGCTCAGCCGGCGTTATAGGACCTCTGCTCCGTACCGAAGACGTTACGGGCGCGGCGGGTTCGCTCATCAAATTTGAGGGACTTCACGCCAAATACGCTACATGCACCGTAACGGCGAAGATTGACAAGGCAAGCGGTCACATCACCGATTTTGTGTTTAATTCCCCCTGCATTCTTCACTTTGATAAGGTTACCGCATTTATTGCTATTAAAGTCGAAAACTGCGACCTCGGACTTCTCTTTGAACAGAAGTGGAGCGTAGCATATTAAAGAATTGTTTTACCGTCGCTCTTGACCGGGCGGCGGTTTTTTTTGATTTATCCGTTTGTCTGCACGCAGCCGAAAAAGTTCGAGCCGCTTTTACAAAATACTTGTAATCGCGCTTAATATGTGTTAAAATCTACTGTAAGTTATTATTTGAACCGGTGGGGGAGAAGCATGTCCGAAAGCATTAAATTCCGTTCGTCAGTTAACGGCTTTAACAGAAACGAGGTTATCTCATACATTGAGAACCTTCTGAAAGAGAAAGAACAGCTTTTGCGGGAGAACGAACTGCTTAAGGCGGAGTGTGCCGCAAGGGGCGAAGAAGCCGAAGCTGTACGCAAAGAGCTTGCCGAAGAAAAGAAAAAATGCGACGGCTGTGATATCGCCCGTAAAGCCGAGGCAAAACTCGGCGCAACGATGCTTGAGGCAAAGCGCTTTTCGGAATCGCTTGTGAACGACGCGCAGAGCCGCGTCAAGTCCGTTTTCGATGCGGCTTCTCTTAAGGCATCCTCTGCCGCAAATACTGCCGGACAGATATCCGATAAGCTTTTCGAAGTCCTTAAAATGTGCAACGATACGGTGTCGGGCGTTGCAAAAAACGTAGACGGAATAAAAGAAATGCTTGCCTCTTTTGATGCTTCTCTTGCCGATTTGTCCGACGTAACGGTAAATAATGACAACGTTTTTGAGTTTGTCGAAGAACCGAAGTTTGAAGCATCGGCAGCGCGCGCCGAAAACAGTGTGCCCGATACGGCGAAAACCGAAGAAACGGAGACTGAGGTTCTATCAAAAAATACGGACACGGGAGTCTCAAGCGAGATATTTGATTCGCCGATAGGTGCCGACAGGTTCGGTGCCGTTCCTACGGCAGAGCCGACAGAGGATGTGCTTGACGGCGAGTTTGAGACGATAAACGCCGTGCCGCGTGTTCCGATGTTCGCGGATGACGGCGGTATCGACGGTGCCGCCGACGGAGCGGAGCAGACGGAAACCGGCGAAACAAACGAACAGGGCGGATTTACACCCGATTTCAGCTTTGAAGACGGATTTACCATAAAAGTCGACCTTGACGATTGAAAAGAGGGAATATGGAAAACAGTAAGCTTTCGGAAATCCGAAAAAAAATTATAAGAAAAAGATTTTCCGGACTTAATGATATGCAATTTAAAGCAGTGACCGCAGTCAAGGGGCCACTGCTTATTCTTGCAGGCGCCGGCAGCGGAAAAACGACCGTTATAGTCAACCGCATAGCCTATCTTATTGAGTTCGGCAATGCATATAATTCCGATAAAATGAATGTCGGCTTTGAAACGGAGCCCGAAAAGCTGCTGTCGGCCTATCTTGCAGGGGACAGCTCCCTGTATGACCGCGTCAAGCCGATGCTGTCCGCCGACGCGCCGAAGCCGTGGCAAATACTCGCTATAACCTTTACGAATAAGGCGGCAAACGAATTAAAAGAACGTCTGGTCAAGATGCTCGGCGATGACGGCAATGAAATATGGGCAAGCACTTTCCATTCGGCGTGCGTGCGCATTCTCCGCCGGTACGGCGACAGGCTCGGATACACATCTCATTTTACGATTTATGACACGGATGATTCCAAACGTGTTATAAAGGACTGTGAACGCCGTCTGGGTATTGACGAAAAGCACCTGCCCGTTAAAAGCGTTCTGAATGAGATATCAAAGGCTAAAGACAGGCTTGAAGATCCCGAAGTTTTCCTCTCCGATGCCGCGAAAAGCTATGACGCGCGCAGAAACGAAATAGCGCGTGTGTACTCAGACTATCAGCAGCAGCTGAAAGAAGCCGACGCGATGGATTTTGACGATATCATTGTCAATACGGTGCGCCTGCTGAAGCAGGATGCCGAGGTGCTTGATTACTATCAAAACAGATTCAGATATATAATGGTGGACGAGTATCAGGACACGAACCATGCGCAGTATGTGCTTGTCAGCCTGCTTGCGGGAGCACATCACAATCTTTGCGTAGTGGGAGACGATGACCAGAGCATTTACAGCTTTCGCGGCGCGAATATTGAAAATATCCTCAATTTTGAGGAGCAGAACGAAAACGCGCTTGTTATCCGTCTCGAGGAAAATTACCGTTCCACGCAGACCATTCTCGACGCCGCAAACGCCGTAATTGCAAATAACCGTGAGCGAAAGGGCAAAAACCTTTGGACGTCAAACGGACGCGGCGACAAAATAGAGATTCACACATGCCCTACCGATACGGAGGAAGGTGTTTTTGTCGCAGACACAATTACGGAACTGTCGGGAAAGGATTTCGCATTTTCGGATTGTGCCGTTCTCTACAGGATGAACGCTCAGTCCAATAACATAGAGCGTGCGCTCGTGCGTGCGGGTATTCCCTACAGAATTATCGGCGGTCACCGGTTCTATGACCGGAAGGAAATAAAGGACGCGCTTGCGTATCTTGCCGTCATCTCCAATCCGAATGACGGTGTGCGTCTGCGCAGGATTATAAACGAACCTAAGCGTAAGATAGGCGAAACAACGGTCAATAATGTGTTTGAAATATCGTCGCGCCTCGGAGAACCGATTTTTTCGGTAATGAAAAGGGCAGACGAATACAGTGCGCTTGCACGAAGCGCTTCAAAATTAAAGCTTTTCACGGAGATGATAGAGTCGTTCGGCAAAGCTGCCGATACAATGAGCATAGCAGAACTTTTCAGACTTGTGATAAACGAGTCGGGTTACATATCATCGCTTGAGAGTGAGGAAAAGACTAAACGTGAGGAACGAATATCCAATCTTGACGAGCTTTATTCCACTCTTGCAAAATATGAGAGCGAAAACGGCGAAACCGCCACTCTTGAAGGCTTCTTGGAGGAGGTTGCGCTGCTTTCGGATATTGATAACTACAATGCCGATGCCGACACCGTAACGCTGATGACGCTGCATGCGGCTAAGGGGCTTGAGTTCCCGGTGGTATTCCTCTCCGGAATGGAGGAGGGTGTGTTTCCGTCGCAGCAGTCGATGTACGAGCCGAATCTTCTTGAAGAAGAACGCCGCCTGTGCTATGTCGGTATAACACGCGCGAAAAAGAAGCTTTATCTTCTCAATGCATACAGCAGAATGCAGTTCGGAAAAACCACAATGAATCCTCCATCGGTTTTTCTCTCCGAGATCCCGTCGGAGCTGACCGAAAACACAACTCCTGCGGGCAGTGGGAACGGAGCGGGATATTACGGGTCTTTCGGCGGCTTTGCCGAAAAACGGGGCGGATATTTTTCCGACGGCGGCGAGAGCTATGCCGGAGCGTCGAGCCGAGGATATTCCGATTCACCGTTCGGCGGCTCATCCTACGGCAAATCGTCCTACGGCGGCAGATCGGCATCAAACCGTACCGCGCGCGAGATTCCGAAATTTTCATCCCCGTCGGCGGTGAAAAAAACACCGCCCGCCGATATTAAGGTCGGCGACACGGTGATCCATAAAAAATTCGGAAAAGGTCTTGTCGTTCTTGCGCAGCCGCTTGCTAACGATCTTCTTTTGGAGGTTGCTTTTGACACTTGCGGTACAAAGAAGCTCATGGCGGGTGCCGCGCACCTCGAAAAAGCCGAGTAGCTTTACATTGACCTTATGATAGGGTGTATCCGAACATTGGTCACATCTCTTTCGCGGTCAAAGCGGTATATGCTCATTATGAGTCCGATGCCGATATAAATGCACAGATTCGACGAGCCGCCCGCGCTGAAAAACGGCAGCGTTATTCCTATGACAGGCAGAACCTTAAGGCACATGCCGACGTTAATTATTACCTGACTCATTATCATTGCGGCGGTGCCGTAGCACATCAGCGATGTTGCTCCGAATTTGGAGTGACGTCCGACCGATATTATCCTGAGAGAGATTGCAAGCAGCAGTGCGAGCGCCAAAACGCAGCCGACGAAGCCGAGTTCTTCGCCCGTCGCAGTGAAAATCATGTCGTTTTCCGCTTCGGGAATCGCGTTCGGCTGTTGGGTGAGCGTACCGTGAAAAAGACCCTCTCCCGTAAGACCGCCGTTGCGCAGAGCTTTCAGTCCCTGTTCCTGCTGATACATTATGTCGGCGTAACGGTTGGGATATATAAGTCCCAAAAAACGCTCCTTCTGTGTTGAGTCAAACAGAAAGTACCATATTGCCGGAGCCGCCGCGCATACGGCTGCGCCGCCTATTATGAAGTACCGCAGCTGCACTCCCGCGCAGAATGCGATGACAATAAAAATCAGCATAAATACGAGCGCGCTGCCCATATCGCCCGACAGGACGACAAGACCTATCGGGATCGCCGCATGCAGACCGAGCAGAAGAATGTGTGTAAATACCGTTAAACGGTCGCCGATAAGCTCAATGTGCATGCTCAGCGTTATGATAAACCCTATTTTCATCAACTCCGACGGCTGAAAAAACAATCCTGTAGAGCCGAGCTTGAGCCATGTTTTCGCGTCCGGACGTTCTTCGGGACCGACACCGATGAACAGCGTGAGCAAAAGCAGCGCTATGCACACCGCGCCTATCAGAGGGAACATCTTCGATATAAAATTGTAGTCGATAAACGAAATAATCAGTGCTCCTATCGCACCTACGGCAACGGCGAGCAGCATCGTGCGTGCGTCACGCGAAATAAAAGCAGCGGGATCTTTTTCCGCCAGCGTTGCGCTGTAAACCATCAGTATGCCGTAGCCCGATGCCGCAAGGCACAGAAAAAACAGCAAAAAGTCCGTTTCCTTCAACACTGTTTTAATCGCATTTATAATTTTCGACATCTTTTGTCTCCAAAGTCATTTTTGTATATTATATATTTTTATTCTTACTATTTCAATAGAGTTCGGGGGAATAGCCTTGAAAAAATATTTTTCGTCGTGCGAAGAAGAAACAATGCGTGTTGCCGAGGATATTTGCGGACATATCCCGTCCGGCAGCGTCGTCGCTTTTTCGGGCGGTATGGGAATGGGAAAAACGGCATTCGTGCGCGGTGCGCTCAAAGCCTACGGCAACACATCGTTCGTGAACAGTCCCACATTTGCGCTTGTGCACGACTACGGCGGCATTCCGCATATATATCATTTCGATATGTACAGAATTTCGGGACTCGACGATTTGTATTCTACGGGTTTTTTTGACTATCTCGATGACGGAAGCATTCTTTTCATCGAGTGGAGTGAAAACATACGTGAATTTCTGCCCGAAAACACCGTGTATATAGATATCAAACGCGGGGAAAAAGAAAACGGCAGAGTTATAACGGTTACGGGAGGTGAGTTTTAATGACTGTTCTCGGAATAGACACATCCGCCGTTTCCTGCGGTGCGGCTGTGCTGAAGGACGGAAAAATAATATCCGACGTATATCTGAATGTCGGACTTACGCATTCGCAGACGCTGATGACCGCCGTCGATTCGGCGCTTAAAAACTGCGGGCTTACACTTGCCGACATTGATATTCTTGCCGTTGCGGCGGGGCCGGGTTCGTTCACGGGCATAAGGATAGGCGTGTCGGCGGTAAAGGGTATGGCATTTGAACGCAATATTCCCGTTTACGGTGTTTCTGCGCTTGAAGCGCTGGCGTGCGGAGTGAGACGAAAAAACTGCGTTATCTGTCCGGTAATGGATGCCCGCTGTTCGCAGGTCTATACCGCGCTGTTTTTGTTTGACGGCGAAAAAACGGTCAGACTTTGCGAAGACGAGCCGTTGAAGCTTGACGAGCTGAAGGAGAAGCTTGCGAAGTTTTCTCAGCCGATCGTTTTTGTCGGCGACGGAATCGGTGTCGCGAAAAAGTATTTCGGCGACGGCGGCGGCATGGAATATTTTTCGGCACTTTTTGCGTTTCAGCACGGTTCATCTGTTGCATCCGCCGCTTACATGATGTATAATAGCGGTGTTAAGCCTATCGACGGCGACAGTCTGTTTCCGCGGTATCTGCGTTTGTCACAGGCGGAACGCGAACGAAAAACAAGGGAGAATGAAAAATGATAGCACTCGGAAGTGACCATGCGGGCTTCCCGCTCAAGGAAGCAATAAAAAAATATCTCGACGGAGAGGGTGTTGAATATATCGACTGCGGCGCATATGACACACAGTCGTGCGACTATCCTTTACAGGCGGAAAAAACCTGTCTTAAGGTATTAAACGGTGAATGCGAAAAAGCGGTGCTTTGCTGCGGCACCGGTATAGGCATATCAATGGCGGCAAACAAGGTTAAAGGTATACGCGCCGCCTGCTGTTCCGATTATTTCAGCGCAAAATACACCAGAATGCACAACGATGCAAACGTACTATGCCTCGGAGCGCGCGTTATCGGCGAGGGCGCTGCGCTTGAATTGGTGAACGTGTTCCTGAATACGGAGTTTGAGGGAGGAAGACATCAGAGACGCATCGATCAGATCACAGGGCTTGAAAACAAATACTGATTCACATAAATTCGGATAATTTGCGGATTTGCTATTGAAAAAGTGAATTTGCGGGTGTATAATCAGAAAAATTGCATGTGAAAGGAAAATCAAAATGGGTAACATTACAATTACAAATCATCCTCTTATTCAGCACAAGCTTTCGATTCTCCGCGACAAAAATACCGCGTCGAAGGAATTCAGAGCGCTTATCGGCGAGATAGCGATGCTTATGTGCTATGAGGCAACACGCGACCTTCAGCTTAAGGAGGTTGAAATTGAAACACCCGTTGCAAAGGCAAAGGTTAAACAGCTTTCGGGTAAAAAACTCGCAATTGTTCCCATCTTGAGAGCCGGTCTGGGTATGGTTGACGGCGTAACGGCGCTTATTCCCTCCGCAAGAGTAGGTCATATCGGTCTTTACAGAGATCCCGAAACTCTTATGCCGGTAGAGTATTACTGCAAGCTTCCTCATGATATCGAGGAACGAGATGTAATTGTTGTTGATCCCATGTGTGCTACCGGCGGATCCGCCATTGATGCGATTTCTCTTATCAAAAAGAGAGGTCCCAAGAACATCAAATTTATGTGCACCATTGCCGCTCCAGAGGGTCTTAAAGCCCTTTCCGAAAAGCATCCGGATGTCGACATTTATTGCGCGGCGCTTGACGAATGCCTTAATGAGCACGGCTACATCGTTCCCGGACTCGGTGACGCAGGCGACAGAATTTTCGGCACAAAGTAATATCGGTATGTACTTGCGTTTTGCTTCGGAACGGATAAATACATGCCGCTGAGAAAAACGGAATAAACTATACAAGCTCGCCGATGCAGCCTTCTGTGTCGGCGGACTTTATTTTTACGTTCTTAATTCTGCCGGTGAGGGGAGTAAGGCTCGGCACCTTTACGGGAATATAGTTTTCGGTGTAGCCGTGTTGAATGCCGCCCTTCGGAGTTTCAAACAGAACGGGCAAAATTTTGCCGTTATATGAAGCGAGTATCTCTGCGCGTATCCTGTCGCATTCGGATTGGAGCGCGCGGCAGCGCATTGCCTTTACTCCGCTTGTGATTTGGTCGGGGAAGTTTGCCGCAGGTGTTCCTTCACGCGGTGAATAAGGGAATACATGTACTTTCATAAAACGTATTTCTTTCGCATATTCTACTGTTTCGTTAAACATATCCTCCGTTTCGCCGGGGAAACCGACAATTATATCCGTGGTCAGTGACAGACCGGGGAATGCCTTTTTCAGTTTTTCGCACAGCCCGTAATATTCCTCTGCCGTGTAATGCCGGTTCATGCGTTTGAGTACGCTGTTACATCCGCTTTGAAGCGACAGATGAAATTGAGGACAAAATTTCGACATTTTTGACAGGCGCCCGATCACTTCATCCGTGATGTGATCGGGTTCAAGCGAACCGAGGCGAATACGTTCAATTCCGGGGGTTTTCTGTGCTTCTTCGAGTGCATCGCATATGTTAAGACCGATATCCATGCCGTATGACGACAGATTTATTCCGACAAAAACAAGCTCTTTATAGCCCTGTTCCGCGAGAGTTTTTATCTCGCTTTTTATACTTTCGAGCGGCTTTGAACGTGAAAAACCCTTTGATTTCGGAATTATGCAATAGGTGCAGAAGCGGTTGCAGCCGTCCTGAATTTTCAGAAAAGCGCGTGTGTGACCGTCGAACGTGTGAATTGCGCGTCCTTCAAAAGGATCGGTCTTGAGATGCGGCAGCACATCTACGGCGCGTTTTTTTGTGCGCGCAAATTCCTCGAGAAGCCGCGGCAGCTCCGAATTTGTTTTGTTTCCGACTATAATATCCGCGTCGCACTTTTCGCTTGCCTCCGCCGCGAAAGCCTGTGCATAGCATCCCGTGAGCACTGTTATCGCTCCGGGGTGTTCTTTTCTTAATCGGCGCAGTGCCTGACGTGATTTGCGGCTGCTTTCCGCGGTTACGGTGCAGGAGTTCACTATGTATACGTCCGCTTCTTCGCCGTCGATATCCGTTACCGTGTGTCCCGCCGTTTTGAGAAGCTCCGCCGTTTCCTGCGTCTCATAGCTGTTGACCTTGCATCCGAGTGTATAAAAAGCAATTTTCATCGGTTACCTCGTTCAAAAAGTGTTGTTTTTAATTATACGTCGTTTGCAGAGTTTATTCAAGGAAAAAATGAATTATTGCCGAAGAATGCACATATTTTAGAGTATAGGAAAACTTCGGAGGTCATAAATATGAAAAAAGTTACGGTGTTTTTAATTTCGGTTTTAGCTTTTGTGTGTTTTACGGTTCCCGTAAACGCATTCGGAGATACGGCGGACGAGATTGCCGCCGCCGACGGATTTATCGCCGAAAAGTCCGCCGAAGCGCTTCTCACGGTCAACACATCGGCTGCGTTGAATATCTCCGCAAAATCATATCTTCTGATGGACAGAAACACGGGTACCGTTCTGCTTGCAGGCAATGAACACGCACGTCTTTATCCCGCATCGGTGACGAAAATAATGTCGATGCTGCTTATCTCGGAGGCGCTTGAAAGCGGCAGACTGTCATATGACATGACCGTTACATGCAGCGACACCGCGGCTGCAAAGGGCGGGTCGCAGATCTGGCTCGAACCCGGTGAATCCATGACGGTGCGCGAGCTTATGAAGGCGACAGCCGTTTACAGTGCAAACGACGCATGTGCGCTGCTCGGAGAAACGGTGGCGGGAAGTGAACGCGCTTTTGTTGACATGATGAACGAAAAGGCGGCGTCACTCGGCATGAACGACACGCATTTTGACAACTGCACCGGTCTTGACGACGACACGGATACGCATCTTACATCCGCTTATGACATTGCTCTGATGTCACGTGAACTCATGAAGCACGAATCCGTAAAAGAGTTTTCCTCGATCTGGATGGATGAGCTTCGCGGGGGGCAGACGCAGCTTGTCAACACAAACAAGCTTATAAGAACATATAAAGGAGCAACCGGACTGAAAACCGGCACAACCTCAAAAGCGGGCTGCTGCATTTCCGCAACGGCGGAGCGCGACGGGCTGGAGCTTATTGCGGTCATTCTCGGTGCGCCGTCCGGCAAGGAGCGTTTTTCGTCCGCAAAAGAACTGCTCGACTACGGTTTTGCGAAGTATGAAATATATTCGGCTTCCCCGACGCTGACGGGTGAGGAGAGAGTCCCCGTTACGCACGGAGTTGTTTCCGAAATAACCGTGAAATCGGGAAAAACGGGAGAAATGCTTATCGATAAGGGCAGCCGCGAAAAAATAACCGAAAAGACAACTCTTTTTGAAAGCGTGCAGGCGCCCGTAAAGAGCGGTGACACGGTGGGTAAAACTGAATTTTTTGTAAACGAAACAAAAATCGGGGAATGCCCCGTGCTTGCGGCGGAAAATGCGGAGGAGATGACACTTGCAAGCGCCATACACTGTATTTTTGGTGCATTTGTCAGAAAATAAAGTGCAAAAATCGGAAGTTCCTTATTGAAATTCTATAAAATGTATAGTAAAATAACTGTGATAGATTTTTCGGAGGTCAATAATTTATGTCTTTGAAATTAAACTGCCGTTACCTCGACGGTTTCGTCAGTGAGCATGAGTTGAAAGCAATTTCACATCAGGTAAAGGCTGCCAACGCGCAGCTTTACGAAAACAGCGCCCGGGCGGAGGGCAATGCGTTTCACGGCTGGCTCAATCTGCCCCGTGACTACGACAAAGAAGAATTTGCACGTATAAAAAAAGCCGCCGCAAAGGTCATTTCCGATTCAGACGCGCTTGTGGTTATCGGTATAGGCGGCTCATATCTCGGTGCACGCGCGGCAATCGAGTTTGTAAAATCAAAAAATTATAATATCGTCGCGGAGACTACGCCGAAGATTTTTTTCCTCGGCAACAGCATTTCTCCCACGGAAATAAACGAAGTTCTCGCTTACTGCAAAAATCACGATTTTTCAGTGAATGTCATCTCAAAATCCGGCACTACCACCGAGCCGGCAATAGCGTTCAGAGTATTCAAAAAGCTTCTTGAAGAAAAATACGGAACAAAAGCAGGCAGACGTATTTATGTTACCACCGACAGGGAAAAGGGTACGCTTAAGCACCTTGCCGACCGTGAGGGCTACGAGGAGTTTGTTGTTCCCGATAATGTCGGCGGCAGATATTCCGTGCTTACGGCGGTGGGTCTTCTTCCTGTCGCGTGCGCGGGCATTGACATCGATGCGGTCATGAAAGGCGCCGCCGACGCAATGGAAAAATATTCGTCGGGTGATGTTTTTGAAAATGACTGCTGCAAATATGCCGCAATAAGAAACATTCTTTACCGCAAAGGCAAATGCATTGAAATGTCGGTTGCTTACGAACCCGATTACACAATGATGAACGAGTGGTTTAAGCAGCTTTTCGGCGAGAGCGAAGGCAAAGACAATAAGGGAATTTTTCCCGCGTCCGCAGTTTATTCGACCGATTTGCATTCTCTCGGACAGTATGTTCAGGAGGGCAGAAGAACACTGTTTGAAACGGTGGTAACGTTTGCTTCTCCGAAAACGGATCTCACGCTCGAAGAGGATGCCGAGAACGCCGACGGACTTAATTTCCTTGCAGGCAAAACAATGTCTTACGTAAACCGCATGGCTTTTCAGGGGACGGTGCTTGCCCACAGCGACGGCGGTGTGCCGAATATCGTTATCGAAGCGGATAAGATGGACGAATATGACCTCGGTCAGCTTATTTATTTCTTTGAAAAAGCGTGCGCCGTTTCGGGATATCTGCTCGGTGTAAATCCGTTTGATCAGCCCGGCGTCGAAAGCTATAAAAAGAATATGTTTGCACTGTTAGGCAAACCCGGCTATGAAGAGCTTGCCGGCAAGCTTGCGGAGCGCATTAAATAAAAACTACGGAAAAACAATATATATCGAAAGGAACGAAAAAAATGGTAAAACTTTTAATCGGCGAAAAAGGAACAGGCAAAACAAAGAGACTCATTGACTGCGTAAACGATGCTCTCGCAGCTTCAAAAGGTCACGTTATATGCGTTGAGAAGGACGATCTTCTTCGCTATCAGGTGAACTATAAGGTCAGACTTCTTGCAGCCAGCAACTACGGCATTTCGGGTTATGACGCATTTTACGGCTTCTTGAGCGGACTTTGCGCAGGCGATCACGATGTTACGGATATTCTTGTCGATGCCACTCTCAAAATAGGCGGCAGAGATTATGCCCAGCTTGCAGCTTTTCTTGAAAAAATTGCAAGGCTCGGAAAGCTTACCGAAACGACTTTCTTCTTCACCGTTTCCACAGATAAAGAAAATCTTCCCGCTTCGATTTTTGAGTGCTGTGAAGAAATCTGAACAAAAATATTGACGCAATAAACGAAAAAGCGGATTTGCTGTTGACAAACGGTAAATCCGCTTGTATAATAATCAGTGCGTTTGTGCGTGAAACGCTAATTGTCTTTCGGAGGAACGTCTGTGTTTATTGAGCTTGAAGGCGTTTTTGCCCGCGAGGGTGAAAAAAAAGAAATAAACTATCGGTTTCCGATTGAAGACGACGGCTTTGCCACTCCCGTTAAGGTGAGCGGAGAAGTCGTTAACAGAACAGGCATTGTTTATCTCGATGCACGCGCGGAATTTGACTATTCCACTTTCTGCGCAAGGTGCGGCAAGCCGTTGCTGCGGCATGCGCACGTCCCGATCCGTCACATTCTCGTGTCCCACCTCGACGACGAAAATGATGATGACGACTATATTATTGTGGATAATATGCGTTTTGATCTCGACGGGCTTGTCAGGGAAGACATTTTTCTTGCTCTGCCGTCGCGTTTTTTGTGCAAAGAAGATTGCAAAGGGCTTTGTCCCGTTTGCGGAATTGATCTGAACAACGGCGAATGCGGCTGCAAAAAACCGACCGATTCGCGTTGGGATTCGCTGAAAGATCTGTTAAATTAACCAAACACTCAATTTTAGGAGGATAAATAAAATGGCAGTACCTGCAAGAAGAGTTTCAAAAGCAAGACGTGACAAGAGACGTCAGAATGAGTCGAAAGTTGCGGTTCCCGCAATCGTTAAATGCAAAAACTGCGGCGACTACATGAGAGCGCACAGAGTTTGCCCCGTCTGCGGCTATTATAACGGCCGTCAGGTCATCACCGTAGAGGAGAACTGATCGCCCTTGCGGTTTGTCACTCTGCATTGACTTATCAGCGTAGGTGGAGAAGGAGCATGCTTCCCCGCCTTTTTGCTGTTAGTACCGTTTTTTGTATTATTATAACATATGTCCGTAAAAATTTTCAATGTTACTCAAGGTTCGCCATGCTGGAAAAAGGGTTTTCGGGCAGGAGACAGTCTCGTTTCCGTTAACGGAAATGAGATAAACGATGTGCTCGACTACAGATTCTATACCGATGAGCGAAAGCTGAAGCTGTGCCGTATCACTTCCGACGGAAAAGCAAAGAAGTGCACACTGCACGGCATTGATTCGTGTGACGATATCGGTCTTGAATTTGAAACTTATCTTATGGATAAGCACATGTCGTGTAAAAATCACTGCATATTCTGCTTTATTGACCAACTGCCCAAAGGTTTGCGCCCGTCGCTTTACTTTAAAGACGATGACTCGCGGCTTTCTTTCCTGTTTGGAAACTATATTACATTAACAAACCTCTCCGAGCACGACGTGGAGCGCATAATAAAAATGCATATCAGCCCGATAAACGCGTCGGTACACACGATGAATCCGGAGCTTCGTGTTAAAATGATGAAAAATCCGCATGCGGGCGAGGCGCTTTCGGTTCTTAAACGTTTTTCGGATGCAGGCATAGCGATAAATGCACAGCTTGTGCTGTGTCCCGGCATAAATGACGGAGAGGAGCTTCGTTTTTCTCTCGAAGGTCTTGCGGAGCTCGGTTCGGTTCGCAGCATTGCAGCCGTTCCCGTAGGTCTTACAAAGTTCAGGGAGGGTCTTTTTCCGCTGCATAAATATACGCGGGACGAGGCGCGCGATGTGTTGAGAGTCTTTGATGAGTTCAACGCGTCATATACGGCGGACGGACGGACGCAGATTGCTTTCCCGTCGGACGAGTTCTTTCAGCTTGCCGAGCTGCCGCTGCCCGATTACGATTATTACGGCGATTTTCCGCAGCTCGAAAACGGCGTCGGCATGATTGCGTCATCAAGACACGATTTTTACGCCGCGCTTGAAAGCGAGGAGGCAGATACAAGGATTCGCCGCTTTGCACTTGCGACGGGGTATGCGGCATACGACCTTATTGCCGAGCTTTCATCGGCTTTCTGCAAAAAATTTACCGGTACGGAGATCAAAGTTTACCGCGTAAAAAATACGTTTTTCGGTGAAGATGTCACTGTTGCGGGGCTTCTTACGGGAACAACGCTTCGTGAGGAACTGAAAAAAGAGGGCTTTGACTACAATACACTCATGTTGCCGTCCGTAATGTTCAAAGGACCGGATGAACCTGTTTTTCTCGATGATGTAACAAAAGAAGAACTTGAAAAAGATCTTAATACCCACATATTTATCACGCCGTGCGACGGGTACGGCATGTTTGACAGCTTTCTCAAGCAGTAAAACGGAGGTGTTTTTTTATGGGAAAACCGATAGTCGCAATAGTCGGCAGACCGAATGTCGGAAAGTCGACGCTTTTCAATAAGCTTTCTGGCAGACGTCTCTCGATAGTTGACGATACTCCCGGGGTGACACGCGACAGAATCTATGCCGACTGTGAATGGCTCGGCAGAAATTTTCTTATTGTCGACACGGGCGGCATTGAGCCGTATTCCGATGATATAATTCTCTCACAGATGCGCCGTCAGGCGCAGACCGCAATAGACAGCGCCGACGCGATTATATTTGTATGCGACGTAAAAACGGGCATTGTCGCAACCGACGCGGAAGTGGCAGCCATGCTTATAAAGAGCGGTAAACCGATAGTGCTTTGTGTCAATAAGTGCGATTCTCTCGGTACGCCTCCCGCGGATTTTTATGAGTTTTATAATTTGGGACTGGGCGATCCGATTGCCGTTTCGTCCGTCCACGGGCACGGTACGGGCGATCTGCTCGATGAGGTCATAAAGCTTATTCCCGAAGACGCGCCGGAAACGGAGGACGGCGATTACGTTCGAGTAGCCGTTATCGGCAAGCCCAATGTCGGCAAGTCTTCTCTTGTCAACGCTCTTTGCGGCGAAGAACGCATGCTTGTTTCAAACATCGCGGGAACCACGCGGGATGCCACCGACACGGCAGTATGCAATAAGCACGGCAATTTCATGTTTATTGACACTGCCGGACTTCGCCGCTGCATCATAGCCTACGAGCCCATTTGGGCGATAGGAACCGGAAAGACTGCTACCGCCGAGCAGGCCGAGGAGGTATGCGGTGAGATCCGCTCAATAATAAGAGAAGTTTACGGAGCACGCCCCGCAAGAAGCGTCAGCATTCTTTACGGCGGCAGCATGAATGAGAAAAACGCCGGAGAGCTGATGCGTCAACCGGAGATCGACGGCGGCCTCATCGGCGGCGCGAGTCTTGTGG
>OLHA01000340.1_pt1 | contig 27426 bp, 28 predicted proteins | sample 1605961 | NCBI WGS metagenome assembly OLHA01 (sample SAMN03283288) | human gut metagenome | biome: human-associated habitat; material: feces | host: Homo sapiens | place: Peru | collected 2012
AAGGGGTACATTTCTTTCGGAAGAACAAATTTGCAACTGCGCCGTAGTTCCATCATGTAGCGCTAATAGCATAAAAGTAAAATATTTATCAAACTTACCTGAAATCAATATCGGCGCAAGGCGATACATCAGAGATGTACCGCAGGACTTGTAAATTATTCTGTAGAAAGAGAATGTCCCCCCTTCTTCCGTCGCATCGAAAAAACCTGTATTTAAAACAGCCCCCGCAAATCCATCCCTTCTGCCAAATCCCAAAAGCTTCCAGACCACGCAGTTAAACAGCAATTCTTCAAAAGAAGTTTCCATCACTCTTCCCTGGTCAATTCATATGTCACCTCCCGGTTTTTTGTTCGCATAACAATTTTACTGGCATTTTCCGGAGTAATTTTATTTGCCCGCTGCAACCCCAGATACGGTGTCACATTGTAAAAAGTTCCCCACTGTATCACAGCGTTACAGTCTGCATATTTCTTAGCTGCATTTGCATCGTTGATTTCCCTAAAACTTTCACTTTCCGTAATATCCCAGTTACGCGTTCCATCCTGATAAATCAAAGAAGTATTTTCAAGGTTTTCCCCGATGCTTTCCTGATCCTTTCCCCATTCTGCCACTCCAAACGGATAATCCGTTTCCTTTTGTGTTTTTCTAAAATACCCGGTAGTTGTGCCATAAATTACAACACTCAATTGTGTCAGCCTCATCCGCTTTGGTTCATAAAATTTCGGGCTGATCTGCTCTTGATCTTTTGCCTTCAACGTATACTCATAAACCGGAACATTGCAACTGGTATCCAGCTCTGTGGTTTTTCCTGCTTTTGTAGGAAGATCGTAACATAGCGTTGCTTTTTTTAAACGGCTGGACCATTCCCCATCGGTTTGATCCAGAACAAAATACTGTACTTTTTTGTCACTCTGTCCCCGAATCAATTGCGCATTGCTGGTCAGCGTACGGTAATCATTTTTCTTTCCCCACATCAGATATAACTGATTTTCTGAAAAAAGATTTCCATTTTCATCATAACTTTCCGATCCCGCCGGTCCTTTGGTTGCCAGCCATTTTTCTCCGGTTTCATCCTTTGCCTCATAGCGCACAACTGCACTTACAACAACTTCATCCGAAAGGATTTCCTCTACCGAAAAAATCATATGTTCATCCTGGTCACTGAATACTCCTCTTGTAACGTAATCGGCCAATTCACTTCGCTGTCCCCAATACCCCTGAAACATCTTTTTTAGCTGCTCCGCAAAAGATGTCTGTGGAACAATGCAGGCAAGTGCCAGTGCAGCCGCCACGGTACCTGCAATACCGGCCATTTTCATTCGTCTTTTCCTCATCATTTTTTCCTCCTTTCGTCTCTTTTTGAGTACAATTTCCTCCTCTTTGATCTCCCGCTGCGGTGTAAGGGCCTTTTTTAAAATCTTATCTAATTGCTCATCGTTCATATCCGATAACCTCCAGTTTTTCCTTTAAAAGTGATTTTGCTTTGCGCAGACGGGTTTTAACGGTATTGACGGAAAGATGCAGGCACTCCGCAATTTCTGTCAGTTTCATATCCGCCGAATAATACAGATACACCACCAGCCGGTATTTTTCGGGAAGCTGCTGCACCAGTTTCTGCACTTCATGTATTGTTTCCTCCTGCAATACCTGTACTTCCGGATCTGCATTCCGGGTTTCCGATGCTTCCCCGCCGTTTTGTATATGTACTTCGTAGCTCTCCTGTGGTGCAATCCGCATCCGCCATGCAAATTTTCGTCTGCGATTTTTCCAGAGCCGGATTGCCACAGAAAGTGCATAACTTTTACTGTTATTTTTCTCATCCAGCCGGTCTAAATGTTCCAGCAGCGTAAGCATGGTATCCTGATACAGTTCATCACCCTCATGGGCATTTCCTGCAGTCATCCTGCAAAACCACAGGATATCTCTCCCGTGCGCAAGCACAAACTCATCAAACTTTTGTTTTGTCACGTGTGATTCCTTTCTATTTCCCAAAGACGTCCATGGGATTTCTCCCTTACATAATGATATTGTAATAAATTTTCAAAAAGTTTTCCGGATTTATTGGCACTTGAACAAATACGTTGAATACTCTATAATAAGTAGAAAACCTGTGCCCTGCGGTACATTTTTAATGTATTCCAATCGCATCTGGCTTCTTAAATTATACATTACGAGGAAATTTTATGAAAAAAAATACCCTGCGGCATTCCCTTCTGCTGCTTCTGACTGCAGCTATCTGGGGATTTGCCTTTGTTGCACAGAGTGTGGGAATGGACTATGTGCAGCCTTTTACCTTTACTGCTGCCCGCTCACTGATCGGGGGGATCGTACTGCTTCCGTTTATTTTTATCCGGGCGCAGAAAACCGGTCGGACTTCCGAAGAAAAATCCGCTTCCTGGAAACAGGCACTGCCCGGAGGCATCATCTGCGGTGTTCTGCTGTGTATCGCATCGAATCTGCAGCAGATCGGCATACAATATACGACCGTTGGAAAAAGCGGGTTTATCACAGCAATGTACATCGTGCTTGTTCCGGTACTCGGTATACTTTTTCACAAGAAAACCGGTATCCGCGTGTGGATTTCTGTAGCACTTGCTGTATGCGGACTGTATCTTTTATGTATGACCGGAGGTTCCTTTCGTCTGCAGCGCGGAGATCTGTATACACTCTGCTGTGCGCTCATATTTTCCCTGCAGATTCTTGCCGTGGATCACTATGCACCGATCGCGGATAATGCCATACTGGCATGCATCGAATTTTTTACCTGCGGCATCTGTTCCCTGATCCCGATGTTTCTGCTGGAACAGCCACGGATACATCTGATTCTTGCGGCATGGCTACCGATCCTGTATGCAGGCATACTCTCCAACGGTGTGGCCTACACTCTGCAGTTTTTTGCACAGCGGGGACTTCCTGCCTCTACAGCCTCTCTGCTAATGAGCACGGAATCCGTGTTCTCGCTTCTGGCAGGTTTTCTCATCCTGCACCAGATGCTGAACGGTCGCGAGCTTGCCGGATGTGTACTGATGTTTGCCGCCATTATTCTTGTACAAATAAAAGGAAAAGAAAAGGAGTCGATTAATTCATGAAAAATATCATTGAAAACGAAGTCGGGGCCATCCTGACAGATATCCTTGACGATTATAAAAAAGGACGCGCGGTTGATAAGATGGATATCTACAACCAGCCGGATAAAACCGAAATTATGGACATTCTTGACCGTCTGTTTTCCATTGTTTATCCGGGATTTTTCCGCGATAAAACCCACAAAATCTACAATATTGAACACAGTGTGTCTACCATGATCGAAGATGTAATGTTCCACCTGAACAAACAGATCTGTGTTGTCTTAAAATATACAAAAGAATTTGGGGACAATGAGGAAGAAAAACTGGAACAGTTTGCACAGAAAGCAACCGTTTCTTTTATGCGGCGGATTCCAAAGGTCCGTGAATACTTAGAGACCGATCTGCAGGCCGCTTACGATGGCGATCCTGCTGCACGTAGCAAAGACGAGATCGTATTTTCTTATCCGGGACTTTATGCCATCACGGTATACCGTCTGGCGCATGAGCTGTTTCTGCTTGGTGTTCCGCTTATCCCGCGTATGATGACGGAACAGGCACACAGCAAAACCGGTATCGACATCCATCCGGGTGCAACCATCGGCAAATATTTCTTTATTGACCACGGAACCGGCATCGTAATCGGTGAAACAACCATCATCGGCTGCCATGTCAAACTGTATCAGGGTGTTACACTTGGTGCCCTTTCCACCAAAGGCGGTCAGAAACTGCGCGATGTGCGTCGTCATCCGACCATCGGTGACAATGTAACGATTTACTCCGGTGCTTCCATCCTCGGTGGGGAAACTGTCATTGAGGAGGGAGTTGTAATAGGTGGTAACTCATTTATTACCCAGTCCATTAAAAAAGGCACCAAGGTCAGTGTCCGCAACCAGGAACTGATCTACCACAGTGGTGATGAATCGCTTCACCACAAAGAACAGGATGAATCCTGGTTTTACATTATCTGATAGTTACAAAAGGGGATTTTATGGATACAAAAGCTTTCCGGGAAGGATTTCGCGATGGCATTCCCATCGGACTTGGATACCTCGCTGTTTCTTTCTCTTTGGGTATTTCTGCAAAACAGGCTGGTCTGACTCCGCTTCAGGGGTTCGTGACCAGCTTTCTGGAAAATGCATCGGCCGGCGAATACATCGCATTTACTCTGATCGGTGCCGGTGCCACATATATTGAACTGTGTCTGATGACAATCATCGCCAATGCACGCTATCTTCTGATGAGCTGCGCCATGAGCCAGCGGTTTTCACCGGATACGCCGATGATTCACCGGTTTCTTGTCGCATTTGACCTGACGGACGAGCTGTTTGGCATTGCCATCGGGCGCCCCGGATATCTCAATCCCTACTACAGTTACGGTGCCTTTCTTGTCGCACTTCCGGGCTGGTCCATCGGAACCGCCGCCGGTGTCATCGCCGGCAATCTGCTGCCGGGTGATATGGTAAAAGCACTCAGCGTTTCTTTGTTTGGTATGTTTCTGGCAATCATCATCCCGCCTGCCAGAAAAGACAAAGTCGTGCTGGTGTTGATCATCATCAGTTTTGCAGCAAGTTACCTGTGCAGCCGTCTCCCGGTTATCCGTGACATTTCCAGCGGAACGCGCACGATCATCCTGACACTGATCATCGCAGGAATCGCCGCATGGCGTTTCCCTCCGCAGACGGAGATCACTCCGGAAAATGCTGACGCACAAAAAGAACAGGGGGCAGATGTATGAGTGGAAATATTTATATCTACATTGCAATCGTAGCGATCACCAGTTATCTGATCCGCGTGCTTCCGCTGACGCTGATCCGCAAGCCGATCAAAAACCGGTTTATCCGTTCTTTCCTGTATTATGTACCCTATGTCACACTTGCGGTTATGACCTTTCCGGCAATCATCGATGCCACCGCCACACCGCTTGCCGGAGCGCTTGCTCTAATTGTCGGCATCTTTATGGCATGGAAGGGACTCGGACTTTTCCCGGTTGCGATCGCCTGCTGCATCATCGCTTACCTTGGCGGACTGATTTTTTAATAGAAGAAATGCCTGAATCATTTTTTGATTCAGGCATTTTTCTATCCCCAAAGTGAAAATAAAAATACTACGATTCCAAGAATAACAAGAACCACGCCCGTCACACGGTTAAGTGTTTTCGGTGTGGCTTTATTTGCAAATACCGCAGCAATTCTCGCCCAGATCAGGGTAAATACCACACATAAAATAAATACCATCCAATCCGGCTGTCCACCTATGGCAAAATGTGAAACTGCACCTGTAAATGCAGTAAATGCCATAATAAATACGCTGGTTCCCACTGCCATTTTTAGTTCATATCCAAGCACTGTGGTAAGTATAAGAAGCATCATCATGCCTCCACCGGCACCGATAAATCCACAGATAAATCCGATACAGATGCCACTGATCACAGACTGTATGGCGCGTTTTTTTGCCGACACCCCCTGCATTGCTTCTTTGGTTGTCATGACGGGACGGACAATAAATTTAATCCCCAGCAGAAACGTCATAAAGACGGAAAAATTACCCATGGTGGTGGATGGCACCAGACTTGAAACATAACTTCCTACCACCGTAAACCCAAGAACACTCACCATCATAATCAATCCATTCCGGATGTCCAGATTTTTGTTTTTGCCATATGTGTACGCGGACACTGCACTGGCAAGCACATCCGAAGACAAAGCAATCCCCACCGCCATATATGGCTCCATTCCAAGAAATGTGATGAGCATGGGGCTGATCACTGCAGCCGCACTCATTCCCGCAAATCCGGTTCCAAGTCCGGCTCCCATGCCGGCGAAAAATGTTACGATAACTGTGAGTAAAAGTTTCATATTATGGAGTATCCCCTTTCGTTCTATCAAATCATTTCTTTCCACTTATTATACGCGAATCTGATAAAACGTCAAACGATAGTACTACATTCCACAGGCTTTACACACTTCTGACACCCATCGGTCTGCATCCAGCAGCAATTCTTCGTGGCGCAGATCAAATTCGATGATATCCGGATGCGCAAAATATCTTTCATACCGCTTCCGGTATTTTTCGCCCATCTTTTTTGCATAAAAAACGTGAATCACCGTACCCGGCACATCTATCTGCTCCCCGACTTTCGTATACAGATCCGTACAGAACTGGTTTTTCATGGATTCTTTCGAGATAAAAGAAAAATCGATGCCGCTTTTTGCTCCCATAATTTCCATAAATTTCTGAATATAATCGGAACTGTCTTTTCCATCGTTCATCTTCTTCTCAAAAATTTTCTTCATTGGGCCACTGCCTTTTCCGGTGATGAGCGGATACATAAACGGAATCATAAGCGCCGTCTCCAGTTTTGCCACCCATTTCGGAGCCTGATCCATATCACTTGAACCGATAATGGCATGGTCAATATGTACCTGTTTTCTTGCCACCAGCAGGGAAACAAACGAACCGCCCAGCGAACAGCCATATGCCGCATAAATACTGCCTGCAAAGTTTTTCTTTATATAGGCTTCAACTTTTTTTGTTTCCTCAAGTTCTGAGTGAAACGTTGTCTTTTCGGTATCGTCAAATCCACTGTAACTGATCACAACCGTATAAAAATGTTTCTGCAAGCCTTCCAGAACATGTCCGAAATTCGTTTTCCAGTAGCAGCAGGTTCCCGGAAACAGCAGGATCACCGGCTTACTTTTATCTCCAACTTCATATGCTTTCACAACAATCACGCCTCCTTACAAGGATAGTTAGTATTTCCTAACCTTTTTTATTTTATCACAGATTATACTTTCGCAAATGATATCTTTTATCGTTTATAGGTTTGATTGTATATGCAAAATGATTCCTGAGCATCCGCTGCAAAGTCATCCGTTGAAATTTGTAAATAGCGGTGCTATACTTAGTTCACTATGTTTAGAAAGCAGGTAACGCTATCAGACGCAAAGCATTAAAAGCCGCATTTCCATGCACGATCCCGATTTTTACAGGATTCTTTTATGATTCCAACCATGGCGGCAATCGTGCTTCTGCTTACACTTTCCCGGAAAAAATTAGAACCTGTGGAGATTTAACCTATGACAATTACACAACAGATTATCACGATCGGCTTATATATCGCAGGAACGATGCTCACGCGCTTCCTGCCTTTTGCCATCTTTAATGAAAAACAAAAAAAACCTGCCTTTGTGCAGTATCTTGGCAAATTCCTGCCCTCCGCTGTCTTTGGTATGCTGGTGGTCTACTGCCTGCGCAATGTCCATGTACTGTCTGGCACGCACGGACTGCCGGAGTTTATCTCCATTCTTGTGACGGGAGCTCTTCATATATGGAAAAGGCAGATGCTCCTCTCGATCGCGGGAGGAACCATCTGCTATATGTTATTACTGCATTTTGTTTTTTAATAGTAATCGTTCCAGCATCTATTTTCCGTCGTGTAACAAGAGCTTAACATCACTTAATTTTCTGTTTCATCAACGCTGGGGGACATATGCTAAAAAACTTCTTTCCTATGTCCCATCCCCTCACTCCCTTGGGACATATACACAAAAATCTCTTTCCTATGTCCCGTCCCTTCAGTGCCTTGGGACATATACACAAAAACCTCTTTCTTATGTCCCGTCCCCTCAATGTCTTGGGACATATACACAAAAAGAATTGCCTAACATCCCGTTTTCTTTTTCTAATTGGACTTTTTTGTAAGAAAATCTTCTATATGTCCCATGTCACATCAGAACCGGGACTTTTTAATAACTTTTTATCTATATGTCCCCGGCTGCTCTGCACAGACATTTTCCTGCTTCCTCAAAAGAGATCCAGCATATTATCCAGATAAATTTCTTCTCTGACATGAATCTGGTACTGCGGTTTTGTCATGTAATAAAGCAGGATTTCCAGAAGCAGCGCACTGCCAAGCCCCCGCCCTTCAATCTTGAAATTAGAAAATCCCATTGGCAGGTAGACATTCTGAATTTCATCAATACCGATAAATCCCGGATTTTGCATTGCTTTGGAAAAGCGGTAGCCCTGCTCAGAATCCGGCGCAGCACAGTGATGTTCCTCACCATTTTCTCCAAGATTTTTGCGGCTTACGGCTTCATAACAGGCTTTCCGGTCTTTGCATCCAAACCAGCAGCATTCGTTGCACAAAAACTCCACCTTGTCTTTCTCTGTCTGAGACAGTGTCTTCCATCGATCAAAGACTTTGTTCAACCGGAAATCCGGCACGACATAACGAAAATCCTCCCGCCGGATTTCGTGCATTAATTGTTCAAAATCTGTCAGAACTTTTGTGGTGGAAGAGATAAAATAAAGATGTGGACAGGTCTTTTTTAAATACTCCAGCAGCAGATCCGAATGGACAATAACGCCGTTTTGCACCCCTTTGTTTTTTTCAAACAGGGCACAAAGCGCATTACATCTCCGGTCATAAAGATGTTCCTCTTTTAAAAGAGAATTGCTGAATGTCAGCCGCGCAGAGATTCCATACTCCTGCATCAGTGCCAGAACTTCCTCTGGATCATTCTCCCCGAATCCGGCGCGCCCGCCGCCCCAGATGCAGTCTGCCGGTGCTCCGTAAATGGAACCAATTTCACACCAGTCATAAAAGTATTCCCTGTGCTCCCGGTAGATTGGAAGAAATACGCGATACAATTCATAAAATTCAAACAGTCCCGGAAGGTGATAATATGCTTTTATCATTATGCCACTACCTCATTTTTCAGCGAAACAAGTACAAAATCAGACCGGACATCACCCCGATTCCGATAATACAGATAATCACACCTCCAAGGATCGTCACAGTTCTTCCTTCATCCGATAATTCCGCATTCTGAAACTGCCATCTGCGCATAAAAAAATATACCTTATCCGGATCATAAATCTGTACGATTCCAAGCACATAAATAAGAACTCCCAATACCGTAAATCCCCAAAATGAAATCGACTCCAGATTGCCGTAAAGGACGTGTCCCAATGCATTGCTGTATGTTTCATCACTGATGACAGGCTTTTCATTTCCTGCTATAATCTGCATTTCATCCCAGCCCACAGGGCTTCCATCTGCCGCGAACAACTGTCCCTCCGTCCATGTGCCGCTGATCGAATTATCCGCAAACGAAAATGTGACCTGATCCCCTTTCATGGTATAGGAAACGCTCTGCTTTTTTCCATCTGCCACAAGTAAAAAAGTGTCATCTTTTGTGCGTTCCACATAGTTGGATGTGTTGTGCACAAATTTATCTGCACTGACTTTGTAATAAAAATCATCCCCGATATAAATCCCTTTTCGCAATGTAAAATATCCACCAATCACAACTGCAAAAATGGCAATTATAATCAAAAAAGCCAGTCCCAGATGTTCTCTGATTCTCTTCATACCTTGCTCCTCCTTATCTTTCAGACTCCTGCGAAAATGGCTTCTGAAACGATACTACTTATTCTCAAAATTAACACTGCGGATAATGTTACGATTGATGATCTGTGTCCCCTTTTTCGGTGTCTCGATCTTCACCCACTGCGCATCCGCATCCATCAGTTTTCCCTTGATGCCACCCACATCATTAAATAAACTTACCACACAATCTTTCCCGCTCCGACAACGGCACTTCATTTTTCATGTAAGTGTCCCACACATGTATCCGGTCCTGCTCATCCAGCTTTCGCAGCACCTTTGCGGGAACGCCTGCCACGATGCAGTCATCCGGCACATCACGGTTTACGACCGCTCCTGCCGCAACGATACAGTTTTTCCCGATGGTCACTCCGCCACAGATTGTTGCACTCGAACAGATCCAGCTTCCGCTTCCGATGTGGATCGGTTTTGCATACTCAAGGTCATGGAAACCGTCCGGATACTGCTGCGGCAGACGCTCATCGGAGAGGAACGGATGGCACGGTGTCGCAATCGTCACGTTTGCGCCTACCCACACACCGTCTTCAAGCGTAATCGGGGCACAATCCAGAAACGTGCATTTATAGTTGACAAAACAGCCTTTTCCAAAGTGTATATTGACACCATATTCACAGTAAAACGGTGAAAAAATCGCTGCCCCGCCATCCTTTGCGGACGGAATCAGTTTTTCCAGAAGACGCTGCTTTCTTTTATGCATCCACAGCGGTGTGCGGTTGAATTTATCACAGGTTTCCATTCCGAAAGAATGGTATTTTTCCAGATCTTTGCTGTCGGCATTGTAGAGTCTGCCGGCTTTCATTCTCTCCCAGTTGTCCATGTCTGTTCCTCCTTTTTCATCCCATATACGATTACTCTTCCTTCTCCAGAAACGTCTGCACATTTTCTTTTGTGACCTTCTGATATGCACAGTAAATATATTTGTAATTTTTAAACGGATTTGGATTATTCTCATCCTCTGTCACAACTGAAAATGCAAGATTTGCCATTGTCGTTGCCTGCCCTTCTTTGTCGTTGTATACGGTTGCTGCAAGTGTTCCGGCCTGTACTGCTTCAAGCCCCTCTTTTGTCCCGTCAATCCCGAAAAATACCGGCCAGTTTGACTCCGTATAACCGAGCTTTTCATAAGCATCCATAGCACCGAGTGCCATTGCATCATTATTGGCAAGAACAACTTCTATCCGGTTGTTATATTGTCCGATCAGCTGCATCATACGGTTCTGTGCCTGCACACGGTTCCAGTTTGCAATCTGATAACTCAGTTTTTCCAGTGCAATCCCCTGTTCTTTCAGACTCTCCACAACGCTTTCCGTTCTAATAATGGCATCCTGATGCCCCATTTCCCCCTCAAGTATCACATACTGGATTTTCCCATCATGATTGCGGTCCACATCCGGATGTTCTTTGATGTAAGCTGCTGCAAGCTGTCCCTGCATCTGTCCGGATTGTTTTGCTTCTGCTCCGACATAATATAACTGATCCCACTGCATCAGATCTTCTTCCACAGGTTCCCGATTAAAAAATATAATGGGGATATCGTGCTCCTGTGCGGCTGTAATGATCTGCGACGGATCCGTCCGGTCTGCCAGATTGACACACAGAATATCACAGCCATTACCGATCATTTCCTGCACCTGATCGTCCTGCGTTCTTTGCGAATTTGCAGCATCCATAATAGTCAGACTGATATCATATCCCCTTTTTTCCAGTGTCCTGCATTCCCTTTTAAAATCTTCCAGAAGCTCCCCCAGAAAGGTATCTCTCTGGTCATAACATGCGACACCAATATAAATCTGTTTCGGTATTTCCTTTTTTTCGCTTCCACATGCACCATACAAAAGAATTCCCATCAGACCAATTAATGCCATAGCGTTTTTTATTTTTCTTTTATCCATGATAACCCCTGATTTTACCGGCTGATTGTAAACAGCAGATTCCGGTTCTCCTTCGAAAAAAGATTCTCCCGTGTGAGAACGGTATATGTAATCTGCCGGTCTTTCATTTTATAGAAAAGATTACGTCGTTTTTTAATAAGTTCTGCAACACTTTCATAGCCTGCGTCAAACTCATCCGGAGCAACCAGACATTGTGCCCATCCTGCATCCAGATAATAAACTGCCTCCGTTGAATTTCCAATTCCATAGAGTACCGCCCCATACAGGTCATTATCCTTTGCCGCCTCCCCAGCTTCCACAAAGCTTGCATTATCCAAAGCCATCACGATATCCACCCTTCTTTGCGTCTGTAAATTGATTTTCTCTTTCGAATCATTTTCTTTTGATACAGACCATAAAATTTCTGCGCCACTCCCCTTTAATGTATCACAAATCCCCTTCATTCTTTTTATCACTGCTTCTGAAGTGGCATGCTGCGAATAGATCCCAATCTTCTTCCCGATCAGATTTCCACGGTAATTTTCCAGAAGCTTTTGGGCAAGATCCGCACCCATATGGTAATGATCCGGTTCTATTGTATGTAATCCGGACGGTTCTTCGGGAAATGTATCTCCCACGGCCATTATAGGAACACTTTTTTCCAGCTGTTTTAGATTTTGCCGCCCATTCTGGTTTGCAATCGGTTTTACGATCACCGCATCTGCTCCTTTTATAATTTCCTGATTCATAATCTCAATCTCATCATTAGCAGTTTCCATATTGTCCTTACTGATGATCACAACATTTGCATCATATTCCCGTGCTGCCATTTTCAGTCCGTATTTAAACGCTGACCACTCGCTCTCATCCACATCCGGTATGATCACCGCGATTGTTGCCGGTTCATGGCCGTTTTGCTTATAGATGATAAAGCCGAGAACCAGAATCACGAGAATTCCCAGTACTGCCTCTATTATTATAAATGATTTTTTCCCATGTTTCATTTTAAGAATCCTCCGGCATATGGTGTTCCTCAAATTTCCTGCAGTTTTCCTCACTGTAAACAATCTCAGGGATGATAACTGTCACTGTCGTTCCCTCATCCAGTTCACTTTCTATCTGAAGTCCGTATGGTTCTCCAAACAATAACCGGAGCCGGTTATTTACATTTACAAGCCCGACTCCGGAGCCTTTTTTATGTACACGGTTTGTATCCTTCAATAACAGGTCAATCTCCTCTTCCGGAATCCCCATTCCGTTATCCGATACCTGCATAAAGATATTTTCTTGTTCTTTCCATCCGCGAATGAGGATTTTTCCGCAGTCATCCATCTCCCTTACGCCGTAATTGATCGCATTTTCAAGGATCGGCTGCAGCACAAGTTTCACGATACAATCATCCAGAATATCCGGACAGATATCAAATACAACTTCAAACTTGTTTTTATACCGCACTTTTTGTATATTAACATAACTTTGCGCGTGCTGCAGTTCATCCCTTATGCGGATAACCGTATGTCCTTTTGAAAGGCTGATCCGGAAAAGCTTTGCCAGCTGCGTGATCATAAAGGCAGCTTCCTCATTTTTACCGCTCTCTATCATCCAGGTGATGGAGTCTAATGTATTGTATAAAAAATGCGGGTTGATCTGGCTTTGCAGCACATCAAATTCGCTTTTTCTTCTTTCATTCTGTTCCCATATGACTTTTTTCATCAGTTCGGAATTCTGCCGGTAGGATTCCTGAATGGATTGTCCCAGATGCCGGATCTCTGTTGAGCCTCCGATTGCAATCTTTTCTTCTTTTCCTTCCTGATATTCACGCACCGAGTGATCCAGTTTCATAATCGGCCGCGATATCCGCACGGAAATGATGCGGTTTACAAATACAAGCATCATTGCCATAAGCAGTAAAATAAGCAGGACAAACTGCTTTACATCGGCCATCTTATTTGTGAATATTTCATACGGCATAACACAGACCAGGCGCCATCCTGTATAACTGATTGCACCCACCATAACTTTTCTGTGGTTTTTTTCCAAATATTCATCGTAAATTTTTTCTTTGGACGAAGCTGCCTTTACGCTGCTTTCTGTATCCATGCCATTGTCAATTCTTGCCTGATGCGGATGATAAATAATATTTCCCTCACCATCACACAGATAAAAATACTGTCCTTTTCCTGACGTATTGATCCGTTCCATCATACGTGAAATCCCGGAATAGTCCATATCCACAAGCAGCACCCCCAACTGTGTCTCTGTCCCATTCGTAAGTTCCACGACACGGCTGGAAGAAATCACCCAGTAATACCGACAGGTACCGTCATCAAATAAATTCTGGACATGGGGTGTGGAAAAATGGATATTCTCCATACGTGTTTTTGCCTGCATAAACCATCCCTGTCTGGTCACATCCGGTTCTTCTTTCTGGGCAACAACCGGCTCTGCTGCCATAAGGCTTCCGTATCCATTATATATAGCAATGCTCCTTAAGTTCTCTTTATTTGCCTCATATAAAAGATTTAACCCTTTGTGGATGGAATCGTTCTGTTCCCGGATATCGTTTTCCTTTATAACATCATAATATGCGGCATCCGATACCTGTCTCATATTCACAAGATAATTTTCTATGGAATCCACCGTCTGATCCATAATCTTTCGGTTATTATCCACAATATTCTGCTGTGTGATCCCCGAAAATTTCCAATATACCATCATGCCCATACAGACCATAATTAAGGTTGATATTACAGAAAATGCAACCATGATGGTTGACTGGATATCTCCCGGTTTATTTTTCATTTTTTTCATATGCTGTCCTGTATTTTGAAGGGGATACCCCAAACTGTCTTTTAAACACGTAACTGAAGTAATTTGGATCGGAATATCCCACACTCTTTGCAATCATATAACTTTTTTCCGCGGTTTCCACAAGCATGCGTGCCGCCTTATCCATACGGTATTCCGTCAGGTATCCGACAAAAGAATTCCCTGTTTCTTTTTTGAACATGCTTGAAAAATAAGAATTTGACACGCCCAGTTCTTTACAGATATCGTCAAGCCCTAAATCTTCCTGCTGATAATTGTCGTGCACATATTCTTTTGCCCTCCCGATCAGGGATTTCTTGGAATGATACCGGGCATCTGCCATGTCATCATGCAGCATACAGCAGAATTTTAAAAGCCATTTCTGCAAAACCTGCGGTTCTAAATTGCACAGTTCATTATACAAAGAACCGATACCTCCCGGTATTTTTGTGGTATCCATTTCATTGTTGACCATAAAATGATACAGTTCGCCAATGAGTTCCATAACTGCCACATGATATTTTTCCAATGATTTCAGGTCAAGGAAATTATGCTGCATGTAAACTTCTATGGCATTTGCAATATCTTCATTTTCTCCAAGGCAGATCTTTTTAAACACATTGGACAGTTCTGTTTTCTCTCCGGCATCCCTTTGGATTTTTCTCTGTGGAACAATCTCTTTTAAATTTATCGCCCGGTTGCTTCCATATAAAACACGATAGGAAACCGCTTCCCTGGCGCTTTGATACGATGCTGCAATCTTTGCAATGTGCCCACATACCTGACCGATCCCTATGGTTACTTTTGCCCCCATAATATGATGGATATATTTACAGAAACGGTCACAGGCATCCGTCAGTTCTGAAATTTCTTCCTCACTTTTTAACTGCATAATCATAATGGTATCCCCAAGATAGCGAAAACGCTTCGCGTTCCATTTTTCCCCGAGGTTCTCCCCTGCCTGCCGGTCTACCGATACCGAAAGCAGCCGTATATCCATGCCCTCCGGAACCTGACTTGCCGATGTGTGTATGATCAGGCAGCAATACCACGGGCCTGTAAAAGCAATCTGGTAATCCTTAAAATAATGCGGCATCTCCTCTTCCGGAATACGTCCTTCAATAAGCGTTGTATACAAATTCGCCTGCAGCATCGGAAGGGAATCCGCATAATATTTTTTCAAAAGATCCGTATTTCTTTTTTCACTGATCTCATAGTCCAGTTTCTCTTTCAGACGCTTAAACACTTCTGTTATTTCCACAGCATTGAGCGGCTTTAAAATATATTCCTCGATTTCAAGATGCACGGCTTCTTTTGCATATTCAAAATCATCAAATCCGGTAAAAAGCAGAATTTTTGTTGCCGGATACTTTGCTTTTATATGCGCACACAATTCCAGTCCGTCCATATACGGCATCCGGATGTCCGTCATAACAACATCCGGCTGCATTTCTTCAAGCATGTCCATTGCTTTAAATCCGTTGTTTGCATGCCCGGCAACCTGAAAGCCGAGTTCCTCCCATTTGACTTTTTTAACGATGGCTTCAATGACTTCTTCTTCATCATCCACCAGCAATAATGTATACATACCTCTTCCCCCATGTTATTTTATTTATTATAGCAATTTGTCCAGATAAAGTAAAACCTTTCCAACATAAAAACAGAGATGCCCTGCATGTTTCATGCATCACCGGCATCCCTGCTTTTTCATTGTAGAGGAGAGTATATGTTTTATTTTTTCTGAACGTATTTCAGACAATCCAGTGTTACTGCAACAAGGATGATAATACCCGAGAATACGAACTGGAGGTTGGTATCAATACCCAGGATTGTGAGGGAGTATGTTAATGCTGTAAAGATACATACACCGGTAACAACACCGGAAATCTTACCAATACCACCGGTAAATGATACACCACCGACAACGCAGGCTGCAATGGCATCCATATCCCAGCCCTGTCCATAAGCGGCAGAACCGGATCCTACCATTCGGGTACATTCAAGCCAGGAACCAAATCCGTAAAGGATACCTGCCATAATAAATGCACCAAGTGTTACTGCAAAGACAGAAATTCCTGAAACAGCTGCTGCCTCCGGATTTCCTCCGACAGCATAAAGATTTTTACCAAAGGTTGTTTTGTTCCAGATAAACCATACAATGACAATTGCTGCAACTGCCCAGAGAATGATGGTCGGGAATCCATTGACTTTTGGAATTACCATATTTGGAATGGTCGGCTCGATCGCTCCGAAGGAAACACCTTTTGTCGCATAGGTTACCAGTCCAAAAATGACAAGCATGTTTGCCATGGTCGATATAAACGGATGCATCTTGAATTTCGCTGTAAAAAATCCGGCTATACTTGTAAAGAACGTACATAATACAATACATGCTACCAGTGCAAGAATGACTCTTGCCGGTGTCGGTACTTTCGTAAAATCAAAGATGTGTCCGAACACACCACCTGTATTTACACCCTGATGCATGATAATGGTTGCGGTTGTCATTCCCATACCAACCATTCGTCCAACGGAAAGATCCGTTCCTGTAAGAAGGATCAGACCTGCAACTCCAAGTGCTAAAAACATTCTAGGCGATGCCTGCTGGAGAATATTTAAAATATTATTATAAGTAAGAAGCGGCGTTCCTTTTTTGATTGGAGTTATGATACATAACGCAACAAAAATAAGAATGATCGCGATGTAGAGTCCATTCTGTAAAAGGAATGTTCTCCGGTTAAATGTATACTTATAATTTTCCCATTTCTGTGCCTGATTTTCTGCAAATGTAAATTTGGACAACCGGAGCAGATCAATCAGATGATACTTGTAACTGTACGCATCATGCTTCCGGTCTTTAATCCTCTGATACTCTTTTTCCAGTTCAATCTTTTCATTGGAAACACGGTTCTTATATACATAATTTTCTTCTTTGACCTCGGCCTGGGCGGAAGTCTTTGCCAGAGTTTCTTTGTGTTCCTTTTCAATCTTTGCAAGTCTCTGCTGATGCTCCTGCAGTGCCTGTTCCTTTTCCGCTATACAACTTGCCTTAACTGCATTATAATACTTGTCAAAATTATTTTTGAGATAATTTTCTGCTTTCCCGATCAGTTTTGCGATCTGGTCTTTGTTCTGTGCCTCTACCGCTTTTGCCTGTTCAAGCTCCTTCTGGCAGGATGCAATCTCAGAATCTTTTTCCCCTTTGGAAAGTGTTTTATCTCTTTTTACGTTTTCGATCCTGCTCTGGTACATAATGACTTTTGCCGTACCATCTTTTCTGAGTTCATCAATCTCTTTTTGTATTTTTCCGACATATTCCTCAATCGGCTGACGCAGTGTTTTTTCCTGCTCCGCTGTAAGAATCTTGCTATTTGCCATATCTGTCCCCCCTGCCTATAAATATTTCGCGCTGAGGCGAAGTAATTCTTCCTGATTCGTTTCCTTTGTATTGACAATGCCCGCAAGCCGTCCGTTCGACATGACACCGATCCGGTTTGTAATACCAAGAATTTCCGGCATCTCAGAAGAAACCACGATAATGGTCTTTCCCTGTTTTGCCATCTGTATAATCAGGTCATAAATTTCATATTTTGCACCGACATCAATTCCCCTTGTCGGTTCATCCATCATAAACACCTTCGGTCCACGCTCGAGCCACTTTCCAAAAATAACCTTCTGCTGGTTTCCTCCGGAAAGACTTGAAATCATATCGTTTGGTCCCAGACATTTGGTATGCATGACTTTAATTTCATTTGCGGTAGCCTTTGTCATTTTCGGTTCTGAAAGTGCCGCGCCTTTTTTATATGCATTAAGATTTGCAATGGTTGTATTAAATGTAAGATTCCCTTTCAGGAATAATCCATTTGCCTTCCGTTCTTCCGTAATAAGCGCGAATCCATAATCCATTGCCTCTTTTGCACAGCTGAAATTCATAAGCTTATGGTTCAGATAAACACGACCTGCGGCTCTTGTGCGGATACCGAATATGGTTTCCAGCAATTCTGTCCGTCCGGCTCCCACAAGGCCATATAAGCCAAAAATCTCCCCTTCACGGACATCAAATGTAACATCCTGTAAATACGGCTCATATTTTGTGGACAAATGCTGGATCGATAAAATAACATCTTTCGGCTGATTATCCACCGGTGGAAAACGGTTTTCCAGCACACGGCCTACCATTGCAGTAATCAGTTCATTCATATTTGTTTCTTTTGCACTTTTTGTCATGACCAGATTTCCATCCCGGAGTACGGAAATATCATCACAGATCTCAAATATTTCATCCATTTTATGGGAAATATAAATAAGGGAGATGCCCTGGTCACGAAGCATCCGCATCATATCAAAAAGTTTATCCACTTCCTGTACGGTAAGTGATGATGTTGGCTCATCCAATACGATTACTTTCGAATTATATGAGATCGCCTTTGCAATTTCACACATCTGCCGCTGGGAAACGGACATATTTCTCATCGGCTGATCCAGATTCACCGTCATTCCCAGTTTCCGGAATAATTCCGAGGCTTCATTTTTCATTCTTCCCTCATCGATCATCCCAAGGGAATTTACCGGGTATCTGCCAAGAAAGAGATTATCCACAACATTTCTCTCCAGACACTGGTTTAACTCCTGATGCACCATTGCAATCCCATTTTCAAGTGCATCCTTCGGACCGGAAAAATTCACTTCTTTTCCGTCAAGGTATATAGTTCCTTCGTCTTTCTGATAAGTTCCAAAAAGACATTTCATCATTGTTGACTTACCGGCACCATTTTCTCCCATAAGTCCCATAACTGTTCCTTTTCTCACATCAAGGTTGATATGATCAAGTACTCTGTTGCGGCCAAATGATTTACTCATGCCACGTATCGATAAGATAATATCTTTGCTCTGATCCCCCATACTATCCGCTCCTATCCTTTTGTTTTCGGGGAGAGAACCGCATTTCTCCCCCCGAAGTTAAGTTGTTTTACTGATTTAAAAGAGCTGTGTAAGAAGCTGCATTATCTGTTTTCACCATGTTGATGGCAAAAGCATCGTACTGTCCCGGATTGCCCAGACGGTTTGTGATATTAGACTCTGTCTGTCCGTCACCACCAATGTACTCAACATCCAGATTTAAAAGGTCATCATACTTCTGTAACAGCGGCTGATAGGTAGAACTTAAGAAGTTATCAGAAGCATTGTAAATATTCAGCCATACCTTCTTTGTCGGATGGGCAGATGCATCTAACTGTTTGGATACCGGTTCCCATACAACGGTAGAATCTGTAAAATCTTTGTAGTTATCAGAGGTTACTGCCACGTTCAGGGAGTAGTAAGATCTCTCATCTTCTTTGTATACATAAACATCATTGCTTAATACATTTCCTGCATCGTCTGCGGTTCCGATACCCGTGTCAACATCTACACCATCCAGTGCATTTCTAAGAACACGCAGTGTCAGGTATGCCTGTACGTCTGCATGCTGGCTGATCGTTCCACCGTAGCCTTCTGCAATTGCTGCAACTGCATCGCTGTTTGCATCATATCCGAATGTTGGTACGCCGTTATCCTTTGACCATGCATTAAACATTGACATTCCCATTCCATCATTGTTGGATACAACGACATCAATGGAATCCCCGAAAGAAGATGACCATGTACCAATCGCATTGCCGGCTGTTGCGGCATCCCATGTAGCACCTGCTGAGTTTTTCATTTCCTGGGAAGCAAGTTCACGGATCACATAGGTTTTTCCACCTACTTCAATGCTTCCGTCCTGAACCTGTGATGCTTTTCCATCGGTATTGGTTCCTGCCGGTGCACTGTCTGCCTCGCCGTTTTTATCCACTGCTGTTCCAAGTGCTTTTCTGACACCTCTTGTACGGGCAATGGAATCATTGTGACCGATATCACCGATTGCTAAAACATAGCCGATCACGCCATCTCCGTTACGGTCAATCTTGTCAATATTTTTCTCGATGTAATCTTTTACCATGGTACCCTGAAGTTCTGCACCCTGATTTGCATCAAACCCTACATAATAAGTATCTTTGTTAAAATTGAGTGCTGTCATATCAAGCTCTCCTGTGGAACTGTTTGACGGCTGACGGTTAAACCATACCAAAGGTTTATCCTTGTTTGCGACAGTTGAGGTAGAAGTGCCTCCCCCTTTATTGCCTGCCTGTGTGCCACCGCCGTTGTTTCCCCCATCGGCTCCGCATGCTGCGGTTGAAAGTGCAAGTACCGCCATCATCATAATTGCAACAATTTTCTTTTTCATAAGAATTTCCCCCTTCTTGTTTTGTTTGTAATGCTAGTATACGGGATTTTTATCTCATAAACTATAGAATATTTTTTGGTTCACATTAAAAATTTTCATATTTTTCCGTTATTTGTTCAATTTTTTCATATTTTTTCTTTGCCATTTCGTCACTTTGCTGTTGATTTATACTAAAAAAAGCCATCTTTCTTTACAAAGATGGCTTTTTAAATCTTTTATAAAAGGCTCTGTTATCATTGTTCCAGAATCACATGCCACGCCTCACACAGCCGTTCCAGCGACCACGCGGCATTTGCCGGACTTGTGGATGGAAGCACCATCGCTTCGATCCCCGTGACCGGAAACTGGTATCTTTTATAAAGCTGTCCTGCCTTGTTTCCGTTTGCATAAATACGTGTTATGTTCGTTTTTTCCAGAATCATGCCAATATCCGTCGGCTGTACATTTTTAATACTGCTGTCACTTGAGCCTTTGATGTCACAGCTTTGGATCACATCCCACAGGGCAATCCGGTGGGCAAGCAGCATGGCTTTTTTCTCCTCAATTGTATGCGGAACCGGCTCCTGTAAAAGTGTTGCAAGCACTTTCCAGAAACGGTTCTGTTTGTGCCCGTAATAAAAATTGTTTTCTCTTGATTTGACGGACGGCAGGGTTCCTAATATGAGGATTTCGGAAGCTTTGTCGTACACCGGCTCAAACGAATGGACAATGTGTTCATATTCCATGGAATTCTCCTTTTAAAGTTACCACCCTATCCGTATCCATCTTACTGCTTATCCTTCTCTAAGATCTGGTCAATCGCAGCTGTCACCTTTTTGTAAACTTCATCACTCGTGATTCCGCCCATGATCGGATCTCCGACAATGTTGCCATTACGGTCAACGAGAACTGTCGTTGGAAATGCCATAATATTTGTTGCGTATTTACCGGCCTCACTGTCCGAATCAAGGGAAAGGTTGGTATAATCTGCCCCCTGTTTTTTCAGGATGCTTTTTGCTTCTGCAATTCCCTCTTTGTTACCATCAAGTGAATCCGTGTTTACGCCAATGACCTGACCGCCCTTTGCCTTCAGTTCTTCATTTAATTTGTTGAGTGCCGGAAGTTCCTCCACGCATGGTGTGCATCCATTAAACCAGAAATTGACAACCGTTACCGCATTCTGTGAAAAAATGCTGCTGTCCACCTTATTTCCATCCAGATCCTTCGCCTGAAAAGACGGAAAGACGGATGTTTCTGCATTCGCGCTTTGATCACCGGATTTTTCTGTTTCCATCTGCGCGGTAAGTTCCGTTACCTGATCCTCGATTTTCTTAATCTCTTCGATATCCTTATCCAGCTTTTTCAGGTCTGCCTCCGAAAACTGGTCCTTCACATGATCCAGCTGTGTCTCCAGAAACGTTCCATAATTTTGTTCTCCTGCGTCTGCGGCTTTGTTTTTGTCAATGTTATTAAAAACCGTATTCCACAATTCCTGATGTTTCGCAATAATGGCATTTTCCTTTTCGTACAGTTTGTTGAGTTCTGCATTACCAGCCCCTGTATCTTCCGCAGACTGTGCCTGTGTTTCCGTCACATTGCTTCCTTTTTTCGAGGCATTGCCACAAGCAGTAAGTCCAAATACCATAGTCATAACCAGTAATATTCCTGTAAGTTTTTTCATTTTAATTATTCTCCTTCTTCTTTTTTGATTTTTCTGCAAATCCATACTTATAACTGATTGCTTCTACCGGACATTCCTTCACACATGCTCCGCAGCGTATACATTCCGTATGATTTGGATGCCGGACCACATCCACATCCATTTTACAGACACCGGCACATTTGCCGCAAGATACACATTTACCGGTATCTATATGCATCTGTAAAAGAGATACTTTATTAAAAAGCGCATAGACTGCGCCAAGCGGACAGATCCATTTGCAGAACGGGCGATAAAACATAAGGCTTAACAACACGACCGCAACCAGTATTCCGGCCTTCCATGTAAACAGCTTTCCCAATGCCGCACGGATGCCTGCATTTGCAATCGAAAGCGGAAGTGCCCCCTCTAATACTCCCTGCGGACAGAGGTATTTACAAAAAAATGGATTCCCCATTCCCAGCTGGTTCGTCACCAATATAGGAAGCAGAATAACGAAAACCAAAAGAATTCCATATTTGATAAACCGAAGCGGCTTTAACTTCCGGGTGGATATTTTTTTAAACGGAATCTTATGCAAAAGTTCCTGGAACCATCCAAACGGACACAAAAAACCACACACAAACCGTCCCAGCAGAACCCCTGCCAGAATCAGGAAACCGGTTATATAATATGAAAACTTAAATTTTGATGAACCAACCACTGCCTGAAAGGCCCCAATCGGACACGCTCCCGCTGCTGCCGGACAGGAATAGCAGTTTAGTCCCGGCACACAGACCGTCTTTGCATTACCACGGTAGATCTCTCCCTTAAAAAAATTCGGCAGATGAATATTCGTAAGAATCGTTGCCACAGCCTGAATCCACCCACGGACATGTGCAAGAACATGTGATGCCTTATGCTTTTTTTTATCCAATGCCAACACACTCCAGACATAATTTAATTGCTTTGGAGAGTACCGTGGCTGCCTCCCCACGCATCGCGCCATAACAAACCATAAGCATTGCTGCTGCAAGGAGCAGCAGCTGTACGGCTGCTTTCTTTTGTAGTTTCATTCCCTTTCATTCCTTTCTTTTTTCTTGTTATAGGTTATCAGCCAACTGTGAACGTCCTGTGTATGAAATTCTAAGATATCCTTAAGAAAATCTGAAGTATCCACGCATCTCCCTTTTGCCAGGCATCTGCGTACCTCTTCTGTATCCGAAAGTCACCAGCTTATTTTTGAAAATTTAACACTGGACACCAATACCCGGTATGTCACAGCTGCAGACCGGCACAAAACGCAAAATCTATACTTTTTTGTATGATTTTCTCCCAACCTACCAGTTTTATCAGATTGTTCAGATATCCGATACACCGATTACACTTTCCTGCCGGGATAAAGATTTGTGTCTTCTGGCGGATACGCTCAACCAGTCCCTGGAACAGATGCACGGGCAGATGGATGCCGCTTATGAAGCGGGGAGGCTTGTCATCCGGAGGCAGATTTAGTTTATTTTTTTATAAAACAGACCAAAAATAAAGCAACTACAACAACTCCTGTGCCTATGATTATACACCTCTTTGCTGTGGTGACTTCTTTTTGATATAAGCGAAATAATTCTCCGGAATGATTCTTTCTATTATGGAGACCAATCATTGCATAGATCAAAAAGAATGCAACTCCGAATATTAAAATTACAATCAGTCGTCCCCAGGCAGAAGGAATGGTGTATTGACCGATTATGATACCTAGCAGGATCATGAAATACACGATTTTATTTTGCCCATATCCCAAAGGAAGTTCTTTTTGATAATTTCTATACATCATTTTTGCATAATAAATGATCATGCATATTAAAAACAATAGATAGATCAGCATGCCCATCATCCTCATAGTATACCTCCTTAATTTTGTCTCATACGAGAAAATGTCACATCCGCCTCCGGATCGGTAAGCTCTATATTGATCCGACTGTTGCACCGCTCACGAAGCAACAATTGTTTTGCCGCCTCTGTACTGATTTCCTTTTTCTTTCTTCTCATTGGTCTGAACATACTGTTTCCCCGATAGTATCACGGTTCTTTTCGAATCATATCGCATATAGTTACAAAAAATATAAAAATTTTCAGTCCGGCATAATAATCCGGATCAGATGTTTATCCAGCATGATTGTCCGGTTCTAGGGATTGATAATAATCCCTGCGATCTCCGGCACAGTAAGTGCTGCTTCAAACATCCTGCCGATCTCTGACAAAAATGTCGACTTCACCTGATCTGCTCCTTTCTATTATAAAATGAGCGGTTTCTTTTTGAAAGCTATTTCTTTCAGATTCTCCTTTGGGGAGAATTCTTTTGACGGAACCGTCCTTCTCTTTCTCTGAGACTGCGAACCTCCAACTCTCCAACTCATAGATTGTATTCTCTGCACGTTTCTTCTATACTGAAAGCAGACAGACACTGCAGCAACTGTCTCTTACGAAATGGAGGTTCCACTATGTCACAAAATAATATTGGCGAATTTATACAACAATCCAGAAAAGCCAAAGGATTTACACAGAAAGATCTCGGTGACCGGATCGGCGTCAGTGATAAAACCATATCCAAATGGGAAAACGGAAACAGCATTCCTGACACTTCGATTCTGAACGAACTTTGTGCTACTCTCGATATCAATGTCAATGAACTTCTCTCCGGTGAAAAATTAACACCGGAAATTTATTCTATGAAAGCGGAGGAAAATATGATGAACCTTTTGGAAGACAATCAAAAACAACAGCGCTTTGCACTCCTTCCCTGTGCAGCGGGTATCGTTTTATTGATCCTTACCGGACTGTTTGCAATATTTACACATATGCTTTTACCGGATATGCTGGATCTTTGGGATTTTCCAACACTCCTCATTTACATCGGAATCTGTTGCTCCCTTGTTTTATTGAGCGGAAAGCGCCATAAACAGGAAATCATTCACTTTCTCCGGAAAATTGTGGTACCTGTCGGATGTATCTGTCCTCTGTTGGGGATAAACCAGTTTATTCATCAGTTCCGTGATCCGTCTGATATTGGTTCTTTCGTAAACCAATGTGTCTTATTTGTTCTTTATTCCCTGATTTCCTATGTGATTCTGGTTCTTATCGAACAGCAGCTGGACAAATAATCTTTCACATGCAAAAATCCCGCCGTTTCCGGCGGGATGAAACTCCTGTAAAAACAGTCCCTCACCAATAGGCACAGGGGCTGCTTTTATTTATCTTACATATTCTTAACCGTTGCAATATCCACTGGAGTAAGCTCCCCATGAGCGGTCTCTAAAGAACGTGCCAGCGCATTTGCGGTATCCATAGCGGTGATACAGTACACACCGGTCTCAATCGCATTACGGCGGATTAAGAATCCGTCTCTTGTCTTATCACCGTTACCCTGTGTCGGTGTATCGATGACAAGGTCGATCTTGTGACCAAGGATCAGATCCATTACATTTGGTGACTCCTGCGAAATCTTATTGACACGCAGTGCATTGACACCGTGCTCCTGCAGATACTTTGCAGTGCTTCGTGTTGCGTAGATTTTGTAGCCGAGTGCTTCAAAACGCTTTGCCACACCGACAGCCTCCGGCTTATCAGCATCCTTTACCGTCATAATCATCTGCTTGTATTTCGGAAGCTGTACACCTGCTCCAAGGAATGCTTTGTACAGTGCCTCATTGAATGTCTTTGCGATGCCCAGACACTCACCGGTAGACTTCATCTCCGGTCCAAGGCTGATCTCTGCCCCACGCAGTTTCTCGAAGGAGAATACCGGCATCTTGATTGCGATATAGTCTGCAACTGGTGCAAGTCCCGGCTCATAGCCCAGACCGCGGATCGTGTTACCGATGATCACTTTGGTTGCCAGATCTACGATCGGAATACCGGTAACCTTACTGATGTACGGCACGGTTCTTGAGGAACGCGGATTTACCTCGATGACATATACTTCCTCATTCATGGCGATGAACTGGATATTGATCAGACCGACCACATGCAGTGCCTGTGCCAGACGCTTTGTATACTCTACGATGGTATCCTTTACCTTATCACTGATCGTTGGAGCCGGATATACGGAAATACTGTCTCCGGAATGGACTCCGGTACGCTCGATATGTTCCATAATACCAGGAATGAGAATGTCAGTTCCGTCACATACGGCATCGACCTCGATCTCCTTACCCTGTAAATACTTGTCTACGAGAATTGGATGATCCTGTGCAATACGGTTGATGATTCCGATGAACTCCTCGATTTCCTCATCGTTAAACGCAATCTTCATTCCCTGTCCGCCAAGTACATAGGAAGGACGGACAAGAACCGGATAACCAAGACGGTTTGCAACTTCTTTGGCTTCCTCTGCGGTGAATACGGTTCCACCGGCTGCTCTCGGAATATGGGTCTTCTCCAGAATCTCATCAAAAAGCTCACGATCCTCTGCGGCATCGACATCCTCTGCCTTGGTTCCAAGAATCGGAACGCCCATCTTCATAAGCGCCTCTGTCAGTTTGATCGCTGTCTGTCCACCGAACTGTACAACAGCTCCGTCCGGTTTCTCAATATTTACGATGGACTCGACATCCTCTGCGGTCAACGGCTCAAAATACAGCTTGTCTGCAATATCAAAGTCGGTGGAAACGGTCTCCGGGTTGTTGTTGATAATGACAGTCTCCCAGCCTTCCTTTGCAAATGCCCAGGTACAATGTACGGAACAGAAATCAAACTCGATACCCTGACCGATACGGATCGGACCGGAACCAAGAACCAGAACCTTTTTCTGCGGTGTGGTCTCTGCAGCCTCGTTCTCACTTCCGTAAACACTGTAGTAATACGGTGTCTCTGCGGCGAACTCTGCGGCACAGGTATCAACCATCTTGTATGCTGCAACGATACCGTTTGCATAACGCATCTGTTTAATCTCTTCCTCGGTCTTCCCGGTAAGCTCTGCGATAACGTTGTCCGGGAACTCGATTCTCTTTGCTTCTTTTAACAGATCTACGGTCAGCTCCTCGCTCTTTAAGCGCTGCTCCATCTCTACCAGGATTGCCAGCTTGTCGATAAACCAGCGGTCGATCTTGGTAATTTCATAAATATGGTCATAGGAAACGCCGCGGCGCAGTGCCTCTGCGATCACCCAGATTCTGCGGTCATCGACCACATGAAGCTGTGCCTCTAACTCTTCATCGGACAGTCCGGTAAAATCATAGGACATAAGGCTGTCCACATGCTGCTCCAGGGAACGGATGGCTTTCATCAGTGCGCCCTCGAAGTTATCACAGATACTCATAACCTCTCCGGTTGCTTTCATCTGTGTACTTAACGTTCTCTTTGCAGTAAGGAATTTATCAAACGGAAGT
>OLHA01000345.1_pt1 | contig 27337 bp, 35 predicted proteins | sample 1605961 | NCBI WGS metagenome assembly OLHA01 (sample SAMN03283288) | human gut metagenome | biome: human-associated habitat; material: feces | host: Homo sapiens | place: Peru | collected 2012
CCGTGGAATGTTGTTATATGCAGGTTGGTTGAAGTTTATAATTCATATTTCGTTCCTTGCATTGTTCGAGAAAGAGAACTATAATGTACTCTGTGGAGGTGCGAAATGGACTATATGACATTGAAAGAGGCCGCCGAAAAGTGGGGCGTGACACCTCGTAGGGTAAATTATTATTGTGCTGGTGGGCGTATCCCCGGCGCTGTGAAAATGGCCGGTGTTTGGCTGCTCCCTAAAACTGCGGATAAGCCGCTTGATGGCCGGACAAAACAAGGAAAGGAGCAAAAGCATGAGTAATATATTACTTCTTGAAGATGATTTGAGCCTGATTAACGGGCTTTCTTTTGCGTTCAAAAAACAAGGATTTGAATTAGTTGTTGCCAGAACCCTCAAAGAAGCAGATAGTTTGTGGGTGGATGGAAAATATGATTTGCTGGTGCTTGATGTATCCCTGCCGGATGGCACCGGATTTGAATTTTGCAAAAAGGTGCGGCAAGTTTCCAAAGTTCCCATCATTTTTTTGACGGCGGCAGATGAAGAAATAAACATTATCATGGGTTTGGACATTGGTGGAGATGATTATATTACAAAACCCTTTAAGCTGGGCGTGTTAGTATCCAGAGTCAATGCACTGCTTCGTCGGGCAAAAGATTTCAGCTCCGCAGATACACAACTGGAATCCAACGGAATGAAAGTGCTTTTGCTGCAAGGGCAGGCGTTTAAGAATGGAAAGCTATTGGATTTGACTGCCGCAGAATATAAGTTGCTGTGTCTATTTATGAAAAACCCGAACATGGTACTTACCAAAGAACAGATTTTAGATAAGCTATGGGACTGCGACGGAAACTATATCGACAGCAGTACCCTTACGGTCTATATGCGGCGGCTGCGTATAAAGATTGAGGATAATCCGAGTGAACCGCAAATGCTCCTGACAGTTCGGGGAATGGGATACAAATGGAATGTGATTGGGTGAGGTGGCCTATGAAAATATTTGCAAACAAAGAAATCAAAAAATTGTTTCTTGCAGTATCCGTTATTTGGGTAGCCTCCCTTCTGTTGACACAAGGGTTCTTATGGTTGTGCTATCAGCGGTTTTCTTTGTTCCTATTGCTTGTTTTCGTATTGTCAGGAGGAGCGATATTGGCGGTGGGTTGTTCTTATTTCAAAAAGCAAAATCAAGCCATGGAACAGGCGGTATCACAGATCAATGCGTATCTTGACGGCGATCACAATGCCCGTATTGAATGTGATGATGAGGGCGAACTATATCGGTTGTTTCATACCGTCAATTCTCTGGCGGCTGTCTTAAATGCTCACGCAGATAACGAACTCCGGGAAAAGGAATTTTTGAAAAATACAATCTCTGATATTTCCCATCAACTGAAAACACCGCTGGCTGCTTTGAATATTTATAATGGTCTGCTTCAAGACGGGGATATGGAATTAAGTGCTGTAAAAGAATTTGCTGATTTATCCGAACAGGAACTTGACCGCATTGAAACGCTGGTGCAAAACTTGCTCAAGATTACAAAACTGGATGCCGGTGCCATCGTGCTGGAAAAGACCACAGAGAATGTGGCGGATATGATGCGGGATATTGAACTGCATTTTGCATATAGAGCCAGACAGGAAAAGAAGAAAATCATTCTGTCTGGCTCGGATTATCTTTCTCTTTTCTGTGATCGTGATTGGCTGTCTGAGGCAATCGACAATATTGTGAAAAATGCGTTTGACCATACGGAAAGTGGTGCTGTCATTGGCATTACATGGCGGGTGTTGCCATCAGGTATTCAAATTGTGGTAAAGGACAATGGATGTGGCATCCACCCGGAAGATATACACCATATTTTCAAGCGTTTTTATCGCAGCCGTTTTTCAAAAGATACACAGGGTATCGGTCTGGGCCTTCCGCTTGCGAAAGCAGTCATTGAAGCACATGGAGGAGCAATCGAGGTAGACAGTGAATTGGGCAGAGGGACAAGTTTCACGATAAATTTTCTGATTCCTACAAAATTGTAGGATGATTGTAGGGTTACAGTAATATTTCAGTGCTATTCTTTCAATCGTAGACAGGAAATGAAGCTTACCTGTCTACATCGCAAGAACATAAGAAAGAGGTGTTTGCACTATGAATTTATTAGAGGTCAAGAATATTTGTAAGACCTATGGCAGCGGTGAAACTGCTGTAAAAGCGCTTAGAAATGTTAACTTTTCTGTTCCTAAGGGAGAATATGTGGCAATCGTCGGAGAATCTGGTTCGGGTAAAAGCACACTGCTGAATATGATCGGTGCGCTGGATATGCCAACTTCGGGAAAGGTGCTGATTGATGGTAAGGACATTTTTTCCATGAATGACCGAAAACTGACGGTATTTCGCCGCAGGAATATCGGCTTTATCTTTCAGGCGTTTAACCTTATCCCGGAGTTGACGGTGGAACAAAATATGATTTTTCCGCTGTTGCTTGATTATCAAAAGCCGGACAAGAGATATTTGGAGGAACTGCTGACGGTTTTGAATTTGAAAGATCGTCGTAATCATTTACCCAATCAGCTTTCCGGCGGTCAACAGCAGAGAGTGGCGATTGGCCGCGCATTGATTACCCGCCCTTCTCTGATTCTGGCAGACGAGCCAACAGGAAATTTGGACTCACAAAACAGCAGTGAAGTCATAGCATTACTCAAAGAAACATCGAAAAAATACGAGCAGACCATCATTATGATTACCCACAACCGCAGTATTGCGCAAACGGCAGACCGGGTATTACAGGTATCGGATGGCACTTTGACTGATTTTGGGAGGTGCCGTGAATGAAAAGCTATCTTAGTCTTATTCCGATTTCCGCAAAGGTGCGCAAGCGGCAAAATCGTATGACTGTCTTGTGTATTATCATTTCGGTGTTTCTTGTCACAGCTATTTTCAGTGTTGCTGACATGATGATACGAACAGAAAGCGATTTTATGATAAGTAACCACGGAAACTGGCACATTGCAATAAAAAATATTTCACAGAACAATGCGGATGAAATCAGTAATCGTTCAGATGTTACAGCAGTTGGTGTAGCTTCTCAATTTAATTTTGAAGGAGAACAACCGTACCGAGTCAACGAAAAACGAACTGTTTTGTATGGCACCGATGAAGTCTATATTACTCAGATTTCAAATGGAATTGTAGAAGGAACATTTCCGGCAAATGATGAGGAAGTTATGCTTACACCTAATTCTGTAACTGCTTTAGGAGTACAGCTTGGGGATAGTGTAACCTTACATACCCCTGCTGGAGATCGGACATTTACAATCTCTGGCTTTGGCACAGATGATGAAAGCTATTATAACAATCAGACTTATTTGATAGGCTCTTATCTGACACAAAGTGCATTTACTTCTGTTATGGCACAAAACGGAGTAACAAACAATGAGTTGACTTATTATGTGCAGTTTGAAAGTGCAGCGAAAGCGGCAAATGCAATAACAGAACTACAGACACAGTACCAATTATCCGATGGGAGTATTTCTGAAAATACCGGCGTTATGGGCATGGCTGGGCAAAGCAACAATACAGCGATGCAGAGTATGTACGGATTGGCAGCAATTCTATTTGTTTTAGTGTTGCTGGCAGGAATATTGATGATTTCTGGCAGTATGAATAGCATCATTGCGCAACGAACTCAATTTTTTGGAATGTTGCGTTGCATTGGTGCAAGTCGTCAACAAATTATCCGCTTTGTCCGTTTGGAGGCATTGAACTGGTGTAAAACCGCGGTACCTATTGGAGTGGTTTTTGGAACAATAATTAGTTGGATTATTTGTGCCACACTTCATTATGGAATTGGTGGAGAATTTTCTACAACGCCAGTCTTTCAGATCAGCCCTGTTGGACTTATCAGTGGCGTAGTTGTTGGAGTGGTAACAGTATTTTTAGCAGCACAATCCCCAGCAAAGCGGGCTGCTAAAGTTTCACCCATATCTGCGGTTTCTGGCAATGTAGATAATAAATCTTCTGTTAAACACGCTATCAAGTTTAGCTTAGGAAAAATTGATAATTCACTTGGCATACATCATGCGGTTGAAAAAAAGAAAAACTGGTTTCTGATGACGGCTTCCTTTGCACTGACTATTATGCTGGTTTTTTCTTTTTCTGTAATTTTAGATTTTGCAAAGCAACTTGTTCCATCGTTGAGTGTCACATCAGCCGATATAGCATTATCCAGTTATGCAAATAAAATGGATATTGAGCGCAGCCTGGTCGATGAAATCAAAAAAATAGATGGGGTTGCAAATGCTTATGGAAGTAGCTATGTAGAAAACATTCCTGCAACATCTTCAAGAGCAGGAATAGACCATATCAATATTGTTTCTTATGATGATACACTTCTAGATTACTCAAAAGGTAGTATTGCTCAGGGATCATTAGATACAGTTTACGGGAACAGTAACAAAGTGGCAACCGTATTTAATAGAAACAATTCCTTGCACATCGGTGATACCATCCAGTTTGCAGGCGAAGAAGTTGAGATTACTTGCGCTCTATCACAAGGGTTATTCGGAGATGATTTGATTATTATTTGCTCACAGGAAACATTTGACCGTATCATGGGCGGTACAAAGTATGGGCTTATTGGAATTCAGTTAGATTCAAACGCTACTGAAGAAACAATAGCAGAAATTAGAAGTCTTGAAAACGATGATATTATCATTACAGATCAGCGTGAAGGCAATAAACAAAATAATGCTACATATTGGGCTGCACGAATTGTTTGTTATGGCTTCTTAGCTATTATCGGAGTTATTTCGCTGTTTAATATCGTCAATAGTATCTCTATGAGTGTATCTGCACGAATTAAGCAGTATGGTGCAATGCGAGCTGTTGGTATGGATAATAGGCAGCTTAAACGAATGATTTCTGCGGAAGCGTACACCTATGCAATTTCTGGTTTGATAGTTGGATGTGGCATTGGACTCCCGCTTAGTCGATTTTTATATAATCGTCTAATTACACATTATTTTGGAATTGAGTGGAGATTTCCTATCCTGTGGTTTGGAATTGTCGTTGCCTTTATCTTCATATCTGCTATTGTGTCTGTTTATGCTCCTGCAAAGAGAATTCGCAATATGCCAATTACTGCAACCATCAATGAATTATAGTTTCATATGTTAATCTGCCGGACGACGGCAAAAGAAAAAAAGCCGTCGTAGAGCAGACACATTTCCACGCGCCTATGAAATGAACGAGTAAATGAATCCTTAGAGATATCAATTAACCGTGATGAAGTAGGGAAAGATGTTAGCGTCGGGAGAAATTAACCATTCAGAGTCGGGAAGAAATAGCCAATTTCTGCCAGACAGGATGCCCTTCATCATCACGTCCTATGACAACACTTTTCATGTTATCCGTCAATAATTCCGGTAAATCCGGTCAGAAGTGTATGTTCTGCTTTCCTTCCGGCAAGTCCATGCGGCTTATCTACAAACCCATTTGCTTTTAGCCGGCGAAGTCTGGCACGTGTTATCCCGGTCCTGCGTTCCAATTCGGCAAGGTTTATTTTATTTAAATCAAACTTTTCGCCCTGCTCCTTCTTCATTTCGTTTAGTGTTTGTGTTATTATTTCAGTTATAGGACATGGTGTAGGTATCCTTTTTGCATATTATCTATAATCGTTACATAAAAAAGTGCAAATGCACAAAAAATAGTAATGGCCATTGTAGTAAAAAAAAATTAAGTGGTAAAATAGCATTACTAAAACTCGTGCAATGCACAAAAACAAGGAGTGATACTATGGAGATTAAGAGAGATTCATACCTCGAACAGTTAAAGATAAGAAAAGATAACGGAATGATTAAGATTATCACGGGAATCAGGAGATGCGGCAAATCATTCCTGTTATTTGTGTTGTTTAAGAAATATTTATTGGAAAGTGGTGTAGATAATGAACACATCATTGAAATCGCTTTAGATGGCATTGAAAATGAGGAGCTGAGAGATCCAAAGAAGTGTTATCAGCATATTAAAGAGCGGGTGGAAGATGATCGGAAGTATTATCTGCTCTTGGACGAAGTACAGTTTATGCCACGATTTGAGGAAGTGCTGAACAGTTTGCTTCGTATCAGCAATATTGATGTGTATGTAACCGGCAGTAATTCTAAATTTTTATCTAGCGACATTGTAACTGAATTTAGAGGCAGAGGAGATGAAATCAGAATTTATCCGTTGTCCTTTGCAGAGTTCTATGCGGCTTTTGATGGAGATTATGATGATGCCTGGGAAGAATATATGATATACGGTGGTTTACCACAGGTAGCACAATTTTCTGTGGAACGCCAAAAGGCTGAGTATCTTAAAAATATTTTTACCAATGTTTATATCAAGGATGTGGTAGAACGAAACAGAATTCAAAATGTTGATGAGATTGGAACTTTGGTGGATATTCTTGCTTCTGCCATAGGTGCCCCTACCAATCCAACCAAAATATCAAATACTTTCAAAAGTGAAAGAGGCATTAATTATAGCAATAAAACTATATCCAACCATATAGATTATCTTGCAGAAGCGTTTTTGATTTCTAAAGCGAATAGGTATGATATTAAGGGTAGAAAATATGTAGGAGCAAATCTGAAATACTATTTTTCGGATGTTGGACTTAGAAATGCCAGACTGAATTTCAGACAGCAGGAGCCGACTCATATTTTGGAGAACATTGTTTATAATGAACTGCTTGTGCGTGGTTACAATGTGGATGTTGGTATTGTGGATGTATTTGCAAAGAATAGTGAAGGAAAGAGGGTTCATAAGCAATTAGAGGTTGATTTTGTAGTGAACCAGGGCAGTCAGAGATATTACATTCAGGTGGCTTATGATATGACCTCTGAGGAAAAGCAGACGCAGGAACTTAATTCATTTCGAAATATTCCGGATTCATTTAAGAAGATTGTTATAGTGAATGGAACAAAAAAGCCTTGGAGAAATGAGGAAGGTTTTGTGATCATGGGCATGAAATATTTTTTGCTCAATGAGGATAGTTTGGAGTTTTAGTATGGGAGGATTTATTACATTGTCTTTGGTGAATTTGTTTTCTTTTCATTTACAATATGTTAAAATGGGAGTGAGACATTATGTTACAGATGCAGAAGATGGGCTCACAGAAGAACAAGCAGAGGAGATAATTGATTACTATTATCGACGGAGGTGGTTTTAGTGCTTGATTTTACTTTTTGCCAGAAGGAATGATAAACTATTATGTTAAAATTATTATATGTTATATTTATGAATCTGCACCGTGCCCCATATATTATCCCAAAGATGCGGGCAGAAGCGGATCATCCGCACCAATATACAGAAGAACAGCGATATTCGCTGGTGCAGCATGCCATCTATCTGATGAATAAAACAGGAAAAATCAATACGGTAGAGACAGGCATTGAAAACCTCCCAAAACAGGGAGGATATATGATGTATCCAAACCATCAGGGCAAATATGATGTGCTTGGCATTATGTATACCCATAAGTTTCCATGTTCTTTTGTGATGGACAAACGCAAGTCACATACGATACTTGTACGTGAGTTCTGTGATCTTGTGCAGGCCAAGCGGCTGGAAAAAGATAATCCGAGACAGGGAATCACCATTATCAACCAGGTGGCAAAAGAGGTGGCTGCCGGAAAAAAGTATATTCTTTTTCCAGAAGGCGGATACCGGTTTAACAATAAAAATAAAGTATGCGATTTTAAAGCAGGAAGTTTTAAGATCGCTTTAAAATCACATGCACCGATCGTTCCCATAGCATTGATTGATTCGTATAAGGTGTTTAACAGTTTTCATATCGGGCCGATCACAACATATGTGCATTATTTAAAACCGATCTGTTACGAAGAGTATAAGGGAATGAAAACGCAGGAGATTGCCGATCTGGTAAAAATCCGGATTGAAGAAAAAATACAACAGGAAATGCAGGCACACAGGTAAAAAATTTCCTGTATCCTTTTTCAATGGATACAGGAAATTTTACATTCTGATTACATATAATCATCATGATCGGCTTCGGAATTCCCGGAGATATTTTCTCTGGTATATACCCGTTTTTGATCTCGCTGTATTTCAACCAGTGCAGAGAGCTGTTCTTTTACATCTATGACATTTTTGATATTTTTAATTTCAAAATCGCCAAGGGTTTTGTCGGAAGAATTTACAAGAATGGTTCCCATTCCGAAAATCCGCTGAGACAATGATCTGGTCACGGTCAGATCCTGAATGCGGTACTGACGGACTTCATCCTGCCGCTGATTTAAAAAACCGCTTTTTACATAGAATCTTTCGTTGTCATAACTGTACACAGTGAAGGTAAGCGGAAGTCCGCACCAGATTCTTTTTCGTTCTTTCCATAATAAGTCCATTTCTTTTTGTCCTCCTTATATTTTCATAGAATTTTATTTTTTCTAAAAATTTTTTACCTCATTTTTGACCTTTTTAAAAAGATTTTTACGTTTAGTCTTCACGAAGATGAACATATTTTGCGGCACTGCGGCGTCTGTCCTCTTCAATGGCAGCATAATGTTTTTTGGTTGTATTGACATCTTTATGACCAAGGACATCTGCAACCAGATAAATATCACCTGTTTCCCGGTAAAGAGAGGTGCCATAGGTGCTTCGCAGTTTATGTGGGGTAATATTCTTTAAGTTTGTGACAAGTTTTGCGTATTTCTTTACTAGATTTTCTACTGCGCGGACTCCGATTCTTCGTTTCTGCATAGATAAAAACAGTGCGTTTTCATCCCCGGAAACCGGAGTGATCAGTTTTCGTTCTTCCATATATCCGCACAGGGCATTTCTGACTTCCTCTCCGAAGTATACAACAACTTCTGCGCCACCTTTCCGGTGGATCTTGATTCCATTGTTTTTTAAATCGACATCATCCAGATCCAGACCGACACATTCCGAGACACGGATTCCTGTCCCAAGCATAAGCGTCAGAAGGGCCAAATCACGTACTTTTGTGCGGTCATGGAACATTTGTTGCTTTTTGGTTAAATTTTCGCCAGATTCGACCTCGTCAAGCAGATTGGCAACTTCATCCGCATCTAACCTGATTATATTTTTGTCGTGGATTTTCGGGGTACTTACTTTGGATGCTGGATTCGACTGTATAAACTCATTTTTGTACAGATATTTGTAAAAGGAGCGGAGAGAGGAGAGTTTCCGCTTGATTCCCCGTTCCTCGTTGGTATGTGCCATACCGTCTTTTTCATATACTTTTAAATTATACAGATATTCTTCCAGATCCATGGGTTTTAGGCTTTCCAGAATGCTCAGAGGAATCTCCGTAATGCTCATTTTTTTGCAAATTGGGTTATTTTCGTGCAGATAATCGAAAAAACAGGAAAGATCATAGGCATAGGCAAGTCTTGTCCGTGACTGGGTTTTGGATTCGATTGCTATAAAATACTGTTTGCAGTAGGGTGGAAGAGCAGCAAGCTGCTTTCGCAGTTTTAATTCATTATCAATATCTACTTTTTCGTAATATGCTTTTTCATTGTTTTCCATTGATATTCCACCCTTCTATTCTGCCGGTGCATATTGCATGGAAAATGCGTTTTTTGACACCGGGGTTTTCTAAATTAATCTGCCGGACAAGTTGTTTGACATATTCACGTTTGGTTTCCCCATCTGCCGGACACGGATTTTTCACAAGGGGAAGATTATATTTATGAAGAAATCCGATGACATTTGCTTCCGGAACATACATCAGTGGCCGGATGACAGTGATTCCGCTGCGGTCTAAATGGGTGACAGGGGCAAACGAATAAAACTGTCCTTCATAAAACATTGATAAAAACATGGTTTCTATGATATCGTCCATGTGATGCGCATAGGCAACTTTATTGCATCCAATTTGCCTCGCATAGTCATTTAATGCGCCTTTTCGCATTTTTGCACATAGCGCGCATGGAGAACTTTCTTTTCGTTCTTCAAAAACAATTTCGCCAATTTTGGTTTTGATTACATGATATTCGACATCAAGCGTTTTACAAAGCTGCCGGATTTCGGACAGATCATAATGATCAAATCCAAGATCAACGGTCAAAGCTGCCAATTCAAATTTCTTTGGGTAAAATCTGCGTAATCCCGATAATGCATATAAAAGTGTCAGAGAATCTTTTCCCCCGGAAATGCCGACGGCAATCCGGTCACCATCTGCAATCATCTGGTAATCGTCGATTGCCTGGCGGACATAACTGTATAATTGTTGTAGTTTCATATAATGGTTCCTTTACTTGTGCTAAATTAATGGAATATGCAAAAGGCACGCCAAGGCGTTCGCGGAAACGGCAATAGTGGCATCCATGCAACTATTCGCAAAACCTGTCGAAGTTTAGCGAAAGCGTAGGTCTTGCCGGAGTGGTAGTTGACCACGTGCGACACTCATTATACCAAAACGGAGCGCGTGTGTCCGTCAACTATTTGCTAAGCGGAGGTTTTGCGAATAGTTTGCTCATATCTTTTTTATTCCATTTTACTTGAAAAACTGAATATTTACAAGCGCGTGTGCACGGTTATCCCCTAACTGTTTTTAGTTGGAATCTACATAAAATGGGGTAGGAGTGCACTTTTTTTTACGCGCCTACTTAGAAAGGTAACGGTTTTATAATGGATATTTTTACAATATTTTTGATTATATATAGCTTGTGGGCGTTTTTATTTGTCGGCATTGTTTGGATAATGGGGAAAGTGGGTGTAATTTGATGTATGTGTTTAGGTATGTAGTATTGTATGGATTTTATATTATATCTACAGTGTGTGAATTGTTTATGTAACGTGGGAAAGTCGGGGTTAGTATTACCCCCGACTTCTGTGACAGTGACAAAAAGAAACAAAACCCTTTAATATCAAGGGCTTGAGACAACAAAAAGTTGTCACACGTAATTTGTGACAGTGACAAAACGTGTGACAGTAAGGAGAATAACATGGAAAATGATGTACGGAGTCGTAAATGGCTTGTAACTATTAACAATCCGGTAGAAAAGGGGATGGAACACAATGCGATTAAAGCACAGTTGCAATTGTTTAAAAATTGCGTGTACTGGTGTATGTCGGATGAAATCGGGAAAGACGGTGGTACATATCATACTCATATATTTATATGCTGTTCCGGTGCGGTGCGGTTCTCGACTCTGAAAAAGAGGTTCAACGGTGCGCACTTTGATGTATGCAAGGGTACGGCAATTGATAACAAAAACTATGTGTTCAAGGAAGGAAAGTGGTCTAATACGGAAAAAGAAGATACTAGGGTGGATGGCACGCAGGAAGAATGGGGGGATTGTCCTGTGGAACGTCAAGTGCAACGCAATGACATATCGGATTTATATGCCATGATTAAAGAAGGTTTGACCAACTATGAAATCATAGAGAGTAACCCTCAGTATATGCTTAACCTTGACAAGATTGAGCGTGCAAGGCAGACGGTGCTTGAGGAACGTTTCAAGAATGAATGGCGCGATCTGACAGTTACATATATCTATGGCACGACAGGCGCGGGAAAGACACGTTCCGTCATGGATAAGTACGGGTATAGCAACGTGTTCCGCGTCACGGATTATGAACATCCGTTTGATGGGTATAAGGGGCAGGATGTCATAGTGTTTGAGGAATTCCGGTCTAGTCTCCGCATAGACGATATGCTTAAATATTTAGACGGATACCCAGTTGAGATTCCGTGTCGGTATGCTAACAAGATAGCATGTTTCACAAAAGTATATATCATATCAAATATAGCTTTGACAGAACAGTACCCGAATGTTCAGAAAGAACAGACGGAAACGTGGAACGCTTTATTACGGCGCATTGGTAAAGTACGAATACATATAAAAGACAAGGTGCATGAGGGTACAACAGAAGAATACATCAACGGTTTTATCCCTGTGACAGGTGAGGATATACCGTTTACTCGTCCAGAATGATTTCCCCGTTTTCCTTTTCGTATTTGCGTATTAGGTCAATAATTAGCTTTTCTGCTTGTTTGCTCATGCTCCTGTTTTCTTCTTGGCTTATTATCTTAAATTTTTCAATTATTTCACTTGTTGTTCTTATCATTATAACTGGTTTGTTAGATGGCATATTTTACCTCATTAAAATATAATACAAAAAGTGCTAACACCTTATTGGCAAAGTGCTAACACTGTGATAATATATACTTGTAAAGGTGCTAACACCTAGTTAATACTTTTACATTGTTGTCTCGGTTGTTGTGGGTGCACTGGAAACCCTCTAGTTGTAACTTAGGATGGGAACCTAAATGCACCCACGCAAATAGATAAAGTAATTATTCCAATCTTTATTTTATCAGCAAGTTTGCGAAAACGCAAGCGAACCTTGACAACTTAATATTTACCCGGTAAAAAGCACAGAGAAAGAGAGGAAAAGAAAATGAGTAAATTGGTAGGGTATAAGCGTTTTACATCCAAGAAAGGGGAACGTTATTGTGTTGCGCAGGTTGTAAGCGATTTTTCACAGCGGGATATTGATAACGGGTGTTGTGGTTCTAAGGTTGAGGAAGTTTTTCTTCCTGCCGAAAGGGTTGATGAACTTAATCCGTCACATATCGGGAAAGAAATCAAGTTTGATTATGAACTTTCCGGAAACCGTGCTTATCTGGTGGATTTCCATGTTGTTAGCAAGTAGCCCTGTCGCTGTTGTAACCAGCGGTTCGGCTCTTACTACTGGTAGTAATGTAACGCTTGATGACCTGTACATGCTTCTTGCAAGTATTAACGGTTTGTTGGTGCGTATCAACGAATACTTTGATTATATTGTGGCATTTGCTGTGGTCATACTCTTATGTGTTCTTTACTACCGATATATAGAATATTTCACGCGGTTTTAGCGTGGGAAAGGGGGTAACGGTATGAAAGGAGCACTTGTGACGGCAGAAATGCTTGCACCTATCACAACTACACTGAACGAAAACCTCGGGGTTCTTCTTCCGGTTGGGGTCGGGATCATGGCTGTAATGATTGGTGTATCACTCATTCCAAGAATTGTATACAAATTCTTATAAAAAGTCTGTTGTGCGCGGTGGGGCACTGTCCCCACGCGCACAGATGCTTTATAGATTGTGTAATGAAAGGATGGGATGATATGGAAGAAAGAAAAGGAAAAAGGCATTTGCAGGGTATGAGGAATGTGTTGCTTGCATTTGCCTTTTGTTTTGTTTGTGCCTTGTTTGTGGGTGTGTCTCCGGTATATGCAGCAAAGCAGGAATGTGATTATAAAATCACTGAAGCGGATCAGGATTTCATTGTATGGGCGAAAGATAACATATTTAAAAAAGATAATATAAAGCAGTATGTATATGTTGTCAGTTTAGGTGACTCATGGAATGTTATTTCATCTGATAAACCACTTAAAAAAGCCTATGTGCGTAACTATTGGTGTGATTTAATTGAAACTGGCACGACGTATGGAAGTGCTATAATAGAAGAGAAAAATGGTTCATACTGGTACCATACAGATTTTTCCTATAGTACGGCTGAGGAAGACAAGTTCGTTTCGTATTTTGGTGAGAAATTGTTGTGGTCGAATTATGACGTAAAGGGCGGTACTGCTAAGGTTGTAGATAATAAATGGGTTTGTGATTCTACTGACACGGTTTTTTTTTCGCAACCGGTAAACTGGACGGACAACATCAAGGAACTACCGAAAGTGGTGAGGATTCAGACAAGGGAAGTTCTGACAGTGGCGGTATTTTGGATGGCATTGTTAATTGGTTGTCTGGTATTCTTGCCAAAATTAAGGAACTTCCTGCACTGATATTTGATGCCTTTAAAACGGCATTGCAGACGATAGCAGATAAGGTGGGGGAAATAGCAGGAAATGTTTATGAGTTTTTTAAGCCGTTTATTGATTTTGTTAAAACAAGTTTTAGATTTATTAAGAAAGTCCTCAAAAAAATTGGTACTACGATATTTAATGCCTTTAGCGATACGTTGGGAAAGATTGTTGATGGAATTTTGTCTATACCGGAAGCCATAGGGAAGTTTATTAAAAAACTTTTCATTCCAGAAGATGGGTTCCTTGATGGTGCAATGGATAGGTTAAATAAATCCTTTCTTGGTCTGCTTGCGTCATATGATCTCACGGCTCTTGCTAGTGGTTCAAAAGAGTTTACGGACGTTACGTGTGTATTGTATGGAAAAAAAGTGACGATATTGGATGCAGGACTTGTCATGAAAGGGATTTCATTTTTTAGGTCTGTGATACGTGGTTTTATTGCATTGTTGCTTGTGCTGTTTAACATTAACATGTTTCTTGGCTTTATCGGACAGCCTGCTGTATCTATTGTGGGCGGTGTCCGTGCATTAAGTCAGAGTGATAAGCAGGGGAAAGGAAGTGCGGAATAATGATTATAGAGTTTTTCGTGAATATCGTTGTTACACTGCTTTGTGGTGCTGTATCCGGTCTTAAACTGCTTTCCCTGCCTGTGGACATGATAGGCGCGCTTGCAACGGTTATCCAATATGGGTCTTATGTCATGGGGGCTGACTTGTTTCTGCTTGTCATGGGGTCAGTTATGTTTTGGATTGGTGTAAAAACCACGGCAGGGGTTCTTATATTCGTTTGGAAACTCCTTCCGTTAACCTAATAGTCGGAATGTCTCGGAGAGCGTGATAAACCGTGTAAGGACGGACATGAGACCCGACACGCGCTTTTTGCGTGATCGGATTGTAGTGGGGGAAGTATTGATAGACAGCGGTGGCGCATCCGGTTTCTTGTGGCATGGAATCCGGCTTGTTTGCCACCGTGCATTTAAAACAGCCTGTAACGTGGTGTTGTGTGAGAAAAAGTAAAGAATGGAGAAAATAAAAAAATGGGAATTTTGAAAATGGTTGGATTGGTTGTTGTGGTGCTCGTATTGGGCTTTTGGTTGCCGTTCCTGTTTCGTGTTCTGCCGTGGTGGTGCAGGGATATTTACAGGTACTTTAAATATCCACGGAAAATACACCTGTATGGGATATGGCTGTACTGTGGATTGTACGGACAGGGAAAAACCATGGCATTGACAGAATATCTTACACGCATGCGGAAAAAATACGGTGATAAGATATATATCTGCACGAATTACGGTTTCCGTGATGAAGATTTTAAGCTGACGCACTGGCGCGATTTACTGTCGGACTATGACAAGCCTGTGATTTTTGGCTATGATGAAATACAAAATGAATTTAATTCGCGTGATTATCAAAATTTCCCTTTCGAATTGGTGACTATGCTGACACAGAACCGTAAGGGAAATGGTAAACAGATTGTGGGAACGGCACAGCGTTTTGGTCGTGTTGACAAAACTATTCGTGAATTGTGTACTCATGTAATTGAGTGCAGGCGCGGTTATTTTGGGCGCGTTACGAAACTGCGTAAATATGACGTGGATGATTATGAACAATTCCTGCATGAAGTTGATGTTATGAAAAAACGCAAGATTCCACACAGCAACTATAAGTTCATTCAGACGGATGATCTTAGAAATGCGTATGACAGCTTCCAGATGCTTGCAAGTGCCAAGGGAAAACAGTATGTCACGTCTGCTGAAAAGTATGGTCTGAAAGCCATGCAGGGTATGGAAAGTTAGGTATATAACTATTCGCAAAACCTAAGTTTAACGAATAGTTCTCCTGATAAAATCAGGATATCACTCCGCGTATGCCTTTGCAAGCCATTATGCAAGATCTTCAGAATCCAGCAATATGGTAAAAGGCCCATCGTTTACCAGAGAAATTTTCATATCTGCACCAAAGATTCCGGTTTGTACATCCGGAATTTCTTCTTTGCATTTTGCAATAATATATTCGTAGAGATTGTTTGCAAGTTCCGGATTTCCGGCTTTGATAAAAGATGGACGGTTTCCCTTCCGGCAGTCCGCATATAATGTAAACTGTGATATTAATAACAGGGAGCCTTCGATATCATGTAAAGACAGGTTTGTTTTTCCGTTTTCATCACCGAAGATGCGCATCCCAAGGAGTTTTCGAATCATTTTATCGGCAATGTTTTTAGTATCGGTTTCTGCAATTCCGATCAGGACGCAAAAGCCGTTTGTTATCTGTCCGGTAATTTTTTGATCAACTTCACATGTTGCTTCAGTGACACGTTGTATTACAAATCGCATGGATTTCATTCCTCTTAATATTTTCAATAGATTTTTAAAGTATACAAGAAAAGGAACCGGACCTTAAGACCGGTTCCTTTTTTCAGAGCTGAATTGCTTTATTTCTTCTGTTCCATTTTCTTTCGAAAATCCAGAATAATGTCGACACACGCCTCCGGTGTGATCTTACTTGTGTTAAGTGTCAGATCATAGCTTCTGGAGTCTCCCCATTTCTTACAGGTGTAATAATTATAATAGCTGGAACGCTGCTTATCTCTTTTCTGGATCATATCTTTGGCTTTTGATTCCGTGACATCCTCACGTTTGCTGACACGCTTGATACGATCGTCCATATCTGCATGTACAAAGATGCTCAGACAGTCCGGATTAGAAGCCAGCGCGTAATCTGCACAGCGGCCAACAATTACACAGGACTCCTCAGATGCAATCTTTTTTATGGTATCAAATTGTGCTAAAAATACTTTGTGATTAAGCGGCATATCCAAAAACGGTGCTGCAGAATAATTTCCGCCGGTATATGTATCCATTACTAAGGAATACAGAAAACTGTTGGTTGGACGTTCATCATGATTTTCGAAAATTTCTTCGCAAAAACCAGAATCTTTTGCTGCCTGTGCCAAAAGTTCTTTATCATATAACTTGATTCCAAGACGTTCTGCTAAAAGTTTTGCAACGGTGTATCCACCACTTCCAAGTTCTCTTCCGATTGTATAAATATAATTGCCCATACCCGTTACCTCCGATGTCATAAATTCTTTAAGTAATCTCTTAAAGTATATACATATTATACAACATTTAGGACCTGGATTTCAACAATTTTAGCAAATTATCAAAATATTCCGGCAAAGGAGCAGAGAATTCCATATATTCTCCACTTTTTGGATGAACGAATCCTATTGTTTTTGCGTGGAGCGTCTGCCCCTGCAAATGTTTGAACGGTGATCTGCCACTGGAATACAGAGTATCTCCGAGTAACGGATGCCCGATGCTTGCCATGTGTACACGGATCTGGTGAGTTCGTCCGGTTTCCAGTTGAAACTGCATATAAGTATAATTTCCAAAACGTTCAAGAACTTTATAATGAGTAATTGCCGGTTTTCCGTTTTTCTCATTGACAGCCATTTTTTTGCGGTCAACCGGATGCCTTCCAATCGCGCCTTCGATGGTTCCCTCATCTTCTGTTACATTTCCGCAGACAATGCCAACGTAGATGCGGTTGACGGTATGTTCTTTGATCTGCTCTGCAATGTTTACGTGACTTTCATCATTTTTGCATACAATCAGGGAACCGGTGGTATCCATATCAATACGATGAACAATCCCCGGACGTATCTGTCCGTTGATGCCGCTTAATGAATCTTTGCAGTGATACATGATGGCATTTACCAGTGTTCCGGAATAATGTCCTGCCGATGGATGAACGACCATCCCTTTGGGTTTGTTCACAATCAGAACATCATCGTCTTCATACAGAATGTCCAGCGGAATGTTTTCCGGTTCAATGGTCGTTTCGACAGCATCCGGAATGGTGACACGTATGAGATCTTCTGTATGTACCGGATAACTGGCCTTTTGAACTGCCCCGTTTACCTGAATTTGTTTGTTTTTGATAAGTTTTTGAAAAAAAGAACGGGAGAAATCCGGATAAATTTCGGAAAGAACTTTATCCAGACGCTCCCCTTCCTGTGTATACTGTACTTCAAATGATTCTTCCTGCACGGTTTTAGGACTCCTTTTCGTCTTGCAATTTTCCAGTGAAAATCAAAGAAAAATCTTCTTCCTTGTAATAAAAAAGCACAACAATGATCAATGCGATTGCAGAAAGTGTTACATAAATATCTGCAACATTAAAAACCGGAAAATTGATCAGACTGAAATAAAAGAAATCAATGACATAGTGATGAATTACACGGTCAATCAGGTTTCCGGCCGCCCCTGCAAAGATTCCGACGGCTATGGTATTCAGCGGAAGAAAACGGCGGTTCAATGGAATTCGCTGATACACAATAGCCAGTAAAACAAGCACAACGATGGTCAGTACGGCAAAAAAGATCATTTTTGCCATCAAAAAAGCTTCCGGATGGCTGTCAAAATAAGTAAAATGAAAAATCCGGTGCAGAATAGAAACCGGATCCAGACTAAATGCAGCACTGTCATTCTCGAGATATTTTAACTGGAATACCCCATCGATCACAGACACATCCGGTTTCTGGTACAGATGGGTATAGGCAAGCCATTTGGTAAACTGGTCGATGGCAATTAAAAGAATAACAAGCAGACCGCTGTATCCCATATATTTTTTTGTCTTTCTCTGATTCATTGTTCTCTCCTTACTTATAAATCATAAACCGGACGCGAAGTTTTCCTTTTTTGCTGAGAGACTGGTCGGTTTCAAAAACAAAACGCCCTTTTTGGCGAACCGAAACAATATCTCCGTTGTCACAGGATTGATTGCAGTTTGTAATGCAGCGTCCATTAATGAAAACTTTCTCAGCCGTAAGATATGCGGCAGCTTCCGACCGGGATAAATGATATGCCCGCGCAATAATGGCATCAATGCGGTTAGAAGCAACCATATCATCGTGTTCCTCAAAAACGGGATGAACTTTAAGGGTACTGACATCTTCGATAATCGAACTCCGGATCATGGTATGGCGGATCTGCGTAAACTGATCCATAATAAAATCTGAGATGGTCTCTGAACAAAAGATATAAATGTCATTTTCCAGCAGAACAATATCCCCGATTTTACTCCGGTCCAGCCCAAGGTGCATCAGTGCCCCCAGTACATCGCGATGCGTAAGTTTTTCCGCATATTTTGGATACTGGGGAACCGCATGGATACAAACAAACGGATAAGACCATTCATAACAAAGAGCATCAGGGATAAATGCAACCATCTGACGCTCTGCCTGCTCATAGCCACCGGATAGTTCTGCTGTAGTATACAGTTCCTTCTGCAGACTATGAAAAATATTTTGTTCATTTAAATTCAAAAAATCACTGAATAATACAATTCCTTTCCGGTCCGCCTGTCTGGAAAGATCCAGAAGACGCTTCCGGCATAATTCCTGTTCGTTCATATCATTAATTTAATCCTGGTAAATCAAAAGATTCCATAAGTCCCTGAATATCTCCGGAAATGTCAACCCCATTTGGAGTTGCAAGGAAGATGTAATTGGAGATCTTCTGTAGATTTCCATGCATGGCAAAGGTAGCACCGGAAGTAAAATCGATGATCCGCTGTGCAATATCTACACTGAGTCCTTCCATGTTGATTACAACGGTACGTCCATTTAATAAGGTTTCTGTTATTTCAATCTCATCTTCAATGGTAGTTGGCTTGATCACACATACTTCCATTCCCGGTTGTCCCTGTCGGCGGTTTCGGTTGATTGGTGTAATTTTATTCTGCTGCTTCTGCCTCTGCTTTTCGGAAATATCAAAAGTTGCTGCGGTCTGCTGCTGTTCCTCTTCTTTTTTGCGTTCTCTGCGGGAAGGTTTTTTTTCTTTTACCTCATAATCCTCTTCTTCATCGTAATCGTAATCTTCGTTATCAAATTCGTAATCATCATCATTTAAACGCATGACATCGAGAAATTTATCAATAATACTCATTTTTTACCACCTTATTTTTGATAATGTCTTTCACCGAAAATTCCGGTTCCAACGCGAACCATGGTTGCACCTTCTTCAATTGCAACCATATAATCTCCGGTCATTCCCATGGACAAAATATCCATACGTACATTATCTATGTTTTGTGCGTCAATGTCAACAGATAATTGGCGAATCTGCCGGAAGTAAGTGCGGTTGTCTTCCGGATTTTCCACGAATGGTGCAATCGTCATCAGCCCAAGGATTTGAATATGCGGCAAAGCGGCAATCTGACGGATAAGGGAAATGGTTTCTTCCTTATGAATACCAAATTTACTCTCCTCTTCTGCAATATTGACCTCGACAAGAATCGAGACGGTTACGTTTTGTTTTGCCGCCTGTTTTTCGATTTCTTTTGCCAGATGAAGACTGTCCACCGAATGGATGAGTTCTGTCTTTCCAATGATATATTTCACTTTGTTCGTCTGCAGATGTCCGATCATATGCCAGCGGATATCTTTTGGAAGAACTTCCATTTTTCCACACATTTCCTGAACTTTATTCTCCCCAAAATCACGCGGCCCCAGATCATATACGGTCTGAAGCATTTCGATTGGCTTGGTTTTGCTGACGGCGATCAATGTCACATCACTGCGTTTTCTTCCTGCGTTTTCGCATGCCTTGCATATATTTGCTTCTACCTGTTGCAGGTTTTCCTGTAAATCCATCATGTATACACTCCTTTTATTTTACAACCAGCTGGTTTTCTTTTATTTTACTGCCGTCTAAAGCAATATGATCATACAGAGCGACTCCGTAGGAAGTGCCTGTATCAACGATAGTATATTTATTGTTTTGTGCAAGAATATCAATTTGTTTAAATACGGCATATCCTTTGTTGATATTATAAACACCGGTGAGCTTGTCCACATCACTGCCGATGGTATACGTCCCGGAAGAATTGTTTTTTACCACAACATTGCCGGCAGAAACGGTTTCATCATCAATATAGTAAAAATCATCCGTTTCGTAGTATATCGTTGGCTGAACCAGTGTTACCGAACCGGTATCTCCAGCATGGTTTTCTATCATAAGTCCGGGATCGGATGAATCGCCTCCCTGTGTAAAATACTCTTTTGGAACCGTATAAAACTGTTTTTTTGTAATGGCCGAATTCGGAATTTTCAGACCGGTTTTTTCAGATACGACAAGTTCCACATCGACGAAACGATCATTTACATAACGGATCATTGCCGTTTTTAAACTCAGGTTTACATAATAACTTCCGTCTTTTTTGGTCAGGGAATAAGGAACTGTCAGTGTAAAATCATCCTTGCAGAAACGGATTTTAATATACTCATTATCTTTTAGCTGTTTTGCCATATCCTCTGATACCGGCAACAGAATATTCCATTTTTCACTGTCAATCCGTTTGTAGGCAGGGGTATTTGCCGTGACCTGTTCCTGATCATCCAGAGAATTTCTTTTGTAATCTGCCATGTTAAACTGATCGGCAGTAAAGTTGTCTGTGGTGACACTTTCATAGCCGTCCGTGTAATATACGATAATTCCGGGTTTTTCTGACTTCTTTTTGTAAAACGTATTGTTTTCTACAGCGGCTTTCACATCTTCATTTAAAGAACTGAGGGCATTCATGCTAAGGGTCTGTGTCAGCTGTGCATTGAGTTCGTTTTTGAATGTATAAACCGAAGAAAACGTGTTGGAGTCATAAGAATTCCGGAAAACATCCAGTTCGGAGGAAACTTCTTTCAGTGTTTCGGGGTCAAGGGTGTCGCCAGTGGATGCGGCATCTGAAATCTGCCGGGAAAGTTCCCCGCTGGTGTCAATGGAATAGACTACGTCATTGACAGAGGCTTTTGCCCCGTTTTTCAGATAGTAATTGATATAACCGCTCTGTCCTGCATAGACAACCGTCTCATCGCGCAGAATCAGTCCGTGATAAACATGGTTTGTTGCAATGGTTCCCTGCCCCACTTCGTATTCAGCAACCGGGCTGGAAGTCAGATACGATATAAGGTTAAAGATGACATAGATAATTATAATTACAAAAATCACGATTCCGATATTTAAATTCAGACCATGATGCATTCGTACAACATTCTGTTTGCGTGCCAAAAAAGTCCACCTCTCTGATTGATACTTCTATCTTACCATTTTCAAACTGCAAATACAATCATCAGAAGAAATGTGTATAATTTTAATTTTTTGTTCCATACTATGGATAAAAAATGGAGGTAAGAAAAATGAAATGGCTTGATAACTGCCTTTTGACATTAGCGGTAATTGGATGTATTGTTTGGGGACTGATTGGATTTTTCCAGTTTAATCTGGTTTCCTTTATCTTTGGAAACGGAACCTGGCTGACGCGTGTCATATATGCGCTGGTAGGACTCAGCGGATTATATCTGATCAGTTTTTATGGAAGAATCCGTTCCTCTCTGGAAGATTAGACACAAAAAAGATGGGAGTGTTCTCAATAAGAAGCACTCCCATCTTCCGTAAACCGGGATCTCTTAGAGCGAAACCGTTACTTTCGCCTGTGCATATTCCGGCAGATCCGCTTTGTTTTTAGAAACACTTAAAATAAAACGGACTTTGTATTTTTCGCTGATAATATCCAGTTTTTCAATCGCCCTTACCATGTCCTGATCGGATTCAATGAATGCAATGGTAAGAAAACTGTCCAGATACATTTCTTCCAGATCGTGATCCTGGGATACAATCCCACAGATAAACCCTAAAAATTCATCACAGTTTGTAATTGGATAATCCACTACATTGATCAGACGGACTTTATTGTTTAACTCATACATATGTTTCTGGCTTTTGTCAAGATAAACAACACTCCCGGTAACGGTACTGACGGTGTGATTGACTTTTTCTAAAAGTTCCTTGGTCTTTCCTTTTCCCTTTTCCCCACAAATGATTTCAATCATGGCACTTCCTCCTGCAAATATAAAAAGTCACAAAAAACGGTTCTTTATAACCATAATTATAGTATATTTGCACAGGAAATACAATCATTAATTCGCAAACGTGGAAAGAATCTGATTCATCAGCGTATACATATCAGAACGTGTTTTTCCCTTGTAAACGATACTGACAATATCATCACCTTTTTTATTCTTTGAATACAAAACAAGACAGTATCCCGCTGCGTTTGTGGTACCGGTTTTTCCACCGATTACGGTAATATCTTCCGGCTCGGTTGTCTGACCGTTTAAATACCGGTTTGTACTTTCCCATGTCTGTGTCACGGTATTACCGGATGCATTCTGATAAGCAGCATCATAACTTTTGGTATGGATAATGTCAATAAAATCCTGTGTCTGGATTGCTTCCTGAAAGATCAGGTACATATCGTAAACGGTTGTGTAATGATCCTCATCTGGCAGACCGTTTGCATTGACAAAATGGCTCTGTGTTGCTCCTAGGGCTTTTGCTTCGCGATTCATTTCTTCTGCAAATTTGTCAATTGACCCGGAATAATATTCGGCAAGAACATTTGCCGCATCATTTCCGCTGACAAGTAACAGTCCATACAGTAAATCCCGGACAGTAAGTACATCTCCGGCAGCAAGTCCGCATTTGGAAGAATCCGCCATATTGGCAATGGCATCCGCGCTGACCGTTACTTTATCATCCAGATCACAGTTGCGGATAATGATATAGGCTGTCAGAATTTTTGTGGTACTTGCCGGATACAGTTTTTCGAAAAGGTTCTGGCTGTACAGTACTTCTTTGGTTGTCAGATCAAAAACACCAGCTCCTTCGGCATAATCTGCATGAACCTGATCCGTGCCAAAATTAATATCGTCTGTCACACACAGATTTCTTGCAAAAAACTGGTTGCTGACGGAAGAATTATCTCCCGTCAGGGAGTATGGATTCTGGATATCCGCGGTCTTACCGGTTCCGCATCCGTTCATAAAAAGAGCTGCTATGCAGGAAATACATAGCAGTTTTATTTTTAAATGATGAGTTCTATTTGTACATTTCACGCCAGTCAAGGTCTCCTCTATCCAAAGATTTAATCAAAAGCTCCGCTGTGGCAAGATTGGTTGCAAGCGGGATATTGTGCTCATCACAAAGCCGCACAATGCTGTTGACATCCGGCTCATGTGACTTTGGTTTCAGAGGATCACGCAAAAAGATTACGAGATCAATTTCATTGTGCTCGATCTGTGCACCAAGCTGCTGGGAACCTCCCAGATGTCCTGCGAGATATTTATGTATCTGGAGGTTGGCAACCTCCTCGATCAGACGTCCGGTTGTTCCGGTTGCAAACAACTGGTTTTTTGCCAGAATTCCACGATATGCAATACAGAAATTCTGCATTAATTTCTTTTTTGAGTCATGTGCTACAAGTCCAATATTCATTAAACAATTCCCCCTAATATTTTTTCGGCTGTAATCCAACATTTAATACAAACCCCATTCCCAAATACAAAGAAAGCAAAGAAGTCAATCCGTAACTTACAAATGGAAGCGGAATTCCTGTATTCGGCATCAGACCGGTGGCAACAAAAATATTAAAAATACTCTGAAATCCAATCAGTGCAGCCATGCCGCAACAGATCAGTCTTCCTGCGAGATCCTTTGCCTTCCGTGCGATCAGAATACATTCTATCACAATAAACAGCAATAAAAGGACAATTACCATGGTACCTATAAAACCGAGTTCCTCACCGGCAACAGCGAAAATGAAATCTGTCTGTGGCTCAATGATATAATTCGCATTTTTCATGGATGTGGCCGCAGAATTGTTCAGGCCTTTCCCCCATAATTGGCCTGATCCAATTGCCATAATCGAATTTTGCTGCTGTGCTGCGATATCCGACCATCTGGGGTCCTGTGGATATAACCATGCCATAATTCGACCGAAACGGTAATCTCCCGAGGATTGTGCCATACGAAGTATAACGGTAATTCCTATCAATCCTGTCGGAATACAGATTCCCAAAACGGTTAATACTATTTTATAACTTAATCCGGCAATAAACAAGAGGCTAATAAAAATTAATGCAATTGCGATGGAAGTTGAAGTATCCGGCTGCTTTACAATCAAAAGCAGAGGAATTCCGATCAGGACAAAAGAAAGACCTATGGTTTTTACCGTGTTCAGGTTCTCTGCATATTTGGAAAAAAAGCGTGCGAAAAATAAAATCAGCACGATTTTTGCCAGCTCAGAAGGCTGAAAACGAAAACCTCCAAAATCAATCCAGCGCTGTGCTCCACCGGCACTGTCACCAATACCTGTCATAACCAGACCAAGCAGGACAATGATTCCGATATAATACAACCAGGTAAATCTCAGAATAAAGGAATAATCCATCAAGGATACAATGACCATCGCCACCATACCGATGATACATCCTAAGATCTGCATTTTCTGTACAGAATGTTTGGCACTTCCAATGATCAGGATACCGATGATATTTAAAACCAGTATGCTGATCACCAATTGAAAATGATAATTTCTAAGTTTGTATTGTTTTAACATCTTAAGCTCTTTTCCTGTTTTGTTTCAAAACAACTCTTATCTCATAGTCATCCGGAGAAAATTCAAAATACCGTGAAATAATATCTGAAATTTCCTTTTTCATTCGCCTTGCTGCAGCAGGTGAATGTTCAAACGGTGCGGATTCTGCCATTAATTTCAGACGTTCACGGGCAATTGGTCCGGAACCGTCCTGTCTGTGGGAAAAACGATTAACCTTCATACTCACATTCCTTTCCGCCCAGATATATTTTTCCCTGCCGGATGCAGGGATCTTCTTTATTCAGATCCACCGGAATCACACGTGGATTTGCGAATGCTCTTGCGGCGGTCATAAATGCACGGGTGGCCTTTGTGTGCATGGAAAGTACAGGTATTCCCTTATTCTGGCTTACGACAATTCTTTCATCGGCAGGAATTACACCGATTGCCGAAAGTCCTAAAATATCTTCTACATCTTTTTGCGAAAGCATATCGTGTTTTCGCACCATACGGGCATTGTAGGCATTGATCAGCAGATCAATCTGTGAAAGCCGCATACCGTCCAGCAGACAGATGACTCTTCCTGCATCCCGCACAGCAGAAATATGCGGAGATGTAACAACTACTGCACGATCTGCTGCAGATACGGCAAAGTGAAACCCGTCTTCGATTCCTGCCGGACAGTCAATCAGACAGAAATCAAATTCCTGTTTTAAATGGGAAATCAGCGTATACAGCTTACTCTCATAATCCATAATCTTTCTGCAGCGGAGAGCTGCGGGAATCATAAACAGATTCGGATAACGCTTGTCCCGGATCAATGCCTGTTTTAACCGGCATTTGTTTTCGAGAAGGTCGATCAGATTATACTGGATCTGATCTTCCATTCCCATTACAACATCCAAATTTCGAAGTCCCATGTCTGTATCAAGCATGATGACTTTTTTATCTAACCGTGAAAGTCCTGCGCCAATGTTGGCAATTGTTGTAGTCTTGCCAACACCGCCTTTTCCTGAAGTGAAAACTATTGCTTCACTCACAAAAATAAACCTCCTAGTCTGTTCTGGCACTTGAGACTGATGAGTTAACACCCTCAGCCTTGACTGCGAGTAAATCGTCAAGTGACTCCAGATTATAATAATATGAAATTATATTTCTGGATGCAGCTGCAGCATTGTGTGAGCTGTATCCATATGATATACGTGTAGCTATTGTAATTTCAGGATCGCTTGATGGAGCGTATCCTACAAACAGCGCATGGTTTGGTCTTGTCTCAACCTGCTGTGCTGTTCCTGTCTTACCGGACACCTCAACGCCTGTAAAGCCGCCAAATACATCGTGCAGGTCTTCGACCACCATACGCATTCCCTGATGGATGGCATCCCACTGGCTTTGAGTGAGTGTGCCTGATATATCGGTTGATTTTGAATCATACTGTTTGACTGCTTTGCCGTCTGCATCTACAATTTTGTTCATCAGCTTATAGTCATAAAGCTTTCCGGAAGCAACTGCTGTCACATATCTTGAGAGAGAAATAGTCGTAAAGTTGTTATTACTCTGTCCGATAGCTGCCATAACAGGATACTGTGTAGCAATGGACGGCGTCTTTTCTACTATCTCAACACCTGATTTCTGGTCCAGTCCGTATATAGATGCATATTTTTGTATGTATTTCATACCGTTTTCATCGTCATATGAACCGGTGTCCTTGCTTGCAAGACTGAAGCCTGTTGTGTAGAAGAATACGTTACATGAATCCCTTAAAGCTTCAGATACATTGTCCATACCATGCGCACCCGGATAAATCCAGCACTTTGGCTGATTGCTGATTTCTGTAAATATTCCGGTACAATTGATCTTTGACGAAGTATCAATGACTCCCTCGGCAAGACCTGCGGTGCTTGATACCATCTTGAAGGTAGATCCCGGTGCAGTCTGCTCCTGGGTTGCATAATTCCATAGCGGATTAGACTTGTCCTCTCTGAGAGACTGGTAGTAATCAGCATCTACAGTGTTTGCAAGCTTGTTGTTGTCATAGCCCGGATAGCTGACTAAAGCCTTTAGCTGTCCTGTCTTTGCATCAGTTATG